>Ga0210101_1000007_pt1 | contig 96547 bp, 79 predicted proteins | sample Muzzi_PWC_D1_FD_185534 | JGI IMG/M metagenome (GOLD analysis project Ga0210101, IMG submission 185534) | Wetland microbial communities from San Francisco Bay, California, USA, that impact long-term carbon sequestration - Muzzi_PWC_D1 (SPAdes) | ecosystem: Environmental > Aquatic > Marine >... | reverse complement strand
AGTCACGTAATCTGTCAGGCCATTGATACCAGGGCGAATAGTCCTGCTGTTGCCTGATGGCCTGGTACAATGAGTAGGCGTCCAGCCAGGACGCATGCAGACGCCTGAAGTGGGTGTAGGCCTCGGTCTCTGCGGTTCCTGCTGCTGCTTCAAAAGCGTTTTTTGCCTCAATCAGGCAATCAGTCAGTGGTGCGTTGCTGGCTGATTCAGCCGACAGCCAGCCACACTCAACCAGGTCATCAAGACAGATCAGGCCGGTATTGCCGGCGTGCACCGACAGGCATTGATAAGGCGAGCCGTCAGGATGTGTCGGCCCCAGTGGCAACATCTGCCAGACACTGATGCCCGCCGCCTGCAGGAAGTCAATAAAACGGCGCGCATCTCGACCAATGTTCCCCTGCACGCGTGAGCCGGGTAAGGAGGTCGGATGCAGCAGTACCCCGGCACGACGTTCTTTCAGTGGATTTTTCACGCCGGGGAGAAAGATAGTCGCTCAGCGCAGGATTACGCTGAGTACTGACCCTTACGCATGACGCCACCCTGCACGGGCTCTCCTCCGCCCTGTGCGAATACCTTTGAGAGGTATTCCGGCGGTTCTTTACCGAGCATATTGTAGAGGTTGGACAAGTGCATGCGAAAGATGCGCTCAAAATCACTCACGGTATCGGCCGAATTGTAGTCCCCAAACCACCAGAACCAGTCGGAGCCCTCACAAATGGAAAGCTGGTGCTCTGCGGCCAGTAATTGTTCGCCGCTGAGGCTGTTTTCCTGCCTGGAGGCGTCAAATTCCTCTTTTGCATCTGCGAGCATTTCCCAGCCGCGGTTCTTGTCCTTGTCACCTATCCAGGTTGAAAATGTTCCGTATACCCAGCTGCCACTGACAAGTTTTTTGATGCGTGGATGTTGATGTGTGGTTTTCAGGTAGTGGGAGAACGTGGTCATCCTGATATCGGGGTGTGAAGCCAGGCGCTGGTACAGCGTATTGAGGAAATAATAGCCATTTTCGGGGAAGTGTTCCCAGGCATTTTCGCCATCGAGGATGATTGATACCAGCGGATTATCCATTCCACGCGTATTGGCGGCAATATTCTCCAGATGCTCGATGAGATTGCCCACGGCATCATCGGCATGCCAGTCCGAGTAGGTGAAACCGATCAGGTCCGAGAGACCGTCGTCACGAAAGAAACAGGCCAGCTCCCCGTCGGCCATCCTGAATCCCTGGTAGAGGCTGCTTTTGGAAATCGACTTGTTCTCCGCAACTGACTGGCTATGACGAAAAACCGATTCACCACTGGCCGCCCATTTGAACCCGAAGGTTTCAAGCTGGGCCAGGGCTGCCGAACTGACGCCGCCTTCTGAAGGCCAGCAGCCGAGCGGTCGCTTGCCGAAATACTGTTCAAAGGTGGCAATGCCCTCCTTGATGTGCCAGCGTGCACGCTCCTCGCCGCCTGGATAACCTGACAGGTGCGGTATTTCAACATCCGGCATCGCCTCCCGGGCAGTATTGATATCGAGCAGCAACGGCATGATCGGGTGTGCGTAGGGTGACATCGCCAGCTCTATTTGACCGTTCTCGGCAAGCTCCCGGTAGCGATCAATGACACTGGAGAGCAACTCGCCAATCAGCTTTACCAGTTCGCGCCGGTCATGCAGGGTGAAGCCCGTCCCCTTCTCCATCAATTGCTGGATCAGCTTGTCATTACGGCGAACCGTTTCACCCATCCAGGCGAGGTGATACCAAACCAGCAGGTCGATAATAAACTGGTCACCTATATACGACATGCCTGAAGGATGTTCATGGAACCAGCCGGCCATCTCGGCAAGTTTCTGATAATGCTCAAAGCGCTTGATCGAACGCAGCTTGTTGGCACGCAGGCAGGCACTGACCAGGTCCATCCTCTGGTCCTTGCTGCCGGGTAGTACGTAACCGGCCAGTGCGGCCAGCAGCGGGTCGCGGATCGCCTTGTTTTCCGAGAGAAATCCATTGATCTGCCCGGCGTAGTCTGACAGCTGTTCCAGCAGAATCGGTGCAAAGTTAACCACTGCGCGTGCTTCGGGCACGGCTTCGAGGTGTGCCGCCATGTCGATGTAATCCTTGGTGGCGTGCAGGTAGGACCAGGGCAACTGGTAGGTGCCGCTGATCAGGTCGCAGTACTGGGGCTGGTGCATGTGCCAGCAAATGACGAGGCTGAGTGGTGACTCAGCGGACATGATGGATTTCCTGGCCCAGCATCTCGGGCGTGACCAGCACGACGCCGTTGGGGCTTACATAGAAACGCTCCGCATCGGCGACCGGGTCTTCACCGATAACGATGTCGTCGGGCAGGTCGCAGTTCTTATCAATAATGGCCTTGGTGACCCGGCAATTCCTGCCAATACGGACATTGGGTAACGCCACTACATCCTCTAGCAGGGTATAGGATCCGATGCGCACATTGGAAAACAGCAGTGAGTGGCGTACCGTGGCCCCGGATATCAGGCATCCGCCAGACACCATTGAATCCAGCGCCATGCCGCGACGGTCATCATCATCGAAAATAAATTTGGCAGGAGGCAGCTGTTCCTGGTAAGTCCAGATGGGCCATTGGTCATCATAGAGATTCAACTCCGGCAACACCCCGATGAGTTCCAGATTTGACTCCCAGAAAGAATCGATGGTACCCACATCCCGCCAGTAGGGATTCTGTCCCTCTTCAGATGACCTGAACGGGTAACTGAAAACACGGTATTTCTTGATCAGTGCCGGAATAATGTCGTGGCCGAAATCGTGTGTCGAATAGGGCAAGTCAGCGTCCCTGATCAATTGCTCGTAGAGAAACGAGGTATTGAACACGTAGATTCCCATGGAGGCCAGCGCGGTATCGGTGCGGCCGGGAACAGGCTCCGGTTCGGCCGGTTTTTCATTGAAGCGGGTAACGCGGCCGACGGCATCGACAGAGATGACACCAAATGCCTTGGCCGTCTCCAGCGGTACTTCAATGCAGCCTACCGTCATATCCGCCTGGTTGTCGACGTGGTGCGCAATCATGGGGCCGTAATCCATTTTATAGACATGATCGCCGGCCAGGATGAGGACATAATCCGGCTTGTGTGTGCGGATAATGTCGAGATTCTGGTATACCGCATCAGCGGTACCCGCGTACCAGGAGTCCTGTATTCTTTGCTGCGCCGGAAGCAGCTCGACAAATTCCTTGAATTCGCCACGCAGGAAGTTCCAGCCGCGCTGAATATGCTGGATCAGGGAATGTGCCTTGTACTGCGTCAAAACACCAATCATGCGGATATTCGAGTTCACGCAGTTTGACAGGGGGAAATCAATAATGCGGAATTTTCCGCCAAAGGGAACGGCGGGTTTGGCGCGCCAGAGTGTCAATTGACGTAATCGGGAGCCCCGCCCTCCCGCGAGAATAAGTGCCAGCGTGTTGCGTGTCAGTCGGCTGACATAGCGTAGATTTTCTGTATTTGGCATCGGAACCGGGGGTCGCTGTTCGTGTCTGAAATCAGGTAGGGCGTTATTGTATGGCCAAGAGGTTTGACTGTATAGTTACAGAGCGCTGAAATTTGATATCAATCACAGGCGCCGCATTCAACCCGTAAGGCAATCATCAAACACATGTTGCAAGATAACCCGGACAACCCTGCTGCAACAGCAATCTCCGCTGATATCCAGCGCCTGATTGATGCGCGCCACCATGAACCCTTTGCCCTGCTGGGTAAACACAACTATACCAACTCGGACCTGGTACGCGCCTTCATACCCGGCGCGGCATGGGTCCGGATCGCAGAAAACGGTGCCTCCATGCAGCGCATGGCTAACACGGATCTGTTTGCCTGGCATGGGCCCGCCAACCAGGTTCCTGACCGCTACCGCCTGATATGGAAAGACCGCCATGGCGCAGAACACGTCGCCTACGATCCCTATTGTTTCCCGCCACAAATCTCGGAATTTGACCTGCACCTGTTTGCCGAAGGCAGTCACTGGAACATTTACCGGATTCTTGGTGCGCACAAGACACAGGTTGATGGCGTGCGCGGTGTTCGATTTGCCGTCTGGGCGCCCTCAGCGGAGCGCGTTAGCGTGGTGGGTGATTTTAACAGCTGGGATGGCCGTTGCCATTCGATGCAGGTGCGCGGCAGTAGCGGTGTATGGGAAATATTCATGCCCGGTCTGGGCGTCGGACAGCCCTATAAGTACGAGATCCGCACCCGTGACCACGGGCTTGTCATCCTTAAAACAGATCCGTACGGGCAACATTTTGAAATGCGCCCGGCTACCGCCTCGCGCGTGCCGGCACAGCACCCCTACCAGTGGCAGGATGCCGGCTGGATGCAGCAGCGGCACCATTCGAACTGGCTAAAAGAACCTCTCTCCATCTACGAAGTCCATCTGGGCTCCTGGAAAAGGGATGAACAGGGTCAATTCCTCAACTACCGTCAACTGGCCACCGAGCTGGTGAATCACGTCAGCGCGACCGGGTTTACTCACATTGAACTGTTACCCGTTACCGAGCACCCGCTTGACGCTTCCTGGGGCTATCAAACGACCGGCTATTTCGCACCGACCAGCCGTTTCGGTGAACCGGATGATTTTCGTTTTTTTGTAGACTGCTGCCACCAGCACAATATTGGCGTAATACTGGACTGGGTTCCCGCGCACTTTCCCCGCGATGCTCACGGGCTGGCAAATTTTGATGGCAGTGCGCTGTATGAACACAGCGATCCGCGGCGCGGAGAACACAGCGACTGGGGCACATTGATTTACAATTTTGGCCGCAACGAAGTTAAAAATTTCCTGCTCTCGAGCGCGGTGTACTGGCTGGAAGAGTTTCACCTTGACGGCTTGCGTGTCGATGCCGTTGCATCCATGTTGTATCATGACTATTCACGCAAGGCCGGCGAGTGGCTACCGAACGTATACGGCGGAAGGGAAAATCTGGAAGCCGTGGCCTTTCTGCGGGAGTTGAATACCATTACTCATGCCGAATTTCCGGGCACTATGGTTATTGCCGAGGAATCCACCGCCTGGCCGGGTGTCAGTCGCCCTGTCGAGACCGGCGGTCTTGGTTTCAGCATGAAATGGAATATGGGCTGGATGCATGACTCGCTGCGCTATATGTCACATGAACCGGTACACAGGCAATATCATCACAATGATCTCACCTTCGGCCTGCTGTATGCGTTCACGGAAAATTTCGTGCTGCCGTTCTCGCATGATGAAGTCGTTCATGGCAAACGGTCCATGCTCTACAAACAGCCTGGAGATGAATGGCAGCAGTTTGCCAACTTGCGGCTGCTTTACACCTACATGTTCACATTCCCCGGCAAGAAACTCCTCTTTATGGGCAACGAAATCGCCCAGGGCCGCGAGTGGAACTTCGATGCCAGCGTCGAGTGGTACCTGCTTGAATATGCGGGTCACAAGGGGATGCTGACACTCGTCAGCGACCTGAACCGGCTATATCGTGACAACCCCGAGCTGCATCGCGCGGACTTTGCTTACGACGGGTTTGAGTGGCTGGACAGCAATGCATCAGAGACCTCGGTGTTGAGTTACCTGCGACGCGACGGCGACAGTTTTGTCATCGTGGTTTTGAACTTCACTCCCGTGCCGCGCTACGGATACCGTGTCGGCGCCCCCGTTGAGGGCAACTACAGGGAGTTACTGAACTCGGACTCCAGCTATTATGCAGGTACTGATGTCGGCAACAGCGGCCAGATAGCCACTGAAGCTGTCGCATACAATGGTCACCATCACTCGCTGCTGCTGACACTGCCGCCACTGGCGGGCATTGTGCTGAAAATTCAGCACGACTGAAACAGACGGAGTGCTGTGATGACAGCAGTCAGAGAGCCGGCGGTTGCCGGCAGCTTTTATCCCGCCGATCCGGCCGAGCTGCAAACCCTGCTTGATGAACTGCTTGCCGGCGCAAGCACACATTTACCCCCACCCAAGGCAATGATCGTTCCCCACGCGGGTTACATCTACTCCGGGCCGGTTGCCGCCAGTGGTTATGCCAGCCTGGTTCCGGTTGCCGGGCATGTCAGGCAGGTTGTTTTGCTGGGTCCCTCACACCGCAAGGCCTTCTCCGGACTGGCGGTACCTGCTGCCAGTGTGTTCAGAACACCGCTTGGTGACATTGAACTGGACCGGGATGCCATCAGTAAAATACTGCTACTGCCTCAGGTCCATACCGATGATGCTGCGCACCTGCATGAACACAGTCTGGAGGTTCACCTGCCGTTCCTGCAACGTGTACTGGGAACGTTCAAGTTGGTGCCACTGGTCGTTGGCGATGCACCGGCGGCAGAAGTGTCCGAAGTCATCCAGCAACTCTGGGGTGACAGCGGCACCCTGCTGGTCATCAGTTCGGACCTCAGTCACTACCTTGATTATGACAGCGCAAAGGTCCGTGATGCGGCAACCTGCCAGGCAATAGAGGCACTGGCCTATGAAAAAGTCGGCTACCATGATGCCTGTGGTCGCAATCCGGTCAGCGGCCTGTTGCACTATGCCAGGAGCCACAACCTGGCAATCCAGACCCTTGATCTGCGCAACTCCGGTGACACAGCCGGGCCGCGTGACAGGGTCGTTGGCTACGGAACCTGGATCCTCTCGGAGTAATATGTGCTGCAGTAATGATGAAAAATCAAGCCTGCTCTCAATTGCGCTGGATTCAATCAACAGCGGACTGAAGCACGGCGTGCCCGCGCACTTGAATTGCGGAGATTATCCGGAACGCCTGACCCGGCAGCGCGCAAGCTTTGTGACATTAAAGCAGGGTGAAACCCTGCGTGGCTGTATAGGAACGCTGGAAGCACGCACCAGCCTGGTTGAAAGTGTCGCAGATAATGCCTATGCCGCGGCATTTCGTGATCCGCGCTTTGCTGCGCTTGGCGACACTGAACTCAATGACCTGACGATCGAAGTCTCTGTACTGAGCCCGTTAAATCCGGTCAGCTTTGATTCTGAACAGGCGTTACTGGAAAAAATGATTCCGGGTGAGGCGGGCTGGGTGCTGCAGGACGACGGCTACCGGGGTACTTTTTTACCCTCCGTCTGGTCGTCCCTGAGTGACCCGGTTGAGTATCTGCGACAACTGAAAATCAAGGCCGGCCTGGGGCCGGATTACTGGTCAAAGACACTTAAAGTCTGGTGTTACACGACGGATTCCTTTGCCTCGCCGGCGACTGAAATCGCCCGTTCCGGGCAAGGCACATTCAATGCCGGGTAGGTAACAGCCAGGCGAAAACGAGGCTGGCAAGCAGCAAGGTTAACAGCAAGGGACGCAGCTTGATATTCTGCGTTGTACGAGTCCCTGGCGGCCCCGAGCGACCAAACAGGTAGTGACTGAACAGCTGATCATTATCCTTGCCCCGTCGTTCGACGGCAGTCCGCCGATCAGGGTGACAACCGGAGTGGTTACTGCGCTGCGTGCAGCGACGTTCGCCCTTGCGTTCGTCCAGCTGCATACGGGTGATGACCAGTTGCTGATAGTCATCCCAACTGCTCAGGTTTTGCAGTTCAGCGGGCAACAGATCCGTACAGCGGCATGCGGTTGTCCAGGTCAGTCGGTCCTGGCTGAGCTCATCGTTCATGCAGATACGGCCCAGGATGAAATGACGGGTGACTTCATCGACGCTGAATGGACCTCGAATCACCCCACCCCGGCGGGTATACCACTGCATTGAAGGATGTCGCTGTTCCATGGTTTTCAGTCTTTCAGCCAGTCCTCCATGCGAGCACGCAAGCGAATCAGCGCCTGTCCATGTATCTGGCATACTCTGGATTCACTGACGCCGAGGATCTCACCGATCTCGCGCAGATTCAGTTCTTCATCGTAGTACAATGCCATTACCAGACGTTCGCGTTCGGGTAATCCCTTGATGGCGGTGGCGAGTCCCTGTTTGAAATCACTGTGTTGCAGGTTTTCAAGTGGCTGATTCGGTTGCTCCGTGTTTTGAGAGAAACCGTCTTCACCAAAAGACCCGGGGTCTTCAAAACTGAAAATCCGGCAGCCCGTCGCATCCTGCAGAATCTTGTGATAGTCCTCCAGTTCAAGGCCCATCGCGGCAGCAACCTCTATGTCACGTGCATCGCGGCCTTTTTCGTTCTCTATCTTGCGAACCGCCTCGGCTACATCCCGCGCCTTCCTGTGTACAGAACGGGGGGTCCAGTCGGTGCGTCTGATTTCATCCAGCATTGCGCCGCGAATACGGATACCGGCATAGGTTTCAAAACTGGCGCCCTGCTCCGGATCAAATTTCCTGGAGGCTTCGATCAGGCCAATCATGCCGGCCTGAATCAGATCATCTGCCTGGACGCTGGCAGGCAAACGACTCATCAGGTGAAAAGCAATACGCTTGACCAGTTGTTCGTTTTCTACAACAAGATCATTGCTTGCCTTGTAATCAACAGCTACCTTGGCTGCATTATTTTTCATGACACTACCTCCATTTCCATGTTTTCATAACGAATCAAGCGTTCTACAAAAAATTCAATGTGCCCACCTGCGCAATCCGGCTGGGGCCAGCCTGTAACACGGCTTGCCAGATGCTTGAATGCCATCGCTGCCCGGCTGCGCGGAAAGGCATCCACCAGCACCTTGTGTTGAGTAACAGCCTTGCGCAGGTTTTCATCGTTCGGGATATAACCCGCATATGAAAGTTGCGCATCGTGGTTGTCCGTGAAGCGTGAGATGACTTCCTGAAAGAGCTCTTGTGCCTCATAGGCTGATTCCACCCTGTTTGCCAGGATGCGGAATCGTGTCACTCCATACTCGGAAGAAAACAGTCTGATCTGCGCAACACTGTCCCTGATTGAGGCAGGTTCATTGCAGACGACAACCAGGATCTCGGTAGCCGCACGGCAAAAGCTGGCTACACTCTCGGTAATGCCGGTAGCCGTATCGACCACCAGGAAATCAATCGGGTATGTCAGATCACTGAAGGCACGAACCAGCCCGGCGCATTCACGTTGCCCCATGTCAGCGAGTTGTTTGATGCCCGAAGCAGCCGGTATTACCTTCAGGTTATCGCTGAAGGTAATCATGATGTCTTCGAGACGACATTCGCCGCTGACGACTTCGGCAAGAGTATGCGTAACTGCGAGTCCAAGCATGACATCAACATTTGCCAGGCCGAGGTCGGCATCCAGCAGCAGAGTTCGCTGACCGTCACTGGCAAGCGCTCTGGCAAGATTGACCGCAACACTGGTTTTACCGGTGCCGCCCTTGCCGCCGGTGACGGCTATAACCTGAACGGGCCCCTGCGTATCAAGGTCGGACAATCCAGCCGATTGACCCGGTTTGATGTCAGAGAGACGCAGGAAGTGTTCGCCCGAGTGACCCTGATTGTGCTTTTGATCCATGCCGCTTCCCTTGTTTGTGCAGGTGTAGATGTGCTGCCTGCCATGACTAGAGCAACATGCATACCAACATTCGAAAAAACACGGAATAAGGGCGAGAAAACGCTCTATCTATATGAAAATTATGAGCAAATAAAATAGCACTTTGGCCGGCTCAGCAGGCTGACGGGCGTCACATAATTGACTTTTAGAGGAAAATCTCAGCTAAATGACAAAGTTTTGACGGAATGAGCGCATGGACAGGATTGGACCTGCTGCCATTCAATCCGGATATTAGGAGCGCAACGTTAGAGCATATCCGGCGACAGCGGGATACATGTCTACCTGGTTGCTGACGATTGTGTCGTGTGGTTGCTGTCGGCCAGCCAGCTTGAGAAGCGTCCCTCGGAGAGGGGCTTGCTGATATGGAATCCCTGTGCGGTATCACAGCCGAGTTTATTCAGCATGTCCCAGGCCATGCTGTTCTCAACTCCCTCAGCGACAACCTTGTAACCGAGGTTGTGCCCCAGATCGATGATTGAGCGGACAATGGCGACATCCTGCTGGTCAAATGCCACGTCGAGAATAAATGACTGATCAATTTTGAGGGTATGTATGGGCAGGCGCTTCAGGTAGGACAGCGAAGAATAGCCGGTACCGAAGTCATCGATCGCAATGGTGACACCGGTTTCGCTCAAGCGGTTCAGGATGTCAGCGGCATGATCCAGGTCCTGCATCAGTGTGGCTTCGGTAATTTCGATCTCGAGACAATCACCGGGTACATCAGCTTCCTGTAGCGCAAAGACAATCTTTTCCAGTAACCGCGGACTCTGGAATGAACGCGCCGACACATTGACCGAAACAGGAATCGTAATGCCGTCATGTGACCATTGCTTGCATTGCCGCAAGGCAGTGATCAGAACCCAGTTGGTAATCGATGTAATTATGCCCAGTTGTTCTGCGACAGGGATGATACGGTGCGGCATGACCGTGCCTTCTACCGGATGCTCCCAGCGCAACAGCGCTTCAGCGCCAATGATGCGTGATGTCTGTATATCAACCTGAGGCTGGTAATGCAGTAAAAATTCGTTATTGTCGAGCGCAGTTCGAATCTGGCCTGAATATCGTAATTGCTCCTCCGGACTGACATCATTGCGGGGGTCAAAATACTGATAGGGCAGACTGTTACGCTTGGCGCGTTGCATGGCACTTTCCGCATTTATCAGCAAGGTATCCTCGTTGGTCCCGTCATCCGGGAAACAGGAAATGCCCATGGTCAGGCTGATGCACAACTGTTTGTCCTGATAGGTAAACGGCATATCAAAGGAATCAAGAATCTGTGTAATGACACGCTCGGTCGCCTTGCGGGCATTATTCACCGGCTGCAGCAAGACGCCGAATTGATCGCCGCCCAGGCGAGCGAGCGAGTCGGATTCCCGTATGATCGAATCCAGACGAGTGGCCACATCACGCAATAAAATATCACCTACATCGCGTCCCAGCGTGTCGTTGTACATCTTGAACTGGTTGATATCGAGCGATATCACCACGACCTGCGAGCCTGGAATCCGCCTTGATGCCGCCAGTGCCAGATTGAGGTGATCGGCCCACAGGGCGCGATTCGGCAGATTTGTCAGCCGGTCAGTGGTGGCCAGTTGCTGAAGCTGCATGCGCTCGTTGATCAAGTGGTTGATATCTTCGAGGATACAATGCATGAGAACCGGTTTCCCAAGCCGGTTCAATGACGGGAACAGTGAAATCCTGTACCAGTGCGTTTCCCCTCCGGCCAGTGACATGCGTATTTCGGCGTAACTGTGGCTGCCGCTGACGGCGTTCTGCCAGGTGCTGAGTAGCTGTTGCCGGTCATCTTCATGAGTGTCTGCCAGACAAGGAATGGGGGCTTCCAGTGTTTCTGCATACAGGGACTGCAGCGTGTAGTTAGCATAAATCACCTTGTTGGCTTTTACGTCAACGCTCCAGACGTAATGCGGAATACCTGACAGCAGATCCTCAACCGTGCCGAGCTCCGTAGAAACATGTGCAAGCTCCTTGCCGGCAATTTGATGCGATGCACGCCAGAAGCCCTCCATGGTCAACCCCATGTCCCGTAACAGCAGCGTGGTCACGACAGATTCGAGCGTCTCCCTTTCTGCGACTGGAATCTCCATTCCCGTTACCAGCTTGCTCATGTAACTGGTCAGCAGATTGTAGGAGGCAATGACCCACACCGGCCTGAAACTGTTCTCAAACAAGGCTGCGCCTGCTGAAACAAGGTCATCTTCCCGATTACTTGCAGCAGTACCCACAATTCCCGCAAGCATGTTTTCCAGTTCCGCGCGTACCAGCATGCCAACATCACCGCCAGCCCTTTCATAACTGTAAAACACATCGGCAATATCGGGATTGTCGAACAGGAAATTGTAATAGACCTCAGCGAAACCCGCGGCACCCGCAGCCAGTGGCGCACGGTAGGCATCGAGCAGCCTGGACTCTTCCGGCAAGATACGGAGTACGTAGTTGTATTCTTTCACCTGGAAGTCAGGCAGTAGTTTCTGTTTGACAGTGACTGGCTTGTCAGCCCGGACGTGCCATCTTCGGTCTTCCTTGTTATCAGCCATATAATCGCTGCATTTCCGGGTTTTTATAATTGCAGCAGGGTTAAAACCCTGTGCCCCCTACGACAGACAGTCAACGCGCAAGCCAATACGCAATCCACGGGCGTCAAACACGGATATGACTGGATGTTGACGTTGATGCTCCTCACCCGTCTTATTAGAATGTCTTCATTTTATGAAGCTTGCCATTGCCACAAGCGTATGAAGTGCACTCGGTTATGAAGCAGTCATTGCCGGAAGTATAGCGTAGAAATTAATGTGCGTGAAAAATAAACGCCAGGTGTCTGACGATCAGGCCTGTCGCTGCAAACCGTACTTACGGAGTTTCTCGACAAGCGTCGTGCGCCGCATTCCCAGTCGTTTCGCCGCGTGCGCGACAACACCACCAGAATCAGTCAGCGCCTGCCTGATATAACTGATTTCCAGGTAGCCAAGATGCTCCTTGAGATTCAGTCCGTCACGGGGCAGTCTCGGATCAAGATCGTCGGAAGTGACCGGTGAGCCAATGAGGGCATCAACCAAGTGTTCAGCGACAGGGCCTTCCCCGGTCTGGAACTTTTCAGGTAAGTCTGCGGCATCGACAACGCCATAGGGGTGCAGAATGGCAAGCCGTTCGATGAGATTTGCCAGTTCCCTGACATTACCCGGCCAGGTGTACTGGCAAAGTGCATAGATGGCCGCCGGGGAGAGCCTGACGGAACCGCGTTTCTCATGCTCAATACGACGCACCAGTTCGTTCACCAGCAGGGGAATATCTTCTACCCGGTCACGCAATGGCGGTGTGACAATCGGAAACACGTTCAGTCGATAATACAGGTCTTCACGGAATTCACCCTGTTTGATGGCTTCCTCAAGGTTACGGTGAGTGGCCGCTATAATGCGAACATTGCTGTTCCTGCTTTCATTGGATCCAACGCGTTCGAATGTACGTTCCTGCAAAACGCGCAGGATTTTAACCTGCATTTGCAGGCTCATGTCTCCGATTTCATCCAGGAACAGTGTGCCGCCTTCCGCCATTTCAAAGCGACCTTCACGATCACTGATGGCGCCGGTAAATGCACCTTTCTGGTGGCCGAATAATTCCGATTCCAGCAGGTCTGCAGGTATGGCGCCGCAATTCACGGGCACAAAGGGACCGTCCCGTCGCGTCGAATGATAATGCAGGTTGCGCGCAACCACCTCCTTGCCGGTCCCGGACTCTCCGAGCACCAGTACATTGGCGTCACTGCCGGCTACCTGATCGATCATTTTTCTTACTTTCTGGATCGCGCGGCTGCTACCTACGAGGCTGCGGAACAGATCCACCGGCCGTTGTGTAACCGACGTTGTACGGTGTGAATCCGTATAAACCTCAGCCTGATGCAAGGCGCTGGTCAGTTGTGCGTAATTAGGCGGAATGTCCAGATGCCCCAGGATGCATGAACCCGGGTCGATTGTGACAGTGGGTTCCTTGCCTTTCCTGGCAAGCAGGTAGACAGGCAAGTGTTCATCGAGCGTATGAATCTCCGCGAGCAGCGATGAAAGCATCTTGTCTGAATTGCAAGTGCCTACCAATACTGCCTGGATCTCACTGACATTCCCGATGTCTTTTCTCCAACTCGTGGTATCTCCAATCAGAATCGGGGTGCAATTAATGAATTTGAGAATCGCCTGCAGTTCCCTGCCTAGCTGGGGATCTGCCTCAATAATCAGGACCTTGGATTCACTGAGCATTTATTTTCCTGCTGCGGGTTAATATCGCGACAGATTATTATAAAAACCTGACAAATATTAAAGTTATTTTTTATCCCTATATGATACAAGCGGAAGTTAACCACCCGGCTCGACGGATGTCAAAATCATAGTGATGAGAGACTGCATAAGCGCTTTTACAAACCAGTTCTCACTGCAAAGTATATCACACGCACCCACTCCGTCAGATATTTGTCACTTTGTGCCCGAACCCACAAAAGCCTTCTAAACTCGTTGATTGTACTGACGATAACTTCAGTGACTCAGCAGCCCATGATGAGGAAAAGCAGAAAAGTTTACGCACGATACCTGAATTCAATGACAACAATCTGGATAAACCATGCTCAATCAGAAACCTGCGACACCAGACCTTGACCTGATCCGTGTTGATCTAATTCGCTCAAAACTCGAAGACGACGACTATTTTGTTGACACCCTGCAAATAGCTCTCAAGATTATCGACCTGGAACTGGCGTTGTCAGGCGCCTCATGATATCTCCTCGACCTGCAATAACGACGGCTATCATTGCAGCCGTTTCTTTCGCCAGTCTGCCCCCTGTGTTTGCTGAACATCCTCTGATTTGCTGTGCATCCTGTTGATACACGTTCAGGGCATGGTGTTAGAATAGCTGTTTGCAGACTCATTCAGGAACCTTACACTGCAAGAATCACTAACGGGGCCGTAGCTCAGCTGGGAGAGCGCGTCGTTCGCAATGACGAGGTCGGGAGTTCGATCCTCCTCGGCTCCACCATTTATCAACAGCTGTCCCGGTAGCTCAGTGGATAGAGCAAGCGCCTCCTAAGCGCTAGGTCGGAGGTTCGACTCCTCTCCGGGACGCCATATAAATCAGGTGCTTACCTGTCAGCCGGGTTGCTCGCAAAAAATTACCCGCGATACTAAACAGTAGTCGCGGGGCTATAGAGTATATCGTCAAACTACTGGTCGAAAAATAGTCCACCCTTTCAGATTACCGCTTCCTTCTCCCGGTATGGCGGGTCCTTAATTCCCGGCTTTTCACCCTGGTCGCCCGGGTGCAGGCGCAGTACTCAATAAACTGAGTGGAGCGTTACCTGGAAATGCCGATAGTGGGTGTGTGATAAACACGATTTTGAAGCCAGACAGTATTAATTCATTTCAGTCACTACCCTCTCTGTACGGCATTACTCGAAGGTAGAGGTTCCGGGATTACATATCGATGCGTAGAACAACCATTAAATTGTTAGTCGCAATGATGATCATGCTTGCTGGATGCTCGGACACAGAGCCGCCGACCTCGGCACTGGACACGATGCTAGTTGTGTTCCAGGGAAAATATACAAAAAGGGAAATCCAGTCCAGGCTCGATCAAGCCTTTCGCGTATATGGAATTCCCGTAACCGAGGAAAATTACATGAGATACGGAAGTATTCTGGTTTCCCTGCGGAGGGATGCCGGCAGCAGTGCAACCGAGATGGAGATTCTTGATCAGGCTATTAGAGCCTACACCCCCGGGGTAAAACTTGATGAGATGATGGCGATATCAAATTTAATGCTACAGGTGGGTAGCTGATAACTGTAGCCTGACGTTATGAACAGCAATGAGGTTGTTTATCGCTGCCACAACCTGTTTGGAATCAACCACTCTACAATAACGATCAGTGGTGCATTCCTTTTCTAGTCGTCTGATCGTTGTTTACTGCAACTCGATTTGTCGGTTTGACTGCACGCGCAACAAATAGCTCTCAACACATACCAGACAAGCAAAAATCCGCATAATAGTACTGTGGCCAGTTGCACGGCTGAATTTCCGTCGGAAATTACCCCGGCAAGGTAAACCACGGCAACAAAGGCAATTGCGATAAAGAGGGCTTTCATCCTGTCTATTATGCACACCCCAGCGGAAGATCAAAGTAAATCAATGTAAATTAAACACTTACTGCCAAATGACGGTCATTCGGCTGGATAATGTAAAGTGCATCAACTGCAGGCTCTAGCGAACAACGGGCAATGTTGAGTATTTCGGCGGCCACGCGATCCATGTTCCTCACAAACCCCGGCACTCAGTGGAGGCCTGATACCTTGCAGTGCATTCCCGGTCAGATCGGGGGTTACTGCGCCGTCCATTGCAGTACCTCTGCGATTGAATGACTGGAGACCGAATATGGAAAATGCTTGTGGTTCATTACAGGCACCTCGCGGTGTGCCACCTCGCCGTTCAGGCGCTGATACACTATGCCTGTCGGTGCTGAATGTTAATCTGGGCAGAGGCCGGAAATATTGAAGACTGTTCATAAGCTGCAGTGGTTAAGTCTTATTGCCATCGCAATAGTGGGCATCGTGCTTTATATACCCAGAGTTGAATACTGGATTCAGCAAATACTGAATTGGTTCTAGCCGGACGTGGTATCTAGAGTTTGCGCCTTGCCTCGACAACATTCGGCAGCTGCCCGATCTTCGAAAGTACGCGGCTTAGCTGGCCAATATCGGTAATCTCAAGTGCCAGATTCATGCGGGCAATGCCGTCCTGCTTGTCCGTAAGGGTGTTCACGCCAGTCAGGTTGATTTTGTCATTGGCGAGTACCGACGTGATATCGCGCAGCAGGCCGGAACGGTCATAGGCCTCGACGGCAATCTCCACCAGGTAAGTCTCCTCTGCATCAGAACCCCACTCCACTTCAATCAGCCGGTCATGGTCCTCACTCTCCAGTTGCAATACATTGCCGCAGTCCTGGCGGTGAATCGTTACGCCGCGCCCGCGTGTGATGTAACCGACAATCGGATCATTAGGGACCGGGTTGCAGCAGTGGGCAGTGGTCGTTAGCAGGTTACCAACACCCAGAACCTTGACGCCCCCGTCACTGCTTGAAGGGACCTTTTTCTGGCTGCGGCGCGGTTGTGCGACCAACGCGTCCTTGCTTGGGACCAGCTCATTGGCAGCATTGGCCAGCTGTCCGGCCGTCACGTCGCCGTGACCAATGGCGGCAAGGAACTCATCGACCTGTTTGTATTTGAAGCGATCGGCCAGTTTTTCCACAGGGAGTTTCGCAATCGCCACACGATTAAGCTCCCGATCGAGGATGCTTCGCCCGGCACTCACATTATGCTCAAAATCCTGCTGTCTGAACCAGGAGCGAACACGCGAGCGGGCGCGCGAGGTTTTCAGATAGCCGAGATGGGTGTTTAGCCAGTCCCGGCTTGGGCCGCCCTCGCGTGCCGTCAGTATCTCGACCTGCTCCCCGTTTTGCAGTGCGTAGGTGAGCGGCACAATGCGGCCATTGATCTTGGCGCCACGGCAGCGGTGCCCGACCTCCGAATGAACCGCATAGGCAAAATCCAGGGGTGTGGCGTCTTGCGGCAGATCGATAATCCGGCCCTGCGGCGTCAGCACATAGACACGTTCCTGAAAGGCCTCGGATTTAAAACGATCGACGAAATCATTGGCGCTGCGTTCCTCGTCCTGCCAATCGAGCAATTGCCGTAACCAGGCGATCTTTTCTTCATAACCGGCATCGCCTCCACTGCCTTCCTTGTAACGCCAGTGGGCGGCGACACCGAGTTCAGCGTGACGGTGCATTTCCTCGGTACGAATCTGGATCTCCAGGTTGCGACCTTCGGGGCCTACCACGGCCGTGTGCAACGAGCGGTACAGGTTTTGCTTGGGGTTCGCAATGTAGTCATCGAACTCCTTCGGTATGTGCCGCCACAGCCCGTGTACGACCCCCAGCGCGGCATAGCAGTCCTTTTCCTCCTCAACCAGGATGCGCACGGCACGCATGTCGAAGATTTGGTCGAAGTCGACGCGCTTGCGCTGCATCTTCTGCCAGATGCTGTTGATATGCTTGGGTCGTCCGCTGACGGTGGCCTTGATGCCGGCCTTTTTGAGTTCGGCATCGAGTGTTGCAATGACGTGCTCGATATAGGCCTCACGGTCTTCACGTTTTTCAGCCAGCTGCCGCACCAGTTCCTGGTAGGCTGCCGGTTCGAGGTAGCGCAGCGACAGGTCCTCAAGCTCCCACTTCATCTGCCAGATACCGAGGCGATTGGCCAGCGGTGCATAGATGTCCCGGGTCTCGCGTGCAATGCGGCGTTGCTGCCCGGGATCCAGATGCTGCAGGGTGCGCATGTTGTGCAAACGGTCGGCGAGTTTGATGAGCACGACGCGTACATCTTCCGCCATCGCCAGCAACAGCTTGCGCAGGCTTTCGGCCTGTTCCTGGTCACCGGACTCACTGACTTTCTGAAACTCGCCGATGCGTTCCAGCTTGGTCACACCATCGACCATGCGGGCGATCACCGGACCGAATTCGTTCTGGACATCCTCCAGTGTGATCTCGGTATCCTCGACCACGTCATGCAGCATGGCGGCGGCCAGGGTCTCATAATCTAGATTCAGGCCATTGAGGATCCCGGCCACGGCATACAAATGGATGTGGTAGGGTTCACCGGAGGCCCGTTGCTGGTCATGGTGGGCGTTCATGGCCCAGCTGGCGGCTTTTTTCAGTACCAGCTGCTCGGACGCCGGGCGGCCGGAGAGCAGCCGCTCAAGTGGCTGGCCGCTCGCTTCCGGGTTCTGTATGTCGTCGGCATGGGTAGATTTGTTCACTTTCTTCAATTCTGATAGCAGTTTATGTAGACCCAGATGTATGCAACTACTTACATACCGCTACCTGCAGCGCTTTGGTTATTTGGTTCCGGCCTGATGGTTTGGACAGTATTGCCAGAAAGAAAATGGTTTAACCGTACTAATTCATAATAACAATGAAGGCATTTATGACGCCTTTTTTTGTGAACGGAACATTAGCAAACAGAATTATCGATAAAGAAGATTGGTGGGCGAACCTCTCGACCCTATTGATTCACAAACAACCAGAGTAAATACCCGGGTACACTATTGCATTAATCCAAGGATTTCTGGACTGGAAACACGGCTTCAAGGAAAAAGCTTATGCCCCGTGCAGATCCGTATATTCTGCCTGGCCATATTTAACACTACCTGCGAGCAAGGATATATCAAACTGACCGGCCTGGCTCTTCCACGGTCGGGGCTTCTTCGGGAGCACTGATCGTGGACACAACGGCCTGCTGTTCCGGCGTCATGGTACCTGACGGATCCGTGAAGGTATCGTTCAGGGTCTGCACATACTGGTTCGCCTCGGTGATCACCTGCTGCAGGCGTTTGCGGCAGCGGTTGTTCCAGCCGACCGGGTTCTTTCTGAAAAGGCTGTGCCATGGCCTGGTATTGTGAATGAACGCCTGGCTCAGGCGCTCACTCTCGAGGCCGGCTGAATACTGCTTTTTAACCCTGGATAGCACCCGTGATGCCGCGAGTTTGCGCAGACGGAAATGCAGGTAGGCAAACACTCCAATAACGACAGCGACCAGCACCAGCGCCAGTATGAGTGAGGTGGTAGACCCTTCCCCGCTCGCCGGTTTCAGCCAGCGAAAAGCATCATCGGGTCTCGGCAGTAAACCAATCAGTGCTGCCAGACCCAGGAAGGCGGCCGCGACCAGGCCGTCACTCCAGAGCACGAATTTGCGCCACTGCCGCTTGTATTCAATTAATTGCGGGATGTACTTTTCTTCGATACGGTGCGCGATTTTTTCCAGCGTACCGGTAATCCGGTAGGCACGCTCTACCCCGACACGTTGTATGCGTTGATGGATTTCCTCGAGGTCATGATCGCGCTTCGATTCATAGCGATGGCGCGTGGCATCATCCGCGATGACAACAGCGGCGTCCGGGTTGTAGATACAGTAAAAACGGCCCGCGGTCAGCCCTTCCTGGGCGATTGCACGCTGCCACGCACCCACGACCTCTTCGGGATTGTCATCACGTGCCGTGGTATCCATCTGGTTCAGTATAAAAACGAACTTGGTGGCATCCGCGCGGTGGATGGTGTCACCCACGAGGTGTTTCAGAGTGTCGCGCATCGCGCCCGGTTCGGGATGACGGGCATCGAAGAACACCAGCACCAGGTCGGACAGGTCAATGATGTGATCGGTCAAGCGCAGCGTCGCATTGCGTTGCGAGTCCGCATCAAAGCCGGGTGAATCAATCAATATGCGACCGCGCAATCTTTCACTGGGTGAGGTCTTTAACTGCAGGTAGGTGTCTACACGCCTGCCCTCGCCTGCAGCAACCTTTTCCAGCTCGTTACTGATCTGGTAAAAGGGAAAGCGTGGATCGGCGTCCAGTGCCGTACCGGGCAGGGCCTGCGAGCCATGTTCGCCGCCAAGACAAATGACCGTGAACTTGTCATCGACAGCCTGGTTGCCGGTCGATTGCAGACGGTGACCGAGAAAATGATTGATGAAGGTGGATTTACCGGCTGAAAAGGTGCCCAGCACCGAGATCATCGGCCACCAGGAGATTTGCGTGGCGAAGGATTGTTCTTCATTCAACAGACCGAGTGAATAGCCAACCCGGTCAAGATGCCGGTAGCTCTCGACGGCAGCCACCAGCACCGGATTTTCCTTTCTCAGGTGCTGCTCAAGACTCTTGAGCCGTAGTTTGATGGTTTTACCCGCGCTGGTCATGCTGCAGGCAATGCACTACCAGGGGACCAGTCCACTGACCGCATTCGTGTGGCGGGGTACCTCATGATACCCCGCCTCGTGCATCCCGTTTCAGGGTTGCGGCTACCATCGCATTACCTGACATCGTGCCATCATCCACAATCCTGCAATCAGCCATTTCTGCGTACCCAAACCAGAGAGTAATTGCGTCATCGACTGATGCCCCACTCGCATGCTCAGAATTCTCCTGCCGCACCACGGTTCATGATATCCAGGATGATTTCCTTGACATTGGTCGCTTCCTCATAGAGTTCATCAGGCAACTTGGTGCCGCCGTGAATCATCATGTCCATATTCAAAGTGTATAGCCAGAGCTGCCCTTCGTTGTCCTCGACGAGTGCGATACGGCAAGGCAGGTAGGCTGAAAAGGCATCGGAATAGTCAACCATCTTGGCAGCAGTGAGCGGATCACAGAACATATAGATCTTCCAGAAACGCTGATCCTTGCCTGTCATGAGGGCGACTTGTTCGGAAAGTGGCAACTCACCGACATTTTTGAAATTGTGCTCGTTGGCCACCGACTTCATGGCAACTTCAACATCTTCCGCACTCAGATTTTCGGCGACGGGGACTTTCCAGACGGTGGCTTCTGCACCATTGCCGCTTGCAAGCAGTTTTTTTGTCATATCGACGTAGACGGCGCCTGCCTTGGGGTCAAAATTTCCGAGATTGGCGAGGTCCTTGAAATTCTGCAGGCCAAAACCATACGTAAAGGCTACCCAGATAACACCTGCAACGATGATAAGTCCCAACAGTCCCAGCAAATTCCAGATCAGTCTAAGCATAACTAACTCCCTGCGGTTTGAATTTCAGAAAAATAATCAAGGTGATGTTGCGGTTGCATTCGCAATCTGCGCTTCGAGATCGCTGGCCTGGGGTCCGTTCAGGCCACGAATAACCTCGAGCATATCCCGCGCCTGCGAAACAAGACCCTCATCAAGCAAACGCGTACCGGCTTCGTAGTATGCGGTGGCCGCTTCATCCCACTTGCCCTGCGAGAAGTACATATTGCCCAGTTCGCCATAACCATCCGGATTGTCCGGTTCGAGCTGGGTCAATTTCCGATATAGCTGTTCGGCAGTTTCAAAGTCACGCAACCAGAAAGACTCACGGGCCTTTGCCAGTACTTTGTAGGGTGCTTCCGGCTCAGTGCGTGTGTTTGCCTGTGGTGGCTCCTTGTATGCAGGCTCTGCTAGCGGTTCCGGAGGAGGTACAGTGTCATCTACCGGTAGCTCGACAGCCGCCAGAGTGTCCTCTTCAGGGACAGTCAGAATCGGTGCTTCTACGACCAGGCTGGTCTCACCAACAACTGTTGAGTCCTCTGTGCGGACTGTTGCAGCGCCAGCCGACCCAACAGCGTCTTCGTGACTGCTATCCGTTACGGTTGGCTGAACTTCTATTGCTGTAATGCTCTCATCAACGATCGTCACTGTTTCCGTGTCAGTCGACTCGGCAGCGCCTTCTTGACTGCTATCCGTTGCGGTTGGCTGAACTTCTACTGCTGTAATGCTCTCATCAACGATCGTCACTGTTTCCGTGTCAGCCGACTCGGCAGCGCTTTCGTTACTAGCGACCGGAACCGTGACTGGTGGCTCATTCCCATCCTCAACCGGTGACAGCTCGCTCAATGGAGCCGCGTCACCGCCCTCATCTGGTTCAACACGATCTGCAGGCCCGGCTTCAGTCTCCCTGTCGGTTGCGGGCATTGTGTCAGACTCTGTTGCTGATTCTGTATCAGCAGCAGACATCGCTTCGGTAGGCGACAGGTCGTCATCACCTGCATCCGCCGACGGTCCAGGTGCCACCGTGGATTGTTCTGTAGACTCGGGTAACACTGCAGTTACTGCTGTGGTCACCGCTTGCTCATGTGGGGTGTCACGGTCTGCCGCATCAGAACCCGCATTCTCCGTAGTCGCGGGTCCGTGTTTAAAACTAAGGAATTCAGGTAATTCTCCTTCCTGGAACAGGTCGCCGCGATAAACCAGAACGAGAAAAAGTAGCGCAACAACGACAAAGGCAAAGCCGTGGCTGAGTATGCGTGCAAGAAGATTCATTATGCCTGCTCCTTGAACCTAGAATAGATCAATGATTGACAACATCCGGATAGAGCGCTTTTGCCAGTATACGGAATTCCTCTGCTGCCTTCCCGCGTGGCCACATTTCGAATACTGTCATCCCCTCGCTCAGTGAGCGACGGAAACTGGTTCTCATTCTCAGTCTGTGAGGCAACACGACATCGATACCCGGCAACATTTTCAACGCCGATTCGGTCTCATGTGTTTCACGGATGGATTTGTTAGTGTCTGCACGATTGACAAACGCCAGTGTTCTCTGACGGCCGTTAAGCTTGATTGCTTCCAGATCCGGGCCAATGATATGCAGAAATCGTTGCGTCGCCCACACATCGGCCTGGCTTGGTGGAACCGGGATAAGAATCCTGTCTGCTGCCGTCATGGCTTCCTTCATGGCCGCCATGTTTGCTGCACCCACGTCGACGATGACTTCTGCATCGTCATGTGACAGCAACTGCTCTTTCAATACCGCACGCACAGCATGAATTTCCAGGTCCGGCTTGTTACCGATTTCCTTGCGCAGCATGCCGAGATCACTGAAGGTACATTGTGGATCCAGGTCATAACCAACCACATGATGACCGTTGATTTCCAGCCACACAGCAAGATTGAATGCGACTGTGCTCTTTCCTGAACCACCCTTGAGGTTAGCGATTACAGTAATCATGGGTCGGACATTTGGTCTGGTTAATCCTGTTGATCATGAAAAACGTAAAACGAGCACAGCGCATTGCTGCGCCGGGCCCGTTTACGATCAAGCCTGCTTACTGGGAAGCAGCGGGTGCTGCCGGTGCTGCCGGTGCTGCGCCGTATGGTGCCACCGGATAGCCACCACCGTATGGGCCACCATAGCCATAGCCAGGACCATAACCGCCCCAGCCGGGGCCATAACCATAGCCACGGTAGTAGTCATTGTAGCCACGACCATAACCACGTCCGTAACCACTGCCACGGCCGCGGCCACTGCCGCTCATGTTGAAGCCGAAGTCGCCGTCGAAGTCGCCGTCGCCATAGCCGTCACCCCAGCCATCACCATCCCAATTATTACCACCATAGCCACGGTCTCCGCCCCATGGTCCCCAGCCACCCCACGCCTGTGCGGAGGTCATCGGGAGAGCGGCAAGGCCGGTAATTGCGGCCACACACAAAGTTTTTGTTAGCATCTTCATACTTAAAATACCTCTTGATTTATTAATAATTACCTGTAGTAAAACTACAGGCGTCAATCCCCGCCAAAGTACCAAGACCAGCAACTGCGGGAGCTACTTTTACTGGCCACATCAGAGTACCGATTTTCCGGTTCTCATCCAATGTTCGTCCAGACCCGGCACGGGCCATGTTCAAAACCGCTATCAGAGGGCTGATCATCACCACGATCACGCCACTGAGGCCCACATTTAATAAGCATAGTATATTGATCCCGGTACCCGACCGGCTTGTCCTTCAGTCACCCCGCTACCATTGCTTCCCGGTATCGGCATACCCCACGGTGTAACAACATAGCCTCCCTGTGACCAGGTCTCGGTTGACGCGTTTGAGTCTTGATTGGCCGCTGGCGCTGTCACATTGCCCCAGGGACGAGGAGCATATTGATACTGTGGGGCTACTGGCTGTGGCCAGGAGGCAGCGGGTTGCTGACCTGACCATACCGGAGGCTGCTGGGCCTGATAGACCTGCGGCGGAACCGGGTACACAGGCACTGGTGCAGTGTAGTACATGGGTTGCTGGGCGGGAACACCCCACGGCTGTTGCACGGTATTTCCTTGATAAGCAGATGAAGACTTCACCGGTGGCTGCTGTGCAGCCGGAACAGGCACATAGGCAGCGGGTTGCTGCCTGTGTTTTGGTGTCGGATACCACTCACTGACTGGCAATGACGGTTCTGAAGATTCGGGTTGTAATTGTGGCTTGATAATATCTTCTTTCTCACAGGCACTGGTTAATGCGACTGAAGTAAATAACAGTATCCTCAATATCCATGTCGCTTTATATGGGACTGAGGACTGAATCATAACAGTTAATTGTCATATGGAAGAGTTTCACCTTAAGGTGACCCTCTTCCAGTGGGTTGCTGATTTCTCATCTGGGCATCATACACGGGTGGTGGCGGTACCTGTTGCTGCTCCTGAGGATATTCCGGAGATCCAAAATACCCGTAAGCGGGCTGTTTTCTGTAACCGGGATATCCGGCCGGTGGCGCTGAATAGGTCTGCGCAGGATAACGGGGGTTCGCAGGATAGTATTGGCCCGGCGGAAAAGGGGCCAGGTGTCCGGCCTGTGCAGGCATTGCCGGTGGTGTTATTTTTTGAGTCTCCATTGCTGATGCCGGCCTGTCCTGTGTTGGTATCGTGGCAGGTATTCCGGCGGCGGGCGGGTTCGCCATGGCGTCTTCCGGGATGCTATCCCTGGTGGGGGCAGTCACGGGTTCCATCGGTAGCGGCGGTATGGCATCTACCCCCGGTACGCGCGGATCGATGTTCACAGCACGATACGGCCCCGGCGGTGGAGGTGCTGATACAAATGCCCAGTCATCTGTGTAGGTGAATTCGGTATTCGGTGCAGATTCATCAGCAAGCACAAGGGTGGCCACCAACAGTAGAGAGAGCACTACCGATCCTCTAACGAATTCACATCTGCGCTTCATTTCCTGCTCCCGTGGATTATTCTACTGGTTAATAATTGGTTCTGTTATTAACAGCTTAGTCTAAATCCTGCTTCAAGCGAATACCTCTCCGCTTTTTCCCGACGATTCCATTCGCCTCTTCATCAGCATCTGCAGTATTCATAGCAGCAGAATCAGTTGGCGCACTGGCCGCGGAGTCGTCCCTGGTGACCGCTGGAGGTGTTTCAGACTTCGCTGCCGGCGGTGTTTCTTTTGCTGGCGGTGTTGTTGCCTTGGCCTTGCTCGGCGGCATCTCGCGTGGAGGCGGAGGTGTCCCCTTGGCCTTGCTCGGCGGCATCTCGCGTGGAGGCGGCGGTGTCCCCTTGGCCTTGCTCGGTGGCATCTCGCGTGGAGGCGGAGGTGTCCCCTTGGCTGTACTCGGCGTCACTTCCCGCGGAGGCGGGGGTGTCCCCTTGGCCGTGCTCGGCGTCACTTCCCGCGGGGGTGAAGCCGTTCCGCTGGCCTTGCTCGGTGGCATTTCACGTGGTGGTGGCGTCCCACCCCTCGGGGGGGGTGGCGTGCCTCCACCAGGTGGTGCCTGACGTGGCGGTGGTGGTGTACTGCCCCCACCACGACCAAACAACGCCTTCAATCCCATGCCGATCATGGTGAAGACAGCCTTGATAATGAGGAAAATCCACGAGAACAGCGAGAAGATGCCTCCCCACAGACGCATCAACAGGGGCGTGCGTGACGGCTTCTCGGCTTTCTCCTGAATCGCTTCATGTTCCACCATCTCGTAGGCAGCGCTGACTTTTACATTGCCATCATCGCTGGTCTCCACGTAGAACTGCCGCCGTGCGCTGATGCAACCCAGCGGGATAATGATCACTGCCATCACGGTCGCAACACCGGCACCAAACAGCAGGCTGATGGCCATGCCGTTAAAGATCGGATCCTGAAGGATTGCGAAGGCGCCAGCCATCAGGGTTAATGACGTGATAAAGATAGGGCGCATGCGCAATTCTGCGCCTCTGATGGCCGCTTCCTTGACCTCATTACCCTTCGCGACTTCCATTTTTACGAACTCAACGATCAGAATCGACTGCCGGACGATAATGCCGCCGAGCGCGATCATGCCTATCATGGACGTGGCAGTGAATTCAGCACCCATCAGCCAGTGGCCGGGGATAATACCCATCATGGTGATGGGTATCGGCGACATGATCAGCCCTGCAAGCGCGAAGTTCTTGAACTCCCAGACGATCAGACCGTAAATCAGAATCAGAGCCGCCATGAAGGCGCCGCCCATGTCGCGGAATGTCTCGTAGGTGACCGTCCATTCACCGGTCCACTCATAACCGGAGACCGTGTCATCAGCGGGCGGACCAAACAGGTTCCAGGGCATGGTCTCCATCTTGACGCCGTCAGGTGTCGTGTATTCCTTGATCATATCCTCGACGTCCAGCATGCCGTATATCGGTGCACCGAGGCGGCCCTGCATCTCGGCGGTTACGTATTCGATACCGCGTAGATCCTTACTATATATGATGGGATCTTCCTTGCCTTTTTTGAACACACCGAGCTCGGAGAGGGGGACGGTGTTGCCATCGACCGTCGGGATTGGCAGATCACCGAGACGGGTTACCTCGGAGCGGACTGACAAAGGGATCTTCATGATTATATAGGTCGGCTCAAGAACCGTGCCGCGCTTGATATCACCAAGCTTGAAACTACCCATGGCCATGGCAAGACTGCCATTGATGGTATCCACCGAAATACCGCGGCGAACTGCTTTCTCGGTATCCACATCGAAACGCCAGTATTCATAGGGTTCCGCCATGTAGCTATCGACATCCACCACGTCATCGACGGCTTCGAACATGGCCATCATGTCACTGGCAACCTGGCGCCTTGTTTGTGCATCGGGTCCGTGCACCTCGGCAACAACGGTATTCAGTACCGGCGGACCAGGAGGCATTTCAACAACGGCCATACGTGCCCCGAGGCGATCGGCAATGGGCTTGAGAAGCTTGCGGGCTTCAACGGCTATTTCGTGACTGCCACGTTCCCGCTCGTTTTTATCCTTCAGCATGACGAGCAGATCACCTTCCCAGGAACGCTGACGAAGATAATAGTGACGCACCATGCCGTTGAAATTAAATGGCTGGGCGTTACCTGTATACGCCACAACCGCGGTCACCTCGGGTATCGCCCGGACCGCCTCGGCCATCTGCAGACTCACGTTGGCGGTGTCCGGCATGGCCGTGCCTTCCGGCATGTTGATCACGACTGAAAATTCGGGTTTGTTATCAAAAGGCAGCATTTTTACAGCGACGGTCTGCGTATAAAACAATACGCACAGCGCAGCAGTCGTACCAATGATGCTGAACAGGAATAAAAGCCCCAGCTTGCGGTTCTCGATCAGTGGCATGATGATGGGCCGGTACCAGCGGCTGATACGCTGATGCGCACGCTTTTCCTTGGCTTCGGCTTTCTTCAGGGCTTCATGCCGGGGGGCAACCTTCACAGCCATCCACGGTGTAAAGATAAAAGCGGCCACCAGGGAGAAGAACATGGCCGAGGATCCCAGCACCGGGATCGGCCGCATGTAGGGGCCCATCAGACCACTCACCCAACCCATCGGCAACAACGCTGAAATAATGGTAAAGGTTGCAAGAATTGTCGGGTTACCCACCTCGCGAACCGCGTCAATGGCAACCGCCACACTGGTCTTTCCTTTTTCAAGCCAGTGCCTGAAGATGTTTTCCACCACCACGGTGGCGTCATCAACCAGAATACCGATGGAAAATATCAGCGCGAACAGGCTGACGCGGTCAATCGTGTAATCGATCATCATGGCCCACCAGATCGTCAGCAGGATAACGACCGGGATAACCGCAATTACCACGAAGGCCGCGCGCACACCGAGACCGACCAGGCACAAAACCGCGACGATAACCGCCGCTTCCAGCATGGCTTGCAGTAATTCATTGACCTTGTCATCAGCCGTCTTGCCGTAGTCCCGGGTCACGGTGATATTGACATTGGCGGGAATCAGGTCTCCTTTGAGTTGCTCGACCTTCTTCAGTACGGCCTTGGCGACCGTGACACCATTGCTGCCTTCTTTCTTGGCGATCGCAACGGTTACTGCCGGATCTCCATCAGCGTCCGCGGTTTCACCCTCGTAGGCCGGGCCGGTAAAAAAGGCAACCATCTGGTCAGGCTCGGCTGGTTCCTGCGAAACACGCGCAACGTCGCGCACATAGACCGGGGCACCCTGACGGATCGCAATCACCAGGCGACTGATCTCCTTGGCGCTGGTGAGAAAGGAACCCGTACGTACGGCAAATGACAGCCCGCCTGATTCAAGGTCACCGGCCGTTTTTTCTGAATTGGCGGTCTGGATGGTTTGTGCTACCTGCTGCAAGCTGATGCCATAGCCAGAGAGACGCTCTGGCATTACCTCAACCTTGACCTGATCTTCCCGGCCACCAACAATAAAGCCCTTGCCGACATTCTTCACTTCACCCAGACGCTGCAGCAGATCGAGGGACAGCAGCCGCAGTGCACCATCATCGACATCCTTCGACCACAAGGTCAGCGTCACCACGGGAACATCGTCAACGCCAACCGGTTTTACCAGTGGTTGAGAGACATCCGGCGGGATCTTGTCCATATTGGATTGCAGCTTGTCATGGACCTTGACAACCGATGCACCCATGTCCTCACCCACCTTGAAGCGCACCGTGACCATGGCGCGACCACGCTCGGTGGCTGTATAGGTATGACGCACTCCGGGTATCTCCATCAGAATGCGTTCCAGTGGCTCGGTCACCAGACTGGCCACCTGTTCCGCAGAGGCTCCCGGATACTGGACGAATACATCAATCATCGGTACCGAGATTTGCGGGTCTTCCTGGCGGGGGGTAAACATAAGACCGATCAAACCGACAAACAGTGACACCATCAGGATCATGGGCGTCACAGGGGAAGTAATAAACAACCGCGCCGTTCTACCCGCGATGCCAAGGGAATGGGCATCGATATTAGCGGGGGTAGAAAATTTCTTTTCTGGATCAGCCATACTTTGATTCCACCTTTCTTTTTATGCCTTGTTCAGTACAGTTACTGTTGCTCCAGTCCATGTATCGCACTGACGGCTATTTCAACTTATTTCAGGAGCGGGTAATCACCTCTCCCGGTTGTCGACCCGGGTAATGCTACGTTTATTGCCACGCGCTGCCGGGACCGGTCGGGGCAGGTCCACCCCCGACAATGACCCGTTCACCGGCACGCAACCCGGAGAGTATGGCAACACCATCAGCCCCCACATCGTCGCCGGTTCTTACCAGCCGTAGTTCACGCTTGTTGTCTTCATTCATGACATAGACGCCGGGCAGGCTGCCACGCCAGACCAGTGCGCTTCTGGGGACAACCGGCAGTTCGCGCACCTTGGCATTGATGTCATTGATCATGACCTCTGCATACATACCGGCACCGCCGGGTACACCCTGCGGCAGATCCAGCTTCACCGTCACAGTATGTCGGTCCCGGTCGGCGATCGGAAAGATCTGCGCAACCTGGACCTGGATGTCCACATCACCCACATCCAGTCTGGCCGGGAAGATCATACCTTTCTTGATGCCCGGCATGAGGCGGGCCGGTACTTCGACCTTGATCTGCAGCCTGGACATATCGGCGAAGTTGATCAATGGCTGTCCGGGCTGTACCGGGTCCCCTTCCTCAACATATTTCTTGGTAATCACCCCGTCAAACGGGGCAACCGATTTTGCATCACGAATCTTGGTGTCGATGGCCTCAATCGATGAACGGGCGGCAACAATCTGGGAACGTGCCTGCTCCAGCTGCGTGCCTTGTTGATAACGCTGGGCATAGCGGTCAAAACCGGGAGAGGCACCGCTGCCCATGAAGCCCTGCATGGGGTTGGTGAAATTCTGCATCAGGGAGCTCATTCCGCCCATGGCGTCGTTCTGCTGGCCGCCATAAGGGGAGATTATTTCCCTGCTGTACTGCACCCCTGCATTACGTAATGCAGCTTCTGCATTCGCCAGGTTCGCCCATGCGGAACGGCGTTGTGCCAGCAGGTCATCATCGTTGATCGCGATTAGTTCAGCCCCTGATTCGAAATGATCTCCCTCCTCTCCAGCAATGCTTTCAATACGGCCTGGTATCTGCGCAGAGAAGGTGACTTCCTTGTAGGGTACAACTGTCCCGCCCAGGGACACGGCCGACCCGACGGGGACGCTGGGAACCGTAATGACAGATTCTCCTGTCGTTGCCTGGGCCATTAAAGTGGCCCCGACCAGGTTCACCGACAGGAAACTGAATATTGCTAGCTTTTTGATTAACATCGTTAATCCTCACACACATGATATAACTTTGGACAGTATCCCTTTAAGAATACGGCGCTGTCGAAACAGCGCCATCTTAAACTAGCCAAGGCTATTTGGTTTTTTACGAACCCCGCAGGGTTCCTGTGCACACAGGTATAGCGGAGAGCAATTGCCTGTTATTGTTATCCACAAACCCACAAAAAAGCGCGCCAATCAGGCGCGCCCCATTACTGTAAAACTCTTGATAAACGGACCCGCCATGCGGGGGTCCTTGATCATGGCGCCGTAGTCACCTACGTTGAATTTAATCTTCCGTGAGGTGTAGGCCATACCCAGTCCCATCATTCCAGGTGGTTTGGCCAGCCACTTATTCCAGTTATCAAAGGTCGCCCGGAGATCCCAGTTCAACTCCTGACCGTCATAAATACCCGCATCCACCGCCTTGCCATTGACGACATTGATGTAGCCACGAGGCGTGTCTTCACCATCAAAACCATAGGCAATCACAGAATTGAAGCCAATTTTCGAAAGTGCATCCGAGAGTTCAGGCTCAGCGTTCCACTGCTCCATATAACTCTTCATCCATTCATCAGAAAACAGATCTGCCATTTTTTTGTCTCCTCCGGATTTATAGACCGAAATTGTGATTAACTTAATGTAACGTAGTGTTTAACTGGAAAAATTTTATTCCTTATAGCGAACACTAAAATATCAAAATAAGGCGCAGAAATACAGAACAATTATCTACTGATATAGATTTATACCTCATTAGATGTCATTAATGGAACACTCTCGTGGAAATAAGCAGACACAGGCGGGTGATACCTTTCTGTATCGCCCTGTAACCAGAAAGCCGGTGTGAAACCTGTAATCGGCGGGGTTATCCGGTCTGCTGGTGAGTATGCTTGCGGCATCATTACGATCTTTGCCTGTTCATCCCTGCAAACGGTAGCAGGAATGCGCATCGCACCGGTCACTTCGCTGGCGGGTTACACGCGTTGCAAGAAGTAAAGTTTTGTTATTACAATGGGTTTGCGCAAGTGCCCCCAGAGTCAATAAAGCGTATTAATTCCCTTGAATACAATAAATAAATCATAGGGTTGACAGATAATAATGAGAAATAGCGCAATGTTACCAAGCGGAACACTGGATCGGTATACGTTCCAAGGAGTTCGGGTATGAGCCTGCAACCGGAAATCCCGGATGAACAACAGCCATCCGACCAGCGCCGGCATGACCGTCGTCAACCCTCCCTGAATACCCTGCTGGGTGCAATACGGCAATATCGACGTCGACATTTGAGGCGCGAGGAAGACAGCCTGAACAGCTACACAGACTGGTATGGGCACTGGCCATTCGCTGCCACCCTGACCATTATCCTGCTCTGTTTCGCAGATGCCTTCCTCACGATCGTGCTCATCAGCAAGGGTGCCGTAGAATTAAACGGCCTGATGGACTGGCTCATTCAGAAAGATGCGCATACCTTCGCGATCGTAAAAATGTCAATGACAGGGGCCGCCCTGATCGTTCTGGTGATGCACTTCAATTTCCGGATATACAAGTATATTGCTGTGCGTTATCTGATCTATGCACTGGTGCCACTCTATTCCCTGCTCATCTTCCATGAACTGACAATGCTTGCAAAGCTTTGACAGCCCTATCCTGAACGTATCAGTGGATCGCACAGACCAGCACAGCAATGTCATCTGAAAGGTCGTCACTGCCGCGCCAGCGTGTGACTGACTGAATCAGCCTGTCTAGACTGTTTTCAAACGCCTCCCCTGAAGTTGCACATAACTCGGCACGCATGCGCTCACGACCAAACTGTTCGCGTGTCTCGATATTGCGCTCTTCATATAACCCGTCTGTATACAGGTAAAGGCGGTCGCCCGCCCGTAATTCAATTTCTGTATCTTCGTATTCCGAATCCGGAAACATGCCAATGGGTACTGCGGGCACATCATGCACATCGGCTGATCCGTCTGCATGCACCACCAGTGGTCCGGGGCTGCCGGCGCTGACAAAACGAAAGCTTCGGGTTTTGATATTGAGCACGCCGTAAAGGAAGGTAAAGTAGTGTTGACCGACTGATTCCATGGGAAACAGCCTGTTTAAATCACCGGCGAGACTCGCGGGACTGATGATTTCTGCCCGATGGGATTCGCCGGATTCAGCCGAATGGTGATGTCTGACCCGCTGCGACAAATGATGCGTCACCGAGACTGAAAGCAGTGCAGCGGCCACTCCATGTCCCGATACATCCAGCACGTACATGGTGACATGCTCGTCATCCCGCTTGAACACATTCAGACCATCACCGGCGAGTTCGTCACAGGGTCGATACAGCCACATAAATTCGGCACCCTCGATCTCGACGGGTTCATTGGGCAACAGTGAGGACTGCACCCGCGCCGCAGCCTCAATGCCGCGACTCATATGCTCGTTGGCCTGGCTGAGTGCGGAGACGGCCCGGGCGTAGCCCAGCACGTTTTCGACGCGTGCCAGAACGACCTTGAAATCCAGTGGCTTGGTGACATAATCATTGGCCCCCAGCGACAGGGCCTCGGCAAGGTCGCTGCCCTCATCCCTTGCAGTGGCCATGATGACCGGCAGCTCTGCTTTGGAAAAGCGTTCACGTATGCGCTTCAGTACCGTCAGCCCATCGATATCCGGCATCATGATATCGAGCATTACCAGGTTGAACTCGTCACTTTTTACCATCTCCAGCCCGGACACTCCGCCAGCTGCCGTGTCAACCGTGAAGCCCGAGCGCGTGAGACGGCGCGCCAGCAGATCACGATTCATTTCATTGTCATCGATAACCAGTATGCGGGCAGTCGTTATATCCAGGCCAGGCACGTGCTGCACTCCTCGTTATGTCGTTAACAGGCTGTCCATTTTTTGCAGCAGGCGCGGCAGGTCTACCGGCTTGGTGTCATAGTCATCGCATCCTGCCGCCAGCGCCTTTTCACGGTCGCCCGACATGGCATGGGCCGTCAACGCGATCACAGGAATACTTGCGGTCAGCGGATTTTCTTTAATAGCCATTGTTGCGGTCCAGCCGTCCATGACCGGCAGACTCATATCCATCAGGATGAGATCCGGCCTTTCAGACAGTGCAAGCTCGATTCCCTGCTGGCCATCCATTGCAATGACGACATCGAACGCCCTGCGCTGCAGTCTCCGGGACAACATATCGCGGTTCATGGCATTATCTTCAACCAGTAAAATCTTTGACAAAACTGTCGTCCTTTTCGTGTGGCCCGGTTGCCCGTCAGATGCCCTGCCCCCGAGGCATGCGGCTAGTCAGTGGTTCCTATGGCGTGTCTTACGTGTTCAAGAATGCTTTCCGGAGACATTTCTGCCTTCCTGATAACCGATTCGACGTGCATATTCAGTTCGGCCAGTTCGCGTTCATCGAGCTCTTTCGCAGTCAAAACGACCACGGGTATGTGCTGCCAGGCTTCATCCGTTCGAAGGGTATGCAAAAACTCAAAACCGTCCATGACCGGCATCATCAGGTCGAGCATGATGACGGATGGTAACGCCATGTTCAGGGCATCAACCGCTACTTTTCCATTCTCTGCCGTCGTTACTGTCCAGCCCTCGCGCTCCAGCATACGGCTCAGCATCAGCCTGTCTTCCGGATTATCATCAATCACCAGCACCGTTCCTGCGTTATTATGCTGAGTATATTTCTCGAGCAGCGGCAGCAAACGGCTGCGGTCGACCGGTTTAGTCAGGTATTCAGCGGCACCCAGAGAGTAGCCCATGCCCCTGTCGTCAATCATGGTTAGCATAATTACGGGTATATGCATCAGCTCGGGGTCGGCTTTCAGCGTGCTCAACAGGCTCCAGCCATCCATGCCCGGCATCATGACGTCCAGGGTGATTGCATCCGGCTGGCATGCGCGCGCCTGCCTTAGCCCTTCTTCTGCGCGAGTCGCAACGACGACGGCATAGCCCGCTTTTTGAAGCGTCCGCCTGAGCAAGTCACAGGTCGATTCATCATCATCGATGACAAGGATCGTCTGTGCATCAGGGGATGCCTGGCCTGTTGCCGATGTCATTTCGGCGGATTCCGGGCCGCCACCCTGACTGCCCGCTGTTCGGGCCGCTTCCAGCGCATCGACCTCTGCAGGCAATCTGATCGTAAATGTGGAACCCTTGCCAGCATGGCTCTCCACCGAGATGTCTCCTCCCATCATCTGGCAGAAACGACGGGTAATTGCCAGGCCAAGTCCGGTGCCACCGTAATTTCGCGTAGTTGAATCATCAGCCTGTGTGAATTCCTGAAACAACAGACTGATCTTGTCCGCAGCTATGCCAATGCCACTGTCCCTGACCGACAATACTATCCCGTCGCCCCCGGGGTTCCGCTCACGCCTGGCAGTGAGTGAAACCACCCCGTGGCTGGTAAATTTCGATGCATTGCTCAGCAGGTTAAACAATGCCTGCCTGAGTTTGGTGAGATCGGCACGCATGCTGCCCAGGTCATCTGCAAAATCCACCTCAAGCGTGTTGCTGTTCTTCTCTACCAACGGCGTGACTGTACTGACGACATCCGCAAGCATTGTCGACAGATCAAAGCGCTCGAGATAAAGATCCATGCGGCCCGCCTCGATCTTGGAGAGATCCAGGATGTCATTGATCAATGACAGCAGGTGCTTGCCGGCGGCGTTTATTTTTTCCAGGTCCGGAATTAAATCCTGCCGGCCGCTGTCCCCGGCCTCTTCCTGCAACATTTCGCTGTAGCCGATAATGGCATTCATCGGTGTCCTGAGTTCATGACTCATGTTTGCCAGAAAGGCACTCTTTGCACGATTTGCCTGCTCTGCCATATCCCGGGATTTCCGCAACTCGGCTTCGGTGTGCTTGCGTTTGCTGAGCTCCCTCAAAACAAGCCTGCCTGCCTGGTTGAAGCTTTGTGCCAGCACGGCCAGTTCGTCGCTGCCCTTCTCGTCCACCGGATGTACATAACGGTCTTCACCGAATTGCCGGGTGGCCCTGACCAGGCGGTTGACCCTGCGGGACATTGAATAGGCTATGCCACCGCCAAGTATAATGGCGAGTAACGCTGTAATCAGGGCGATCAGAAAGAACTTGCGCTGCAGTCGATAGATTGGCTGATAGATGTCTTTTGCATGATACTCATTCAGCAAAATCCACCCCAGCCCGGGTAATTCACCGTGTGGCTGTGAAATCGCGTAGGTGGACAGCAACGCCTCACCGGTTTCCTGCTCTGTGCGCTCCGCAGTAACGACAACGTCATTAGGCAGGATATTCACACCTGTGAAGTAGGCCGAGCCGTCAGCATGCAAGCGTGTACCCTGCATGCTGGTATGTATAATTTCATGATCACCGCTAAACAGTATAAAGTTGAAGCGGGTGAACAGTCGCTTGTCCTTGCTGCGCTGGTCGATGATCGATTGAACTTCGGCCAGACTGATCAGCACCTTCATGACGCCGAGGGCATTGCCTTCCTCATCATCAATACGGAATGCTGCTTCCAGGGTGTAATTATCCGCCGCCTTGTCGAACGTGACACTACCCACATAGATCCCGTTTTCCATTGCCTGCTGCCACCAGCTGTCATCGCTTTGCCGGTAGTCCGGCGTGAGGTTGGTTTGTGCAACGTTTGCACCGAAACGGTCGGTGATTAAAATTTCAGGGTAAATCGATTGACCGAATCCCTGATTGAGCCTGTCTCGCAGGCCGCGCAAACCGCGTGACATCCTGTGCTGCAGTACTCTATTCATCATCGCCGTCGTCTTGCCGGCGGTTGCGGCTTCGCGCCACTCGGCATCACGACTGTCTATGATGCTTTGCGGGTCGCCCGTATCCACAATTGCCCGGTTTGCATCAACCAGATACTCCTGGATATCCTGACCGCTCGAGTAGGCTTTCCAGCCGACAATCCGTGAATGCATCGAACGGTCAATTTCAGCCATGATGGCACTCACATACGCGGCAGATGTATCGTTGATAACCGAACGCATGGAGGTCTGTCCGATATGCAATACGTACATGCCGGCGAGGCCGATCACCAGTGCTGGCATCAGCATGCCGAGGATTAACTTGTGTGCGAGCTTCATCAGTTAAAGGTAGTCCCGGGTACGCAGTTTCGCCGCGTGAATATGCTCATTGATCAATGCTGCGGTTGCACGTGTGCACAAACTCAATAAAGTCTGCAGCGGGCATGGCTCGTGAAAAATGCCAGCCCTGTGCATAATCGACGCCTTTGCTCAGCAGATAGTCAGCTTGCTGTGCCGTCTCCACACCTTCTGCGATGGTGCGCAATTTCAGCCGGTGGGCCATATCGATGATGGTATCCAGCAGACCGGCATTGAGCGCATCCACACCAATGGTATCGACGAAACGCTTGTCAATTTTCAGATAGTCCAGCGGGAAAGACTCGACATAGCCGAGACTGGAATAACCGGTTCCAAAATCATCGAGGGCGATTCTGGAGTGGCGGCCTTGTAACCGCCGCATGATGTCCTTCGCCTTGCCGTCCGCATGGTCAATCAGGCCACGCTCTGTTATTTCGTAAATAATCTGTTCCGGCAGGATGCCGCAGTTGCCGAAAATGCTGCTGGAGGATTGCAATATCCGGTCTGATTCAAAATGGCCGGGGCTCAGGTTGATGGCGATATGCAAAGAACGGTCTGACTGCAGCAGCGGGCCGATTTCGCTACGCAGCTTCTTCATCAGCCAGACGGTCATCGGCTCAATAAGGCCGGTATCCTCCGCCAGTGGAATGAAAAGGTCCGGGCGCACCCGCTTGCCTCCCGGCTGGCGCCAGCAAATCAGTGCTTCCGCACCGACGCAGCGTCCGCTCCCGAGCTCGATGACCGGCTGGTAATTGATCTCGAACTCGTCTTTTTGCAGGCTGCGCTCCAGTTCGCCCTGCAGCGACAGCCGGCGCTGAAATACAGCGATAATCAGGAAAACCAGCAGCGCCGAGGTGCCGGCACCAATCGCACCCAGCAACAATGCCATCCGTTGCCAGTCATGCAGAATCCATTCATCAGCAGCCGCCACCACCGAGTAGATCCCGGGAAATCCGTCCAGCTCGATTGCAAACAGGGTCCGTTCAATGCCGTCCCTGAACAGTGCCCGCAACTGTGTTGAACCATCGCCACCGGTTGACTCGGATTCAACCATTTCCATTTCAGGGACGTTGCCTTCCCAGGCAAACAAATGGGTATCCTCGCGGCGCACCAGTACGGCAAAACCGTGTTCGCCAAGGTCAGCCCCCATGTGACCGATCAATGCGCTCGGATGGATCAGGGCAGCGATTTCAGAGCCATCATCCCGTTGCCGCAAGGCAAGCAGTCCGTAGCGTTTCATCAGGCGTATTTCCATCGGTCCTAGCAGACGGAAACCGGCTTGCGGCGGCGGCAACTCCGGCTTGACAGGTGGACTGATCGGTCCCCAGCTGGTGCAGACCAGCTTTCCGTCCGGCCTGATCAGTCCGATTTCACTGATGCCGTCGATATCATAGGACATGGTATTCATGACACTGACATCTTCCTTGCTGCATTTGTAACCCAGGTCGGAGAGTGCAATCAGGCCCTGGTTGACATCGTTGAGCAGTTTTGAAGTATCGTCGGCAATGCCCTGTGCAATCGTACGCAGGTTCTCCTCTGCGTTGACGACGGTCGTTTTGTATGCCGTATAGATTGCGTAGCTGACCGGGGCGAGTCCCGCCACAATGGCAATCACGGTTGCCAGCAGTACCATCAGCCGGCGTCTCAGGGCGAAGGACAACCTCCCGCCTGTTAACAACTCAGTTGCCATCTGCAAGCATGCTTGAGAATTTTATACAGCGCGCCATATCTGTTGTTGTTTCTGCAACTTACCGCCGTAGACCGTGCATCGAATTATAAGGTATGCTGATACAATTGCTATACAATCAAGCAAGTTTGATCGGCCCGATTTTCGGCGTATAACCACCCGCTGTCATCACGCGTTACCGCTAAATGAACCGTGCAGACAGACAACAGTGTGAACGGAGACATCATGACTAGAGTACTTTTTACCTGTGTTTCAATCTGGCTACTGGCCGCTTGTTCAATCCCCCAGCGGCAAAACCCGCTGCCACCGATTAAATCACCGGATACCGCGTCACAGGTGCTGCTGAAAAGTGTCTTCCCCGGGAAAAAAGAAGACATCTACGAGCTGACGTTCACACTGGATAATGTGCCGATTTACCGCTTCGGCGATACCCGGCAATTCGGATTCTACCTGGATGCAGGGAATTATATGTTCGGCTATACCCATGGCTCGGAAAACTGTGAAACCAATGTAGACCTGGCACCCGGCTCAAACTATGTATTCGAACTCGGCCCCAAGTGTGCCATTGACATGATCAGCGAATAACGGCACAGCGCGTATCGGCTGATCGGACCAACGACCCATGCAGCAGCACCCGGAGTGGATCGCCTACCTGGTTTTTACTGTTGACCTGACAATACGATTAGGTCTGTCTGTGCGCATCCTGATGCGCAGCAATACGGTGGGTGTAACCTTTGCCTGGATGACCATTGTGCTGGCGGTTCCTTACCTCGGTGCACTGCTTTACCTGCTGATCGGCGAGCGCCGTCTGGGCGAGCACCGTACCGGGCGAGCCAGGCAAATAATCGAGCGGTCAAGGCAGTGGCGTAACTATTTGTCCGAGCATGCCGCGCAGGCAGCGATAAACATACCCGCCCGCTACCAGCCGCTGGACCTGCATGCCCGGAAAATAATTGGCTATCCGGCATTGCCCGGCAACAACCTGCAGCTGTTACACGACTACGAGTCGATATTCAGCGCGCTCATTGATGACATCAAGGCAGCGCGAATATCCTGTCATCTGGAATTTTATATATGGGAGTCCGGCGGACTTGCAGATGACCTGCTGGAGGCGGTGCTCGAAGCCCACGCGCGTGGCGTCCATGTCAGGATTCTGCTCGACGCGGTAGGCAGCAAAAACTTTCTCCGCAGCAAGCCGGCCGAGCGCCTCCGCAAGGCCGGCATAAATGTCATAGAGGCGTTGAGTGTAAGCGCGATACGCATGCTGTTACAGCGCGTTGACATCAGAAACCATCGCAAGATTGCCGTCATTGATAACCGGGTCGCCTATACCGGTAGCCAGAATCTGGTTGACCCGCGATATTTCAAGCAGCAAGCCGGCGTCGGTGAGTGGGTGGATCTCATGATCAGGGTAGAAGGCCCTGCCGTGTCGGTGCTGGACAATGTCATTGCGATGGACTGGTCGGTGGAAGCCGGTGAAGACGACACCTTCCCGACCACGACGATCACAATGCAGGCTGCAGGCGAGCTGCCCGTTCAGGTCGTGCCCTCTGGCCCGGTTTTTCGGGAGGGCGCCATCCATGCGTTGATAATGAACATTATCTACACGGCAGAGCGCGAGCTGGTTATCACGACGCCCTACTTCGCGCCGGACGAATCCCTGATGGAGGCACTGGTCGCCGCCACCAACCGCGGTGTCGACGTCACGCTGGTCATACCGCAGCGCGTCGATTCATTGTTGATCCGCTATGCTACACCGGCACTGCTTGATGAGCTGGTCAGGGTCGGCATCCGGGTTGCGCAATTCGACCAGGGATTATTGCATACCAAGTCGATTACGGTTGACGGTGAATTCTGCGTTGTCGGCTCGGTCAATACCGACATGCGCAGTCTCTGGCTGAATTTCGAGATCAGCCTGTTTGTGTACGATGCGGGTTTTACACACCAGATTCGTGAACTGCAGGAGAGCTACATTTCCCAGTCAAGCTTTATCGACCGCGCGCATTTCCGCCAGCGAAAATTTCGTCAACGGCTGCTGGCCAATATCATGCGCCTGTTTGCACCGCTGCTGTGAGTTGTTCAATCAGCCGCCCGGGTTTGTATTGACAGCACATTGCCACCACCTAAGGTGAGCATATAGACGAACGAACCCTGAACATCGCTATAAGTCCAGCGATTACCTTCCCTGAAGGACGGCTCGCCACAGTTTTCCAGCACTTCATCCTCTGTGTCGCCAACCGATATGAAATTGGTTCCACACGTCATCGAATCAGTAGAGTCAGTCGACAGTGCATCGGCCACAGACAGGCCGCTGATAGAAACTGCCAGCGTTGCAATGAGTAAAATTTGATATTTTGATTTCATGATATCCACGTTCCTGACGGGTTAGTGAAGTTATGCCTGGTTCGCCATTTCAGCCGAAATTTTGGGGAGCCCTGCCATTCAGCGTCCATTGTTCAGTGTGCTATCGCCCCAGCTGCCGGGCAGGCAGACCTGAAAGCATGCGCTGTACCATTTCAATAATGCGCTGGCGCCGTTGTTCCTCGCTGGTCTGGAAACTGGCAAAGCCCTGCAATGCACTGCGCCAGGCCGTTAGCCCTGTATTGGCGTCAATAATGTCAATCACCAGGGTACCCTTTTCGTAAAGCGCCGGGTCCGGGTTTGGCACGTTGATACTGGCCTGGACTCCGTCGTAGGCATCGGCAATCCCGCTGTCGGTACCGGTATTATCCAGGGTGATGATATAGCCAACCTGCAAGTCACCCGGCATATCTGCGGCTGCCGGTTGATAACCCTTTTCCGCCATTGTCGTGCTGATGGCTTCTCTCATGTAAGCCTGCAGCCTGGCATCACCCAGGCGTGGGTCTGCATTGGCGACCTGCATACCCTGTGCCCACGAGTAGGTGGTGGCTCTTGAGACATTCGCCCTTGAATCGCCAGCGGACACGATATTGAAAGGCATCGCCTGTACGGCAGCGGGTGATTTGGACACCGGCTGTTGCTGGCTGCAGGCAATCAGCGACAATGCCAGCAGGACAGGCAGCAGATGACCAACCCGGTAGTGGCTGTTTATCATCCCGTCTCCTTGATGTTATGATCTGTAATCGGAAGCATGTATCGATTATATACGCTATCCCGCCCGCGTTAACACGCCGTTGTCTGAGTCTGCCCGGATGCGCATTATGAAACAAATAACCCTGTTACTGGCACTGTGTGCCCTGCCCCTTGCAAGCGTGGCCGAAAAAGGCCAGTCCATCATGTTTGGCGACCCGGACCCGCTGTACACCGAGACGGTAAAACAAGACCCTGCCAGGGAAAAAGCAGACTACTGCAGTGAACTTCGCAAGCAAATGGATCAACTCAAGGGAAAGCCCCAGCAGAGAAATGCGGTCATACAGCGTTACCAGCTGGAATGTCAGCAAAACTAGTCTGACAGGAGGTAGTGATTCACCGGGTTCTGGCCCGCCGGTGTTGCCTTCGCGGCCTTTTCTGCCTCATCGGTCATCTTTTCAACGTTTGTACAACCCTCTCCCCCGGTCCCACCCGAACGGATTGATGACCAGACCCTGTCCAGCAGCAGCGCTGACAGATAGATCGTTGGACTGAGCGCGAGGGTACCGATTTCCTTGATTGCCGCCTGGGTCGGAATCGCCTGAACTTTCGGGTCCTTCATCGGGCCGCTTAACTTGACCGGTGTGATATTTGAAAACAGCCGCCCTTTCTGTTTCGGCAGCAAGACAGCGTCAATGGTCTCATCACGAAGATTCATATCGATGCGTCCCCCGATTGACAAATCGGGCCCGTCGGCCACCAGCAGTTTGCTTGTCAGTTCCCCCGCATTCGCGGTGAAATCCGTAAGCACGCAATTGAGGTTAACGTATTTCCGGCCGGCGGAGGTCTCCGACAACACCCAGCCAAAGACATTCAGGGAGAGAAAATCGACATAAACAGACGGTATCCTGACATTTTCCAGTTCAACATTGATATCCCCGCTGAGACTCGATACCAGCTCATGTGCGGAGTCGCCGTTGGCCGTCACATCCAGATGCACATTGGTACGACCATCGATCGGGGTGTTTTTCGACACCTGTGCCATCATGGGTCCGAGTACCAGATCATCAGCGAACACCTTGAGCGAATAGACGGGTGGTTCCCTTGCCTGCAGGCCGAAAGACACATCCATGGTGCCGCCGGCATAGACAAAACGCAGCGGGTCAATCCTGAAATCGCCGTTCTGCAAGGTGACATGTCCGATGACGCTGTCTATCGAGGATTTTCCATAGCTCTCGACCTCATCAATATCGACCCCCAGGTCAAGGTCGAAGCTGTTGAAGAAGCCTACCTGCATCGGTTTCCTGCTAAACAGAAAATCACTCCCGGATGAATCAGGCCTGGCGATTATTTCGCTGGCAGTATCCTGTTCTACCCGGAAGCCAAAATCAGCCAGATCCAGTCGTGGAATGGAAATGCGTCCGCTGAAGTAGGGCTTGTCGCCGCGCATGTAGCCACGGACGGCCGTCGTACCGGAGCTCTTGCTGCCAATCAACAGCTTGCCGTTGTAGACAAGCGCATCCTGCTGGCTGTCAAGCTGGCCCTGCTCGCGATAGGATTTCATCCAGGAGAGATCGATGCCCAGTGCCTTGCCGAGACCGGCAGGGTCCTTTAACTCGAAGTCAACGCTGATATTGGCCAGATCGCTGTTCTTCAGGTCATCGATACCGCCATGTATGTCCACCTGGTACAGCCGTGTCTGGCTGGACGCAAGATTGAATTTCTCGATCCCCCAGCTGCCATCCATATCCGAGATATCTGCAACACCCTGAAACCGTCCAAGATAATCAGGTATCCTGTCTGTATAGGCCGCAACAAGGTCGGCAACCGCGACATTGTAACTGAGCTGGATGCTGCTGCCCTTGTGCAGCTGCGTTGTCATCTTCCCCTGCAGTCGTATCGTCGGTTGGTCGGGTCTGCCGATATTGACCTTCAGATCATCGAAGACAAGGTCTGATTTCAGCAGGGTCATGGTGCTGCTCATGCTTGCCGGCCCCAGTTTTGGCAGTTCCGTTCCCGCCAGTCTGGAGAGCTTGCTCAGATCGGTGGTTTTGGCTGTGATATCAAACAGCACACTGTCAAGTGTTACGGGTCGACCCGGTACCAGTCTGTCGACATTACCCGTTGCCGCTAGCTGTAACCCGTCACGGCTGACCGTACGTATATCGACGCGTTTCAGCTTCAGAGCATCGAGCCCACCGATCACCTCCATGGTCGCCTTGCCTGATCCGATGGCCGGCAGTGTGTAGCCGAATGTATCCGCCAGGGCCGCGACATCAGGTGATTGAATCGATAACTGCAGACCGATACCCGTGGCAGTGGCTTCACCATCCAGCTGGATATCCCTGATCTGGCCCTGCAACCGGGCCGTCAGGGCGCCTGTATTACCCAGACTTACGTCCGCATCACTGACCCCCAGGGCATCGGTACTGATGAGCAGTTTAAAGCGCCCGGAAACAGGACCCAGCTCGGGTATCCCTGCCCTGTCAAACAGGTTGGCGGCTGCTGTTGTGGGGGCTGTGAAGGTGATGCTGAATCCGCTATCTGATTTCAGAAACAGGTGCTCACCATCATAGATCGCCGCCGTGCCCAGCATGCTGACAGAGAGACCCCTGGGCGTCGTTGCCGTGGCATCAAGCCCCGATATAAAAACAGTTCCATCCTGTTCCTGCAGTGACCCACTGAATTTGAGCGCGCTGATCTGCCCCAGCTTGTTGAATAGCAGCCAGGAGGCCACCTCGGGATCTTTCGAATGGCCATTGACATGCAGCAGTAATCCTTCGCCGCTGTACACATCCGTTACTGCTCCGCGCACGCTGATATCCACTGCCGCACCACGTTGCAAATGCGCATCGATCTCCTCGATCCGGGGTGCCTCATAGTCACCGCGCACTGTCGCAGTGACCAGTAAATCTCCAACATCAGGGATGCCATCGCCGAACCACTCCAGCAGCAGTTTCGTGTCGGACGTCGCCATATTGAGGCGCAGGTCCAGACCCTTGCCATTCATGAGATCGGTAATGGCACCGGCAATATGTAGCTGGCCATGTTTCGACTTGACAAGCAATTCAACAGGCTTGGGCGTGACCTGATCAAGCACCTCATCAATGGGGGGCAGCGTGCCACTGATCTTGAACGCCTGGTCCTCAAAGACCCCGTTTGCCTGAATACTTATGGGCCTGGAGTCAGCCGCATCAATGAGTTGTAACTGATTGAGTGAAAAATGATGCAACGTGCCCGGTGGAAGCTCCTGGTATTCGACCACCATGTCCTGGATATTTGCCCTGGCGAGAATAAAGGGCAGCAGGCCGGGGGCATCTTGCCCGGCCTCCGATGTGTCTGATTCGTTCAGCTTGAGGAATAACTGATCCACTTCCAGGTCGTTCAGCCACAGGATGCCTGACAGCAACGGGCGGAGCCGGATACTTGCCTGTACTGATTTACCGGAAAAATGATAACTGTCATCGCCAGCGTCCAGCGCGACATCATTGACAGTCAACACAAGGTCCCGGCCTTGCGCGAGTCGAAGCGTCAGCGCGCCACCGATCACCAGTCTGGTGTCGAGGAAATGATCTGCGATCCAGACAGCACTCCGCTTGTAACCAGTGTCATCGAGAAAGGCGACCATGCCCGCCAGAAACAGGACCATGCCAATGAGCACACTTCCCAGCAGAAGCAACAGACGTCTGATCACGATCATGCGGTTGCAAAGTATGTGTTGAACAGGTTGGCCATCTCAGCAGCGCCCCGGGATTTCATTCATGGGTTCGTAGTTATACTTCCTGCGTAATTGATACACTGATGGTCCCCGGTTGCATTGACACGCGCACGATCGAAAAGATCAGACTTTGACTCTGCCTGTGTGATACGGTTAGCGACTGATGGCATTGAAAGGCATGATACTGAAACCGCAGGGATTGATTGTCAATCGACTGTGCCTATAGAATCCAGCGGGCCCACTGGTACAGTAACCTTGACGAGCCTTGTCGCTACAACATTCAGTAGCAGCCCAGCCGTTACGGAATCAAATCATGCATATATTCAGTCGTCTCATGTTTGTTTTCGTATTGCTCTGGATGGCGGGCTGTGCATCCACCGCCTACATTGCCAACTCGCCTGTGAAGGAACCGCTGCCAACAAACAGGCAGCAGGTAACGACCGGATCAAAGGGTCTTCGCTCGGATGATGCCTTTTTCTTCATCAGCCTCTCAGGGGGCGGCACACGGGCAGCCGCACTGTCCTACGGGGTCCTGCAGGAACTCAGGGATACCCGCTACAAAGTCAACGGCAAGGAAAAACGCCTGCTCGACGAGATTGACTACATCAGTTCCGTGTCCGGCGGCAGCTTTACCGCTGCCTACTATGGCCTCTACGGCGACCGGATATTCGAGGATTACGAGACGGTATTCCTGCGCCAGAATGTCCAGAAAACCCTGATTGGCAGTATCTTCAACCCGCTTAACTGGCTGCGTGCGATATTCAGCGGTTTCAGCCGTACCGAACTGGCCATCGACTACTACGACAAGACCATTTTTCATGGCGGCACATTCAATGATATTTACGAAAGAGATGGTCCTTTCCTCGAGATCAATGCCACCGATCTCGGCATCGGTGCCCGTTTCCCGTTTACACAGGAACGTTTCAACATGCTGTGCTCGGACGTCGGCACGTTCAAGGTGGCGCGAGCCGTCGCTGCCTCATCGGCCGTACCGGTTGCCTTCGCCCCGATCTCGCTTGAAAACTATGATAGCTGTCAATATAAAGGGCCAGCCTGGCTTGATCATGGCAATGACCGCATCAAGGACAACCCGAGACTCGATGCGCTGGATCATGCCATAGCGTCGTACCAGGACAAGGAACAGCGTCCCTATATCCACCTGGTCGACGGTGGTATCACCGACAACCTCGGGATTCGCGCGCTCTACGACAAGGTCGAATTGATTGGCGGTGCCAGAAACGCGTCCAGGGTCTACGCGAACGCCAGGCCGGAGTATCTTATCATTATCGTCGTCAATGCAGAAACGCGTCCCGCCAATCCGATGGACAGCAGCAGTGATATACCTTCCAGTGTGCAGGTGGTTGACGCGGTCAGCAGTGCACAAATCGGACGCTATAATGTTGAATCATTGTCGCTGCTTGAAGAGGCGTTCGAGGAATGGGCAACCGAACTCTCCACACCCGGACATACGGTACATCCGTATTTTATCCAACTGGGCTTCGAGAGTATCGCCAACGAGCAACAGCGCCTTCTGCTTAACAATATGGCGACCAGTTTCTCCCTGCCGGACGATGAAGTGGACAAGCTCATCGAGGCCGGGCACGAACTGTTGCGTCACTCACCGGTGTTCCAGAAGTTGCTTGAAGATATCAGGCAGGAAGAGAGACAACAGGCCGGCAGGCACCTAGACATGCCGCGATGACTGCTGCGGACGCCGGTTAGCCGGCTTCGCCTTCGCCTGGGCAGGACGCCGCTTGCCCGTGTCAGCCTGGCGAGGACGATTGTCACGTGCCCTGGCCTGGCCTCCCCGTCCGGCATGGCTGCGTTGCATGACGGGCTCGGCGCGGATGGACGGGTCCGGTTCATAACCCGGTATCACGATCCTGGAAAGGTCACGTTTCAGCAGGCGCTCGATATCACCGAGCAGCTTGTGTTCATCCACACACACCAGCGACACCGCCTGCCCCTCGTTACCGGCACGGCCTGTGCGGCCAATGCGATGTACATAGTCTTCCGGCACGTTGGGCAGCTCATAGTTCACCACATGCGGTAGCTGGTCGATGTCCAGGCCGCGCGCCGCGATGTCTGTGGCCACCAGCACCCGTACCTCGCCACGCTTGAAGTCGGCCAGTGCGCGGGTACGTGCGCCCTGACTCTTGTTGCCGTGAATTGCCGCGCTGCTGATGCCGTCCTTTTCCAGTTGCTGCGAGAGACGGTTGGCACCGTGTTTGGTGCGGGTAAACACCAGCACCTGACGCCAGTTCTGCGAACCCACCATAAACGATAACAGCTCGCGCTTGCGCTCCCGGTCCACCGGGTGAATCACCTGCGAGACCAGTTCAGTAGGGGTATTGCGCAGCGCTACATCGATCAGCATCGGCGCATCCAGCAGCTTGTCGGCCAGTTGCCTGATCTCACTGGAATAGGTAGCCGAGAACAACAGGTTCTGGCGCCGCTTCGGCAGCAGGGCGAGTATCTTGCGGATGTCGCGGATGAAACCCATGTCCAGCATACGGTCGGCCTCGTCCAGCACCAGGATCTCGACGGTGGAAAGATCCAGCGTCTTTTGCGACACGTGGTCCAGCAAGCGCCCCGGTGTTGCCACCAGAATATCCACACCGGCGCGCAGTCGCGCAATCTGCGGGTTGATCTTGACACCACCGAAAATCACCGTCGATGACAGGGGCAGGTGTTTGCCATAGGTGTCGACGCTCTCCGCCACCTGGGCGGCCAGCTCACGGGTCGGGGTCAGAATCAGGGCGCGCACCGGGCGCCGACCCTTGACTGGCGCTGCATCGCTGAGACGCTGTAATAGCGGCAGGGTAAAACCGGCGGTCTTGCCGGTGCCGGTCTGTGCGCCGGCCAGCAGGTCGCGCCCCTGAAGAATCACGGGGATCGCCTGGCTCTGCACCGGTGTGGGTTTGCTGTAGCCCTGGTCTGCGACAGCACGAAGGAGTTCGGCCGACAGGCCGAGTGTATCAAATGACATGTATGGAATGCTCCTGGATCGGCCTACCGGCGACACGTGTCCCGGGACGGTCTAGGCGCAATACAAATGTAGATGTTCGAGGTTTGCCGGAAGTGGTTACCGCGAGGACTCGGGTGCAGACCGAAGTGCACCGGATTGGCGGGCACTATACTGGATGCCGCTGGAGAAAGCGACGTTATTATAAAAAAGGCGGCCCCTTTTATTGTTTGACGGGTACGACCGCGCCGCCGAGATCAGCCAGCAGGCGCTGGTAGTCCGGATTATTGCGCAGCAGTTCGTGGCCGGCCTCGATCAATTTGTCCACCTGCTCTTCACTCAGGGAAAAGCTGGTCGGTATCGCGTTGAAGAAGTGCCGCTGCTCGGGCTGCTCGAAATCGACAAAACCGAGCTTTGCAAAATACGGCGTGACCGGCCACTCCGGCGTTGATACCAGGTGTGCCCACTGCGTCAGGCTATTCTGTATCAGGTCTATGGTCGCATTGTTATAGAGGTGGATCTGCACATTGCTCATCGAACGGATGGTCTCCGCGATCGACGGCTGCTTGTTGGTCCTGTCCATCGCCGGCTCCGGGTCCGTGGAGGCATTGACGGAGATGACGGCTACGTAGCGTGGCAGCTTGATGCCCATGTTCCTGACATAGGCCTGTGGGCCACCCGAGAGTTACATCACGGCATAGATTGCACCCAGCCCCGGGTTGTCGGTGATACCACCATCCACAAAGTGGGCGTACCGGCGGTTTTCCTTGTCGGCATAAGTTTTCAGCCCGCTTATGATCTGGGCCAGCGTCGGATTACTGGTCTCGCGGTTGTTGGACAGCACCGTCCAGCCGGTCTCTCCCGTTTTATTGCAGTCGTGATAGTCCCTAACCACTACGGGGTTGACCGTCGATCATTACCGTGGTGTCGCGCAACTCCTCCAGCACACCATAGGACAGCGCCTCGGCCCGTGTTCCCCCACCCGAGAAGGCAAGCGTCAACGCAATATCCCCGGAGCCTTTCCTGCCAGTGAGTGCCTTGACCGAGTAAGGTTCAGCAGGTGGGACATTGCCTAGTTCAGCGTTATCGATCACACCGTAGGAGGCACAGCCTGAAAGCAGCAACAAACCGGCGACAACAGTCAACAGCTTCAACATGGAACATCTCGTCATTATCTTCCGGGTCGAACCTGCGACGTCTGTTTCCGTGCCTAACGATCTATAAAGTCAATCAGTACAAATCATAGCGTAGAAGCCGCGTCTCGCCGCGGGTCGTGTCGTGAACAGCACACCCGCAGGACCGAGCCGGGACCTCATCAGTGTTCAGGCCGGGATTGATACTATCAACAGCTTAACAGTCATAGACGCCTACCGCGCAACGGCGCACGGTGCGCCGCCCAACCCCGGCAACACTGACGGGTGTCAGGGGACGCCCGACTCTGGCCTCTGCCGTCGGGATCATACTGTGAACCCCGGGAACCGATAGCCGTTCACCCAATTCAGATCCGGTTATTACGATGATTCCGGCAATCAGTAAGATACCAACCTGCTTCGATCTGCTCATTTGGATTCTCCTGTGATGAAATTCTTCGGTAAGTCACCCGTCCCCTGTAGATTCTTCAGATCGACCTTTTTGGCATCCGTGGTGTTTTTGAAGCTGAAGTCAGTGGCTGTGACCTCATCCCCGGCCTTCCAGTCCCTGATCTGAACGGTGTATTGCGGTGATCCGGGAAGGTCCTTGGTGGTGATGGTATACCGGCAGGGATAGGGGCGTTCCCCGTGTGCGATCCAGATCTGCCAATCGACTTCCTTCGCCCGAAAAGCGAGGAAATCGCATTCCACGCCACCGACCACGCCGCTGCCCAGGTCCTTGACGTCGACGACATCATGCATCAGCGCCTCGTAGGCATCCGGCAGCAGCAAATCCGCGGCCGGGAGTGGCCTGTTATACTTGAACCGCAACTCGTCGACCAGGTGAGCAAACGTGCCGGGCACCTCTTCCTGCGCATAGAGATTCAGGTTCTTGCCCAGTATGGTCAGTGTCTTGCCATCAAAGTTCATCTCGACATCCGCAAACCCGCCGGCGCGCGTAGCGCGGATCTTGTCAGGCCGGCTGAGTGTGACGGTGCCTGAACTGGCCAGCGTGAGCGTCTGTTCATCCCTGGTGACAACATCGAGGCTGGCGTCGTATTCGAATGAAAGTGTTTTCTGTGCCGCTACGTAATCGGTCATAGCCTTGAGCAGCCGCTTGGCGTCTGCCTCATCGGCGCTCGCTACGCTGGACATCCCCAGCATAACGATCAGGGACAACGCTGCGATAGACATGCTGCGTACGGAGAGAGTTACTGGCATTGCTGCTGTTATCTTCATTTGTATATACCTTTATTGAACCTGAGGAGGCGGCGAATTATTCGTCATCCCGGCAAAGGTTGTTATTCAATGGGTGGGTGAACATGGATTCCGGCTCAAGCCGGAATAACGTAGTAACCGTCGGCTCAGTTACCCTCGGATTTCTCATGTTGATTGTACAGATAGCCTCCCGCAGTACCGACTGCCGCACCGATCAAGGCGCCCGTCCACGGGTTACCCTTGGTGAGCCCGGCAATCAATGCGCCACTGGCGGTACCGATTGCTGCACCTGTTGCCAGGTGTTTATCAGAGGTGCTCATATTCGAGCAGCCCGCAAGGCTGCCAACCAGGCAAAAAGCCAATACCATTCTGCGTGTCTTCATCATCGACTCCTTGTGACTGTTTATCATTGACCCGTACAGGGCCATTTTTCGACCAGTGCACGCATAACGCCTTCCACTGGTGCCTCGTTGCCCAGATACTGCGCATTGCCCCTGGACCATTCAATCACCACGGCTACCACTTCTTCCCGGGTCACTGCGCTGTCGGGGCAAATGATGGGGTCGTTATTCGGACCCGAGGTGATCGCTGCGTGGTAGTCCAGGGCGGCATCGATGTAGCCCAGGCAATAGCCCATCGCGGCGGGGTATGTGGCATCATCGGGGCTCACGTTGCAGAGATCAATAAGTGCTGCCGTTGTCGCGACATCCCGGCTCTCCGGCATGTCGGCCAGGGCATGGGTTGAAATCACGCTTGCCGCCAACGCAATCACCGTCCTGATTAGTTGCATGGTCTTGTCTCCTGATGCCTGCGTTTAGACTGAATGATCGTTCAGATATGGTTTCATCATAGACTCACCTGGACGGGTGGATTTCGCCTATTGATCTTTAAGAAGCGGGTCAGGTTTGGGCGTGCCGCCACCTCAAAAGCGGAATCTCGCACCCAGCGCCGGGCCGCTGACGTTCATGTCCTTTAGCAAAAAATCGGATTTGAAATTGTAATCAAGGTAGCGGTAAGCCAGCAGCACCTCGCCCCACTTGAACTGGTAGCCCACACCGGCCATGGCCTGCCAGGTGAGATCGGACCCACCGGTACCTATATCCGCGTAATAAGGCAGATACCACTTGTCGTTAATCTTGTAATTACCCTTGAGGCCTGCAATGCCGTCCCAGACGTGGTCTGAGTCGGACGCCTTGACCTCCCGCGAGGTCTGCAACAGCACACCGTTTCGATCGAGGTTCAGCTTGATATCGACATCAAGATCGAGATAGCGTGCGCCACCAACAAGATCAAGCGTCGTCTTTTCATTATCAACGACATTGTAACCAGCGCCCAAGGTGACGATCCAGGCCTTCATGCCGATATCGGTTTTGACGGTCCTGGTGATGTCAGCGGCTCCACCCAGAACCGGTATCGTTTCACTGCCTCCGTCTTTCTGCGACAAATCCATGTAAATGGTGTCAGCCAACAGTGACCACTTGCCCTTGTGTGCGCCGAAGCTGCCCATAAAGGTCATATCAAGGTCCTGGAGGATATCGTGGAATGACAGGTCGATATCACCCCCGGTAGGGGTGGTGGCATCGATGGCGGCCGCCCACAGGTAGATCGTGGCGTCATACTCCCACTGGTCTCCACTGCCAGCGGCGGTGACCGTAACCGGCAGGATGCTTGACAACAGCAAGGCGCCTGCAGCAAGCCATGCAGCCGGCCTCCTGTTCTTTCCTGGTCTACACATTACTTTCCTCCTTACTGAATTCAGTCGCTTCGGTTGAGGCCATAACCCGTATTCGGGTTGCATGCAGGTAGCACTGCAAGCCTTTTTTGTCGCCAGATCACGGCCGCTGGCAAGGCGCGAGTATAGCAAAGGATGACTTCATGCGAAGTACTCCTGTGGCTGGACAATTCGCGACATTTTCTGGCTATTTTGCGACACATATAAGTGCCGGCGTGTGGCATGTCTGTGCAGGGAAATAATGGTCGAACACCCGGGTCTCTCATCCTCATAGAGGTTGCGACGGTAACATCACAACTGGACACACGGCTTACCACAGGTGCCATGGCCTCACTGGATTACCGGCAGGCTAACAGTCAATCATTGCTCCCGGTCCCGTGAGGGATGATCTTGTGTTTGTACAGGTCCGCCAGCGGCAGCCAGACTTCCTGGAACAATAACCTTTCTTTATCTTCGTTCGCATCCGCCGGGTTGCAACCACCTCCAGGCGCGACGAATGCGAAAAGCGCTTCGGGACTGTGCAAGCGGACGCTTTCTTCGTCAAACTCGACGTCACCGTCCTTTGTATGGAATTCAACAGCAAGTAACGGCCTCATGGGTGTTGTTACCTCGTATCCAGGTCCATGAACAGGTCGCAATTTTTACAGAACAGACAGAAGGGTGCCAGAGCTTCAGCGCTAACATGAGGAATACAGTCCGTAGAACCTGCATATGACACGTTAGTCTTACATTTCGGCAATAGAGCACATACTATAGTCCTGTTTTGAGACATCCTTGACAAACCGATTCGACCACCTGACCTGCAGTTACGGAGCACACATGAACAAGCACATCATCTCGACCCGGCGTGGAACACGTCCGATCACCGGCAAGTCACTCCTCGCCGTCAGCCTGGCGCTGGCACTCGGCCTTGGCGCCTGTACGACGAACCCCTATACCGGTGAAGAGCAGGCCAGTAAAACCGGCATAGGCGCCGGTATCGGCGCCGCCGCGGGCGGCCTGATCGGTGCGGCCACCGGGGGCAGCCGCAGTGCCATCCTGCTTGGCATGGGCATCGGGGCCATCGCCGGCGGTGGCGTCGGTTACTACATGGACAAACAGGCGGACAAACTCAGGGCACAGCTGCAAAGCACCGGCGTCAGTGTTACCCGCAACGGAGATAACATCATTCTCAATATGCCGGGCAACATTACCTTCGCCACCAATTCCAGCAATATCTCCGCAAACTTCTATCCGGTACTGGACTCCGTGGCCCTGGTGATCAACGAATACGAAAAGACCTATATCGATATTAATGGCTATACCGACAGCACCGGCTCCGAAGCCTACAACCAGACGCTTTCAGAGGCGCGAGCCAGAAGTGTGGCAGGCTACCTGGAATCGCAGAAAGTACTCCCGCAGCGTATCGTCACACGCGGCATGGGTGAATCCCAGCCAATTGCCACGAATGACACGCCCGAAGGTCGCTCTTTGAACCGTCGCGTGGAAATCATCCTGACACCGATAACCTGAAGACGTCCCAACAACGAGGACAGACGATGAAAGCCGAACTTATTCTTGCCATGACGTTGCTCGCCAGTACATTGCCTTGCGCGTCTGAAGTGATCCGTTCCGTTGACAAGGATGGCAATGTCACCTTCTCCGACCAGCCGGTCCCCGGCAGCGTTGAGTCAACACCGGTCATCCTCGATGTCTACAAACCAACACCAAAGGAAGTCACCGAGAGCGAACAGCAGGCACAGCAAACCATCCAGCGAGCTGATCAGCTCTCGCAGGAGGTAGATACAAAAGACACCGACAGGGCTGCAAACATCCAGGCCGCAAAGATGAACCTGGACAGCGCAACCGCACATCTGCGCGAGGTCCAGGTGGTTCGCGAAGGCGACCGCCAGGCGCTGGCCGGTGGCGGCTCCAGGCTCAGGCCCGAGTACCTGCAGCGCGTACAGGACGCCGAGCAGCAGGTCATGGAGGCACAAAAGAAACTCGATGAGGCCAAGATGGCGCGTTAGCCGTCAGTCATCGAGCCCGGGGAATTCAGGCACCCTACCCTCGACACAGGGATAAAAGGGATTCCAGTTCAACCGTAACATACCGGCTGCGGAGACCTGCAGCACGTCGCGCTCGCCTCGCTAGATCTGCAGTATCCACATCTTCTCCAGAATCAGGAACAGGAAGGCGGTCGAGCAACCGAACATGAGGATGCCGCTTATGGATACCAGGGGACCGAGCATGCGCCAGGGCGGTCGCAGCACCACATCGCCATAACCCAGCCCGGTGATCGATGTTGCGGAGAAATAGACACCTTCGATGAAGGACGTGATAAGTCCTTTACGCCAGAGAAAAAATCCCCAGGCGGCGGCCTCGATGAAGTGGGTAATGAAGAGGACGAAGAAGCAGGCCAGGATGATACCCTTGCCTGCGGTCGCGTGGCCGTAGTTGCGTGCGAGCCAGTCGTTTGCCACGAGCAGGTGGCGGGCTACCTCGAACAGTACGCTCGTGTGGAAGAAAAAGATGCCAGCGACCAGCGCCAGTGCCATGCTGAAGACACGGCGTACCTGGCGTTTTCTGGCAGCCTGACTGAATTGTTCGACCATGAAACCACCTGCCCCCTGGTGAAGCCCCAATGCAACCCGCCGTGGCTGAAAAATACTATTCCTTGTTGTCAGGAGATGCGGCAAAGTGTGTCTTGCCACACGTTTTTACCCCCTGCGCAAGTATCGCCGTATCGTTGCACACAAACAACCTGGTCATGTGCTTGCCCAATGTGCTCAAGGCGCGACGTCGTGCGACGATCAGATATGCTGCCTCACCGCTCATCTCACTGAGATTCATGCACTCCACCGCGCACCGCCGACAGACCCAGGATGTCCACATTCTCGTCGACACGCTCGCGAGGGCGGATTGCGAAGACACGGGCAGTTGCCGCGCTCTGGGCGATGATAATCACAAAACAGGACATGGCTATCAGCAGCAGCACGCGCAATTCGTGCCAGTCCACGCGAGGCATGGACAGCATCGGCAATCCGCCTGGCACCGGTCCAATGATCGCAATACTGTAGCCGGCGAAATCATAGTAAAAGCTCGCGGCTATCCCTGCCACCACCATGAACATCGATACCGGCACCCGTGGCAGGAAGCGGCGAGAGATGAGTATGACGCTCACCACCAGCGTCGACAGCACCACCAAGAACATGATGTCCATGGACAATGCCACCCGGTACACCATGTAGCTCGTGATACGCCCGAAGATCCGCCGTGCCGCGTCGATTGCGCGGTTGATCACCGACAATCCAGGCGCGGCAAGGATCAGCGCCGCTGTCAGAGAGCAGGATCGGGTCGTTGAGCGTGAGCTGGTTCTTGGTGAGCGTACCTGTCGTGTCCGAGCACAGGATATCGACGCCCGCCATCTCCTCGATGGCGGAGAGCTTGGAGACGATCGCCTTCTGCCTGGAGAGCGCGAGCATCCCCGAGTGCTATGGTGACCGAGAACACCGTGGGCATCGCCACCGGGATCGAGGCCACCAGCTGCATCAGCACGAACTGCAGGATGGCGAGCGCATCCTTCAGGCCCCAGTTGTCGACGAACACGATTTAGTAATTATCGTCAAAAAAGGGTGTTGTCACTGGAGCGGCAAGAGCCGGCGCTGTTGGTGAAGTCGGAGTCTTTGTCGAGAAGGTCACGACTGCAGGCATGCCGAGATGGACGACACATGGCCGATCGATCCGGCTATTAGTCGCAAACCGGAACCACCGGCTTTCGACGGTGGCGTATTTACTCAATCAAGACCTGTCGCGCTCAAACCTCAAGCGCGACAGTCCGGTATTAATGCCGCTACTGGGGCCTGACCGTAGAGTCCTCGCCGTTGCCCTCGATATAGACATGCTGCCCGACCACCAGACCGGGGTATACCGGTTGCGTAACCGAGACCAGCACGCCACCGCTGGTGCGGACAATGATCCTTTGCCCGGGTTTGGGTGCATCGTATTTCTTCTGGATCTCGTTCCCCGCCACAGCACCGCCAACGGCGCCAACGACCATCGCGACATCGCGGCCGGTACCACCACCAATCAGGCTGCCGATACCGAGACCCGAAAGGCCGCCGACCACGGCGCCGACGCCGCGATGGTGATTGCTTTCCATTTGTACGTTTTCGATTTGTTCGATCACACCGCTGCGAATCGCCATTTCTCCGGGTTGATTGCTACCCGTGGCGGCACAGCCGGCTAACAATACCAGGGCTCCAATCAGCCCGAATGACAGATTTTGTTTCATGGTTAACATCGGTTTTTCTCCTTTACGTTGCGTTGAGGTCCGGCATGGAGTCCGGATAGCTGTTGCAGTACCTCAGGACCGGTTTTCGATCTGTCCGACCACCTGCCTGATTTCATCCAGGATCAACTGCCGTGCCTTCGGTTCATCGACATCCGGGATCTCCCATTCCATCTTGCTGAGATATTTATCCACCAGTCTTTGTCCAGTGCCTTGCGGTGTTTCTCCAGTTCGATCACTTCCATTGATGACATACGATATCCTCCCTGCACGTTCCCGTGTTTGTGGCCGCCATCCCCGCTATCGAGCAGAAGGAGGCCTTCGGTTCCTGCGCGCGGCCGTCGACGACCATCGATGACGATCATGACCCGCTGTTCATACGTGTGCCGCGAATCACGCCGATTCCGCCTTTGCTGCATTGCGGGCCGCCAGGGCGACGAAGACGGATGACCAGCCGTTCATGATCATCTCGATGGCGACGAACAAACCGATGACCCAGAATCCCGAGGCTGGCCACTGCGCCAGGATCATAGCACCGAGCAGCATGGAAATTAATCCCGAGAACAATGGCCAGAGCCAGCCGCTCACCGGGCGCAACTGAAAGGCCATGATACTGCGTAGCAGGCCGACCGCGATCAGGATCCAGGCGAGCGCCATGGTCAGGCCCAGGGACGCGAAGATCGGGTCCGTGATGATGATGATACCGGCGGCGATATACAGCAGTGCGATCAGGATGTGCCACAGCACGCTCTTCCAGCCCTTGAGCTGAAAGGCGTTGAGTAACTGGAACACACCACCGGCCACGAACAACGCGCCGAACAGCGTGACGGTGGCCAGCGTCAGGGCGAAGCTCATCCACAGCCCCACTGTGCCCAGTACGATGAGCAGTAATCCGAGCGCGAGCAGCCAGCCCCATTTCTTTTTCAATTCACCGAAAACGGCGCCCCGCAGGGCGGATACAGCGGCTTCGTTGCTTGTGGACATCGCAGTTCTCCTGTTTCGTTAGTTACCGTCTGCCAGTACAGCCACGGACGGCGTCGTGTCGAAGCTGCCGCCGAGCGCCAGATGCAGCCGGATGCGATTGGCAACCTGCTCGTTGCGCAGCTTGATGACGCTTTCATGCATGAGGATTTGCTCCGACTGTAGCTGTTCCACCCACAGCAGGTCCCGCTTGCCCGCCTGGTACTGCACGGTCGCGATCTGCACGGCCGAGGTGAGATCCGCAAGCGCGCGCTGTTCAAAGACAAGGCGCTGCTCCGTTGTCTGCTGGCTGGCGAGCACGTCCTCGACCTCGCGGAAGGCATCCAGCACGACGCTGCCATAGTTGGCCACTGCCTGCGCCTGCTGCGCCGTGGTGATCTTCACCTGTGCACGCAGGGCTCCGCCTTCGTAGATCGGGATGACCATGCCGATCGCGGCCGAGGCAAGCCACGGACTGAGCTGCAGCTGGCTGATGAGATGGTCGCCCAGATGCTCCCCGAGGAGCGAAATGGAAAAACCGGGCAGCAGCGCGAGCCGGGCCGCCTCTTTCTGCCGGAACGCCGCAAGCACCAGGCGTTCCGCCGCGACGATGTCGGGCCGCCGTTCGAGCAGCGCCGCGGGCACCCCGGCGCCAACGGGTGGGGGCAACGGCGGATATTCCGCCGCCGCCTTGATTTCGGCCGCCGGATAGCGACCGAGCAGCACCTCGAGGATGCGCCGCGCCTCATTGAAGGCCTTGCGCGCCGCTTCAAGATTACTCTGGGTAATTTCCATCTTGGCGCGGGCATCGACCACGTCAAGTTCCGAGCTCTTTCCGGCAGCGTTCCTGAGCTTTGCCAGTTCAAGCAGCTCGCCGTAGACCCCGACCGTCTGTTCGGCGAGTTCAACCAGCTGGCAGGCCTCGGTGGTGAGATACCAGCTCAGCGCCACCGTCGCGGCAAGCGACTGGCGCGCGTAGGCATAATCGAGTGCGGTGGCCTCGAAGCCTGCCTCGGCGGCGGCGCGCTCGGAACGCAGCCGGCCCCACACATCGAGCTCCCAGCCCATACCGAGTCCGACGACCGTGTGGTTGAAGGTGTGATCGACATCGTCCTCGTCACCGAAGTCATGAGTCTTCTTGGCACCGAGCTGGCCGCCGATCTGCGGCAGCAATTGTGCACCCACCACGGCCACGGACTGCCGGGCGATCGCCATACTGTCCGCCGCCTTGCGCAAATCCAGGTTGTTCAGCAGCGCCTCGTTGACGATGGCATCGAGAACGGGGTCATTGAATGACTTCAGCCAGTCATCGGCAACCGCACCGGTCTGCGAATCGGCCTTCCAGCTGGCGGGAATGTGCGTCTCTTCCGGCAGCGCCTGGTCGACCAGCTCGGTGTGCGTCGGCGGCGTCTGCAGTGCACAGCCGGCAAGCCCCGCCAGCAAGACCGCCAGGATGCCGAATCCACGCATCAGCCGGAGAACGGATACAGAAAGTTGACCCAGGTGTAGCCGCGGATACCGACCTTGCGCAGCACCACGAAGCTGCTGGAGGGGTTGGTATAGATGGCCGCACGCCCCTGCGTCCCGATCGGGAATTTCGACTGATCTTCATCCTCAATATGGATCGCCACCGCAAACTGGCCCTGCGGGACCTCGGTCGGCACATATGTGAAAGCCGGCAACTGGCCGCTCGGCAACAGTTGTCCCGTCCCGCTGCCCTGCCAGATTGCCTCGACTGTGCCCTTGAAGATCTGCCCCGGATAGAGATCGAGCGCAATCTCCGTCTCCTGTCCCGCTTTCACATACTTGAGGTTTTCCTGAAAAAAGTTGGCGAGCAGGTAACGGTCAGCATCGCATATGAACGAAGCGATGGCGCCGAAGCGGACAATGCCGGCAACCATGCCGGGGCGCACCTGCAGGTTGATGATGTAGCCGTCATCGGGGGCCACCATCAGGGTGTTGTCGAGGTAGAAGCGCGCCAGGTCGAGTTTCGCCTGTATGGCGGCGACGGAGGTGTTGACCCCGTTGATCTCGGAATGGTAGTTCAGTTGTGAGCGCTCGAGCTCGGCCTGCGCCTCCTTGATCGAGGCCTCGTCGGCGGCGACCTGCGCGGTCCACTTCTGTGCGTCTTCTTCCGGACCGGCACCGCGCGCGGCCAGATCGGTGGAAAGTTTCTCCTGGTAGCGCGCGTAGCGCAGGTCGCTTTCTAGCCTGGCGATTTTCTGCTTCGAGACCTCGATGTCGGCCTTCAGCACTTTCACGTTTTGCTTGGCCTTGGCAAGGTCCGCCTCGAGTTCCATGACCTTGTATTCATAGGGCCGGCGGTCGAACTGGAACAGCGGTTGTCCCTTCTTCACCGGCACGTTCGGCTCTACCAGCACATCGGTGACCAGCGTAGGCTCGGAGAGGCGGGGAATCAGCTGGATGGTGTGCTGGATGACCTTCGCGTCTGTCGAGTATGGCGTCACGAAACGCAGACCGATGAGGAAGATGAGCAGTAGATGCGCCCCGACAAACGCCGAGACAAGGCCCCAGGTGATGGTGAACTTCATCCACTTGAACTTGAAGAACACCAGCCACACGATCAGGACATAGACGAACAGCAACACGAAACCGAATAGCATGCGATCGCCTCCTTAACGTGTCGAGTCGCTGTCCGGTGAGGGTTTTTCGTCTTCCGGCGCCCCGGTTTTCTTCTTGTCCTTATTCCCCTTGAGGCGGGAAATTTCCTCTTCGGTCGCCCTCGCCTCCTCGGCGGGGAAGCGCCGGATGTCCACGACATTGGTCGGCTTGAACGCCCAGATGAAGGCCTGGATCCACGGCACGACCGCCAGGAACCCTGCGTAGCCCATGATCTTCACCGCCTCGGCTTCCGGGTGCTTGCGGGCAATGGCGATCTGGCCCGGCAGTCCCATGACCCACAACAGGATCACCATCGCCGCGATGCCGGCGAGCGCGGCCGTGGCAAATGTTACCCAGTCCCAGAAAGTAATCTCGAATCCCAGCATAGGACCTCCCTGTGCGGTTCGGTGCGTAATCGGTCGATCTGTCGTTCTGTACCGCGGGCATCCCGTTTCAGAAATGAATCGATGCATGACTACCTAAGGAGCGTCTGATTAATTAACTATTTTGTCATCCCGGTGCATGCCGGGATCCAGGTAGATCAATAGACTGGATGCCGGCCTTCGCCGGCATGACGAATATATCAGAGCGTCTCTCAAGTAGATCAGGACGTATGGTAATGGTGTCCTGATGTTATTGTCCATATCGATTGGACTGGTTAACCATCCAGTACCGGTGTGCAGGAAGCTCCGGTACTTTCTCCCCGGCTCAGAAACACAACACCCTTCGACGCCGGCACACAGGTGGTACTTACACTCCCGCCAGATCTGATTTAAACTGCAGAACCCATGCTGTAAGCAGTCGCTCGCCTGATCAGGTCAGGGGCGGCCCCGTTTTTATTCTGATAAATTCGAGATAGTGCAGGAGCAAGTAACCATGTCCACGACACGCCTGTTGTTCCCATTAATTACCCTGCTTCTGGTAGCGGGCTGCCAGTCCCAGAGCCAGATGCTCGCCAGCGATGAAAACGTTGCCATCCAGACGGCCGAGCGCCGTGGACAGTTCGAGCTCGACTGCCCGGCGGCGACGGGCTCGATCCTGTCGAGCAACATGCTGCAGCCGGTCCTATGGGGCGGACAGGAGCGGGCCGAGTACTCGGTCGGCGTCACTGGCTGCGGCAAGCGTGCGGTCTATGTGGTGATCTGTCCGATGGCGTCATCCGGTTGTTTTGCCGGCGCAGGGCGTGACAATCCGGAAATCACACCGTAACACCCGGGGAGCCCTGCTTCCGGGTACCGAACCGCTAGCGCCCCCCAATTGATGTGTTTTCGTTGCCAGTTATCTGATGATCCCGGAATTGTTCGGCGCTGGAGGCACTATTGACACAGCGCCTGGTTCAACCGACCCGAAGCCGGCATAACGAATCCCGAAACCAAGGAGCAACAGACAATGGTAAGTAAAAAGATTGATCTCGATTCTCTGGATGAAATCGATACGCTTTTGACACCGGCCTACGGACGCCGCTCTCTGGAGCATCCCGTACCAAGGTACGTACTGCCCGAGCATGAGATGGCACCCGACAGCGCCTACGACCTGATTCACGATGAGCTGATGCTGGACGGCAATGCACGGCTGAACATGGCGACTTTCGTGACCACCTGGATGGAACCGGAGGCAGAGAAGCTGATGGCGGAAGCCTTTGACAAGAATATGATCGACAAGGACGAGTATCCGCAAACGGCGGCCATCGAGGAACGCTGCATCAATATCGTCTCCAACCTGTTCCACGCACCTGACAGGGGTGTGGGCGCATCGGCGATCGGTTCCAGCGAGGCCGTCATGCTGTCGGGCATGGCCCTGAAATGGAAGTGGCGCGAGCGGCGCCGTGCGCAGGGTAAATCCATCAACAAGCCCAATCTGGTACTGGGCGCCAACGTGCAGGTGGTGTGGGAAAAATTCTGTCGCTACTGGGATGTCGAACCCAAATATATCCCGATGGAAAAAGGACGTTACGTGATCACACCGGAAGAGGTCGTCAACGCGACCGACGAAAACACGATTGGTGTGGTCGCCATTCTGGGCACCACGTATACCGGTGAATTCGAGCCGATCGAGGCCATTCACGAGGCGCTGGTTTCGCAGAATGAGAAGACCGGCTGGGAGATTCCGATGCATGTGGATGCAGCGAGCGGCGGCTTTGTCGCTCCGTTTCTGCACCCGCACCTGAAGTGGGATTTCCAGCTGCCGCTGGTCAAGTCCATCAATGTTTCAGGACACAAGTATGGACTGGTGTATCCAGGCATCGGCTGGGTGGTCTGGCGCGACCACGAGGATCTTCCCGAGGACCTGGTGTTCCATGTCAACTACCTCGGTGGCGACATGCCCACCTTCACCCTGAACTTTTCCCGGCCCGGTAACCAGGTGGTGGGGCAGTACTACAACTTCCTGCGCCTGGGTCACACGGGTTACACGCAGATCATGAGCGCCATGCGCGACATCGCCACCGGACTCTCGTCCGAAATCGCAAAACTGGGACCCTTTGAGCTGGTCAGTGACGGCAGTGCCATACCGGTGTTCGCCTTCAAAATGAAAGACGGTGTGGAAACCTACAGCGTCTTTGATGTCTCCGACAAACTCAGGGAATATGGCTGGCAGGTCCCGGCGTACACCATGCCGGAACACGCGGAAGATGTGGCCGTGCTGCGCATCGTAGTCCGCGAAGGGTTCAGCCAGGACATGGCCGGCATGCTGCTCGATGACATCCGCAAGGCGGTGACCTGGTTCGAAGGCAGACCGGAGCACAAACCGGGGACGCCTGCTCCGCAATTCACACACTGACGGCGCCGGCAGCCGGGCAGTTTTTCCCTCGACCACCCTGAAACAGGGTCATTGCATTTTGCCGGGTGTCGGTCCTGACCGGCATGACGTTCATCAGACGCGATGGCCGCTACATCGCTGTTGCCCTGCTGACCCCGCCCACCGGGTCTAGCCGCTTTCATCGGACATCAGGTCGGCGACCTTTTTATAGCGGTTCAGGTCATAGACTCCCGCCTCAACAGGACGGGTGCGCCGCATGTAATCGACAAACCATTGAAAATTTGTCCAGATCTCCGGATGGGTTCTGGAGAGGCCGTAGCGACCGACCAGTTCGATGAACTGCTCGCGCGTGCGCACAGCATGCAGGTCCGCAGTAAAGGACCCGACGCTATCCAGCGGGACATTGAACATGAAATTGGGGTAACTGCCCAGCAAACCGGGGTAGGCCGTTAGCGTGTCCTTGAGTGGCTCGCGGCGTTTTTCCTCGTCCAGCAAGAAGGCAACATTGGTGTGTGCCTTATTGCGCACCAGGGTGTATGCCAGGTCCGCCCCGGGATCACCGGTGCTGACTCGCACGAAGCTGATATCCGGCATGAAGTCAACGTATTGCATGCCCTCGTGTGAAGCCGGCTTCGAGGTCAGTGTCTGCAGACTCGCTTCCACCTGCCGCTCGGCCGCAGTGGCGCTGGTCCGGTAACAGGGCGGCTGTGCACAGCGATTCAGCACGTCGGGCGGCCCGACCAGTGACTTGAGGCGTGCGCTGACCAGCGCGACAAACTCGGCCTTCGGGTCCGTGCCCCGGTACGCTATCTGCACCGGCAGGTCCTCGTTGACGACGACGTAATCGTCGCTGAGCTTCCGTTCTCCTCGTTTGCCCTCGTACCAGGAGTCGCGCATGGCGGACCGTACGCCGGGTGGCATGAAATGCAGGAAATTGTTCTCACCGCCGGAGCGGATCAGATCGAAGTACAGGCGTGTCTCTGCCTGGCTGGCCGCCGAGCCGAACACGTTGAAATTCACCACCAGCTCGTAATAGGTGCGCTCCAGCATCGGGTAGTCCATCACCCACAGGGTCTTGGGGATGGCGCCGACGAAGCCCCGGGTCACCGTTGCATTATCAAAGTTCCTGAAGACCGTAAGGGCAGCATTGTCGTTGCTGCCATCGCCGTCCCAGATTGCCTGCAGTGACGGGCCGGCGGGTTGCCATTCGCGATAGGCCTTGCCGCGCAGAAGTATGTATTCATCCCGTTCATGCTTGCGCCGTTCCCAGTCCGGGACCAGCGCCACCAGTCTTTCGTTCTCCGGGGTCAGCACCAGGTAGGGCTGGACGCTGGCCAGGTAGGCCGGATCGGTCACGGACAGGTCCGCATCCGGGTCCTGGAACAGGACATAGAATTGATCGTCGATGACGTCGGTGGCCACCTGTCCACGGCACACCGGCCCACGGATAAAGGTCATGACGAAGTACTGGGCTGAATCGAGCATGAACTGGTAGCGTGCGCGTGCAGGGATGGCGCTGAAGGTTGCGAAGGGATTGATTGCATCGCTGGCTGCATAGTCCGGCAGCGCTGCAACCTCCCAGTTCGAATCCAGAAACAGGGATTGCAGGCGGGCCATCTGTTGTTCGCTCAACGGATAGACAATGTGTGTCTTGTGAACAATGGTGCTCTCGATCTTTCTCAGGCGATAATGGAATGACTGGCCGGTAGCATCGTTCGGGCGCAGCGTCGGGATAATGCGGACGGGCTGACCCGGCGGCGTGCTGGAGCGCACCAGTTCGAAAAAGTTTCCTGTACCCAGCCCCTCGAAATACAAATGGGCCAGGAACAGATGTTCGTACAGATAACGCGAAACCAGCTGGTTCTTCAGCGCCGGTCGGTTGAAGAAGGCCTCCCATTGATCGATCTGCTGCTGTTCCTGCTGCCCGGGTGGAGCAGGCGCTGCATCGATGACGGCGCCTTCCTTGATCCATTGCCGCAGGGTCTGGAATTCGTTCTCATCCAGTCCGGTGATCGCCAGTGGCATACCCTGTTGCGGTTTGTTTTTCGCATAGACACCGAATTCGGCAGGTAGCGGGCATTCATTCTTGCGCTGCAGCCCAAGCTGGATGTGCTCCGGTACGGCCGAGTTCGGCGCCAGTGGATGTTCCCTGCCAAGCCGGATCATCATGTAGAGCAGGGACTGCTCAAGGTTGTCGTCCAGCGGGCCGCCCTGGTTATTGAACACGGAATAGAAACCCTTCTCGCGCCATTCGGCTGTCGTGCGTGCATCGATAAAGAGCCGCGTCGGCGGCATGTTTTCCAGGCGCGCGCTGTCATAGACCTGTTTCCTGGTGGCACCCCGCAGCAGACCCTGGTCGGATGACAGTTTCAGCTGGCAGGGGGCGTCATAGCAGGCATGGCAGGCTATGCACTTCTGATCCACGATGGGTTTTATATCCCGGGAATAGGAATAGGTTTGCGTGGCGGATACCGTGGGGCCGGGGCCACTCTCCTCGACAGCCGTCGGTTGCATACAACCGGCGGCCAGCAGGATCAACAGGGCAATAAAAGGGTAGCGGAAGTTTCGCATAAAAAATGCTGTTTCCGGCAGGGTCCAGGCAGGAGCACCCGTGCCGGGTTTAAACGCCTTACCCGGCGCGATTCGTGGCTGGGATGGTACAGTAAGAGTTTACGGTGACCGGGTCAACAGTAAGTTCTCGCTGAAACGGCGCAGAAGCAGTTCAACCTTGTTTTATTGTAAAAACTTGTCGCAGCTACCCGGCTCGGGATCGTCAGGTTCAACGATGAGACCGGCAATACTGCTCAACAAGCCTGTCGATATGGTTAAGGGCGCCAGCAGCCATGTTCGACTGGCTTCCTGTGCCAGGTCCTTGGCAGACACCAGCTCGTATTGCGGGGTGGCAATCGGCCCGTAAATTTTTATCGGGTCTTTCTTTAACTTGAACAGCCTCACTTTATGCTCGGGAACAATGGCGACATCCATTGTTTCATTGGCCAGGTCGAGACCGGCATCGATCCTTATCAGGGTGTCGGGTGTATCAATGATCTGCAGATCGGTCGTCCCGATACCCTTATTGAAGTGCATGATGAAGATCCCGCATTCGATAACGACATCCTTCTTTGGCGAGAGGATGTTCGAAATCGTCCAGCCGATGACGTCCACATTCAGCAGCTTGACGGCGCTTTGTGCAATTCGGGCATTTTCGGTGACGATATCTATTGTTCCATCCAGGTTGGCCGCCAGTTCGGCCGGCGACTGGCCACGGCTTTTCAGGTCCACCCTGGCCGTCATGGTGCCCCGAACGGGCGGGGTTTTACCGGCATCACTGGCCAGCAACAGGCCCAGGTCGATATCATCACCGCTAACCAGCAGGCTCACCGCGGCCGGCCTGGATGAGGAATCGATGACGATGTTGCTATTGATCATATCGTCATCTACCGAGTATTTCAGTGGCTTTATATTGAGCCTGCCGTTATCCAGCAATACTCGAGCGTACAGATCCGCAAATGATCTCGGTGTTGAACTCAGCTTGTTGATCGTGATCTCAACATCCAGGTCGACGGTGCTCAGCCCGGAGAAATCAATCGATTCCTTGCTGAACAGCTTTCCCGCCTCTGCGGCCTGTACGCCGGCGGCCTGTTCAAATGTCTCGCTGGCTGGTGTGCTGGCAGTGGCGGCCCGTTTCTCCGGGTGGATGCCGATATCGTGCACATCCAGATCCGGGATGGTGACGGAACCCGCGATGCGTGGACGCTTGCCTGTAAAAGCGGCGGTCAAGTCAGTCGTAATGGTCGTGTGCCTGAGGTTGGCACGCCCATTGATGTGGATTTGCTCAAGGCTGCCCCTGGCGCGCGCGGAATATTTCACAACCCCCTCTTCAGGCAGCGAGTGGTCAAACAGCTGGCCAATCGCATTCAGGTCAGTGACGGACAGATCGATCTTCATATCCAGGCCAGTGCGCTTCACGAGGTTTGCGAGTGATCCATTCAGTGCAAGCTGAACGTCGTTGCCCTTGTTGACATTGAGATCAAGGGCCGTGATCGCTACCGCCCCGCTGGCGTTACTGACATGGGCTGAGCCCTTGAGGGCACCCAGTGCAGGTATATCGGTGCCGGCGATGTCCGTGAATGCGGCAGTGCTCGCTGCCTGCAGATCGACATCGAGATCCAGTCCGGCAAGCGCCACCCTGGCAGGTGTAATGGACAGGTTGGCATTGCCTTTAGCCGCAAGCTGCAGCTTTTGCCTGTTGCCGGACACCAGTTTGATGTCATCGATCTGCAGCACATCGGAGGCCATGGACAATCTGGCTGCGCCCGTCACGGGCCCCAGGAGTGGGATCACTGCATTGAATTGCCGTGCGAAGGCGGTATCCGGGGCGGCAATTGAGAGCGTCGCTTTGAGATCACGCAATGGCTGCGAGGCATCGATAATGCGTGTACTGCCCGCAAGTTCCAGCTTATGCCCACTGGAATCCGCGGCGTCAAGCGTGTAATCGCTGAGCAACAGTGCACCTGCCGATCCGGAGAATTTTCCTGAGGACTTGACGCTGTTGAAACGGGGACTCTGTTCCGGCAGCAGCCAGGCCAGCAGTGCGGCATCCGCGATGCTGCCGGAAAATTCGAGTTGCATGTCGTCTGCCGCCAGCAGATTGCCCACGCTACCGGATAGCTGCACGGCGACCTTGTCTTTTGACAGTTTGAGATCGATGTCATCCAGTCGCGGCGCATCAAGGATACCGGTCAGCCGGGCGGTTGCCTCAAGCGAACCCATGTCCGGTGCGTCTATTTGCAGCATTTCCAGGATGTCCTGCAAATCAGCGACGTTTATTTGCAAGGTCGTGTCGAATTCGGCGGCTTTGCGCGGATTAGTGATCCTGCCCTCGGCGTGGATGACGGCCTGCAATACTTCAAAGTCGTAATTGAAAGGGAACGCCTCGTCCTTCGTCAGCAAGGCCTCGGCTGTGCCGGACTCGCCCTCAAGCCGGAAGGGGGTCCCCTCGATACTGCCGACGCCGGTCAGTGCTACTCGCGCCTTGTCTGGCCGGGCATCTTTTTTCAGGGATCGGATGTTGATATTTAATGGCTCTGTTACACCCGGTCGCGAATAATTGATCACGAGATTTTCAACCAGCAGCTTCCCTACGGTCGGTATTCGTGCCTCGATGGGTTCAAAGGATTTATCCTCCGTCCCTGCTTTCTCCGGCAATTGCCTGACATTGACGAGACCGTCCCGGACGATAAGTTCGGGCACGATCAGGTAATGGGACCAGAGCGAGGTGATGTCAACCTGCAGGCGTATTTCAGCCGCGCTCAGTTCGATGCGATCCGCCGCGGTTTTGAAATAGACATCCGACACCTGGAGTGTCGGGGATCGCGACAGGTCGAGCACCAGTGGCCCGTTGACCTGTAACTGGTTAGCGGTGCTGTGGTTGACCACATAGACCAGCCCATCACGTAACTGGTTCTGATCGAGCAGCAGGGCCAGTGTCACCAGCATGGCCACACCGGCAATGAGCACACTGCCCAGGGCGATGAAGGAGTATTTGAGCCAGCGCATACGGTAAGTTTAATCAATAAACATATTGTATGCGCGCCTGCTGCCACGGGTCGGCATCCCAGACGCAATTACACAATCACGGAATCGCAGCGAGCGGATGAAATTGTTGGATTACGCTACGCTAATCCAAGCTACACTATTGCTTTTGCGACACTCCCTCTCCCTCCGGGAGAGGGTTGGGGAGAGGGGGTAAAATAACGCCGCGATCAGCGCTCGAAACTGAATTGAATCTCCGCGGACGTGGATTCCGCGCTCGTCAGGGTACGGATGCTCCAGCGTCGTGAAAATTCATAGCGTGCCTCGAATACATTGATCGCGTCATACAGTCCGGTACGATAACGCACATACAGTTGTGGTGACAGGTAGGTACCCAGCACCATGGACGCATCATCCAGTGTTTCGCCGCTTTCCACGCCCAGCTCTTCGACCCCGAGTTTTGTTCCCAGAACCCCGGCAAGCATATTGCCTCCTGCCACGAGCCCGGCATCGGTGGTACTGCCACTACCCTGCCCGATCTCCGACTGCGGCTTGCCGAAGGCAATGTAGGAGATGATGTCGGAATCACCCATGCCCGGATCCGAATACAGCGTCAACTCCGGCTTCCTGAGGCTGCCGCTGGCGCGAATACCTGCCGTGACATCCGCCACCTTGCGGCTGGCCTCGAAATCAAGCCCGGGGTTGTCGACCGGCCCGCCGCTGAATAACAACTGTCCACGGCTGATGTCGAGTTTTCGGCCGTAGACTTCATAGCTGCCGCGATCGATGGATAATCTTCCCTGCGCCGTCGTCACCTGTCCCGGCTTGTCCAGCAGGTCGACAGAGCCGAGAATGTCACCTTTCAGACCATAGCCATCGATGCTGACGTCATCGCCGAGCGACAGGCGTATGTTGCTCGATATCTGCCAGGGCTCCTCGTGTTCGGGCGCCTGTTTCGCATCGACAATCACCACGTCACTGGACACACCGGCGCGTGTTTTCAGGTCCCTGGGTCGCAGGCGCGCATAGGGGACACGCACTTCACCGCTCAGCTGTACCTGCGGCGGTGTAATCATTGCGCGGATATCCGGCGAAACCCTGATGACCGCTTCAGGCAGGTGCATGACCTCGAAATCTTCGCCCTGCAGGCGTACATCCAGCTGCCAGTGTGCGATATCAACGACGTTCACATCCCCGTTGAGCCGTACACTGCCCGCACCTGACTGACAGCTGCCTGCAATCACCAGGCCGTCGACCTTGCTTTGTAACTGCAGGTCTATCGCGGTCAGGTTGATGCCGAGCTGATCGATTTCAAAGGTACTGTCAGTGACACTCGCGACACCGGAGAGTCGCGGGTTCCCCAGCGTGCCCTGCCCCTGTAGATTGATGACCAGATCGCCCTGGTAACTGCCGATTTCATCGATCAGGTATTTAACAAACAGCAGGTCGTGCAGTTCACTGCTGAGTTGCGCATCGAGGCGCTGCTGCTCCCAGGGCGTAACCCCCGGCTGGTAGCCCGGCAGGTCCAGATCTCCACGCAGGTAACCGCTCGTATCGAGGTCCAGCGCGGCATCGGCCGTCAGCCCCTTGTTATCCAGTGTTGCATGCAGCACGCCCTCGCTGATGCGGGTTTCCGACAGCGACGCCGATTCGGTATAACCGATGCTGCCCGCACCGAGACTGATCTGCACATCGGCCTGCGCCAGGCGACCCGCATCCAGTGTGGCGTCAAGCGTTGCATCCACCAGGCTGGTGACGGTCAGTGGCGATTGCTGCAGCGCAACGAGTGTCGCCAGCGGCAATTGGCTCAGCCGCAGGCTGGATGACAGTTGTTTTTCCGGGTTTCCCTGCGCATCCATGCACAGTCGTGCGGCGTCCTGCTGCCAGCAGGTCTCCGGAAGCTGGATTTGCTGTGAGCCCAGCCGGGCCGATACCGGTTGTTGCAATGACCAGCGGCCCGCCCCCGGATACTGCCAGTCTGCCGTACGGATTTCACCCTGCCAGGCGTTATCACGCCAGTCGCCGGCCAGCTCGAGAACGATGGCCGACTCCTTGCCTGTCGCCTCAAGCGTCAGTTGATGGCGGTGAAGTGTTCCAGAAAAATCCACCGTGGCGCCGGTATAGCGTTGCCCGGCCAGTTCCGCATCCTGCAGCTTCAACACGACGGACTGCTGCCCCGATTCCGACCACTGCAGCTGTGCGTCCCCGGCCAGGTCTGCAATGACCAGCGATGACCCGGTTAATTGCTGCCCGGTAAAGGTCGCATCCAGCCGCGGTTGTTCACGCTTGCCAAGCAGACGGCCGGACAGCTGCAGTGCACCCTCCCAGCCGGGTAACAGTGCAGCCACGTCGGGCAGTGTTGCCTTTGCCTTGACGTCCCATGAGCTATCCAGGGTTCCGCTCGCAGCGATACGGTTGTCACCGGAGGTGATATCGAGGCGCTGTAACTCCAGCCGTTCACCGTCCAGTTTAAACTCAACTGCGCCGGCGACCGGATAACCACGCAACTGTCCCTGCAGCTGCGATAATTGCATATCCAGTTGCGTGTTGTTGTCCAGCAGGCGGCCGCTGCTGTTCAACCGGGTCGTCAGCGTGCCGGGCCACTCGGGCCAGTGGCTGCCCGGATTGATCTTGTTGACAGCCACAGCCACTTCCCAGGCCAGTTCCTCTCGCCAGTCAAGTTTGCCACTGCCCTCGATGCTGCCACCCAGTGTCTGTCCGCTCAGTCGACTGATTGACAGGCCATCGAGCGTGCCGTCCGCCGTGAACTGCCAGTCGCCGGGCGGTATGTCTTGCGCCGACAGGCTGGTCTCACCCTGCAGGCTGTAGGCATGCAGCAAGCCGCTGAGGCGCGCCTGTCCGATAGCCGAGAACGGCGTGTCACCCGCGGTTTGTATCTGCCAGTCAAGCTGCAAATCGGCCGGGTTTTCGGGCTGCAGTCCAAAGGTACCGGCAAGCCCTGCGTGGTAGCCTTGCGCCGTGAGTTGCAGAAAATCGATCTGCAGCTGCTGCTTGTCCGCCCGGGCGGACAGGGTTAGCCGTTCGAACAGCAGCGGCTCATCCGTCAATCCTTCAATGACGAGTGACTGGATGGTCGACTCGGCCAGAGTGACAGCAACGGGCAGCTCGATATCGATTGAAAAGTCTGTCTCGTCAGTCGCCGCCGTTTCCGCCAGCGCGATGGTCACGGCCTCCGCCGTCAGACGCTGCACCCTGAACTCGCTGGATAACAACGCCAGCGGCGACCACTCCAGGTGCACGTGTCCGATACTGTAAACGTCGCCGTCGACCTGAATGCGCAGGTCTTCCACATCTATGGTTTTAGCCAGCCGTCCGCTCAGGCGCCCGGTCTGCAGCCATTCACCGCTGGTTGATTTCAGCACCTCCCCGACCAGCTGCAGCCCGCTTTCCGTGCCCGCCACAAAATACACCAGCCCGGCCAGCAGCAGCGCCAGTAACAGCACAAACGCAATAGCGTATCTGACAAGTTTCATTGCTGTAACAAACTCAGAAATCCGGACCGAAGCTGATGTGCAACCGCCAGGGATTACCCGCCTCACTGAGCGCCGAAGCTACATCGACACGTACCATGCCAACCGGAGACGCCCAGCGTATACCGACACCGGCACCACTGGATGGATCGATGGATGAAGTGTCGTTAAAGGCGTTACCGATATCGTAGAAGGCTGCCAGATACCATTTTTTATAGACGTTATAGTCATACTCGACACTGCCCACCAGCAGGTATTTGCCACCGATCAGGTCGCCTGCCTCGTCCGCGGGCGCCAGCGACTTGTATTCATAACCCCGCACGCTGTTATCGCCACCGGTGAAGAAGCGCACCGTTGCCGGCAGGCTCCTGAAGTCATCGGTTGCCGTGGCACCGATATCGCTACGCACGATCAGGCGGCCATCCGCGCCCAGTGCATGGACCAGCTTGCCGCTGATAATACCCTGTAAAAAGCTGCTGTCGGACAGCAGCGCCTGCGAGGAACCGGATGTCTCCAGGTCAATACGAAAGCCCTCGGTGGCAAACATGCGGTTATCGGCCTCGACCAGGGTCCAGGTACCTTTGGGTATCAACAGGTTGGAAACGCCGGCACCGTCCGTGAGATCATCCACTTCATGCTTGTAGCCCACGGATAGCACCTCACGCCAGTCGCCACGTTTGATGTTGCGACTGACGCGCAACTCGGACACCTGGGTTTTGACATCGACGGTATCTTCATGGCGATAGATACTGCTGATTTCAAGCACATCGGTGCGCGGATTGGCCAGTGGTATGTAGTAGGTGGCACTGGCGTCCTGCCGCACCGGCGACACGCTGGCCTCGGCACTGACATGGTGACCGCTGGGATTGATTCTGCGGTGCAGCCAGCCGACAGAACCCTGGATACCCAGGTCAGTGGAGAATCCCAGGCCAAAACTGTATTTCTGCAGCTTGTTCGGTATCAGGATAATGTCGATGGGGACCTGGTTGTTGTCGGCAATCGGGTCTTGCGGCACGATATTGACCGACAGGAAATAACCGCTGTCCACCAGTCCGCGCTGCAGCAGAAGCAGCTGTTTTGTTGACCAGACATCGCCGGTCTTGAAGGGTATGTAGCGATTCAGCTGTTCATCCGAGACATTCCCGCCCTCGAAGCGCACCGGTCCAAAGTATGCCTTGTCACCGGTATCCAGATGCAGGATAACCACCGCCTCGTCGTCGGCCTGCGTGACCCTGACTTCGCTCTTCAGGTAACGTGCGTCGCGGTAGCCGCTATCAACCGCTGCCTCCCGAAGCCGGGTTTTTGCCTTTTCATAATCGGCATGTACCAGACGGTCTCCCACCTCCACCGGCAGTGCCCCGGCGATGTTGATAATCGCAGGGTCGTCCTTGCCTGCCCCTTCGACCCGCAGATCCATCTCGCTGATAATGACCGGTGGCCCCGGGTCGATATCATAACGCGCCACCCAGCTGTCACCGCTGTGTTCCAGCGTGGACTTTATCTTCGGCCGGTAGTAGCCATAGGGTTGCAGCGCTTCACGTATCTCGCGTGGCGCGCGATCGTTGTAGCGGCGTATGCGTGCCTCGGTCAGGTCATCCGCCTTGCGCTCCTGTTCGATGGTCAGGTAGGCACGAACATTCTTCGCTTGCGTCCGGTTGAGCCCTTCCAGTTTGACGCTGACCGCGGGAGCCGCCTGCAGCGTCACCACGCACGCAAACAACAGGAGAAAGACCAGCAATCTTGACATGTTCGGGAGTATACAAGCCGGGGAAGGGATCGGGCGCCCCTGCTCCCCTGGAAAGGTGTCTGCAGGCCGCTATTTTTCGGCGACCAGAAAACACACCCAGCTGGGGTCGGCCTCGCCCACCGTGGCCGGTGAGTAATGACCGTTTCCCTCTCCGCTGTCCTCGTCCGTTTCCTCCCAGTAGACCGACACCCGCGAATAACCGGCCTCGGTCAGCAGTTCCTGCAACTCAGGCAGCGTCCACAGGCGCCAGTCGTAGGTGAAGGCCTTCCTCAGCTTCGAGCCATCCGGAAAAGTGAAGTGGATATGACAGAGAATGTCGCCATTGATCGGGTTATAGCGGGCATGCTCCCAGATATACTTGAAGTGCTTGAATTTGCGTTTTTCCCTGATTTCCTTGAAGGAGTCATAGCCGCCAAAGGCGTCGATGAACAGGATGCCTTCATCAGCCAGCGCTTCACGGGCCTTGCTGAAATAGCCGCGCAGTTTGTCGCGGGTCTTGAAAATCTGGTAACTGAAATTCATCGCCAGCACCGCATCGACCGGCTCGGACGGATCAACGTTGAAGACATCCTCCTGTATCAGACGAACCCGGGCGCGTTCATCCGCTTGCAGTGACGCCAGGTTGTGCTCACGACCCCACTGCAGCACATCCGGATCAATATCGACACCGGTGGCCGTATGCCGCCCGTCACGCCTGACCCACTCGCAGCACATGCTGGCGGTGCCGCAGAAATCCTCACGGATTGACCGGGCCTGTCGCTGGCGCAGCGTCCTGAATGTCTCGCTGATGAAGTCGTACTCCTCCGCCACGCCCTGAACCGATCGCTCATAGAGGCTGTGGCGATCGGCACTCTCTGCCATGGTCCGGGTGGCCGGCTTGCGCTTGTGTTTCATCTTTTTCCCTGGATTGACTAAAGCAGCACGTAGGTCAACGCACCAATGAGGGCCAGGGCAAGCAGATACTCCGCCGCATGACTGGCGTGCAGAGACGCAGGCGAGTTGTCTTCGATGTGCTCCACACACTGGGAAACCAGTTCTTCGATGGCAGCCTGCCGTTCCGCCTTGTGGGCTTTTGCCTGCTCACGTCGTGCATCGGCTTCCCGGGTGACGGTATCGCATGCCAGGTGATACCGGGCCTCATGTTCGTCATCGTCTTCACCATTCTCGACCTCCAGCCACTGCTCTTCCAGCTGCAGCAAGCGGTTGTCTTCCCAGCAGGCAATTTTATCGAGTTCATCTTCATAAACCGCTTGACAGAGCTTGTGTACACCGTTGCCGCGATCAAACCAGTTGATCAGCCTGTCGTGCAGGTAGGTCACACCGGTCACCTCACCGTCCTGGTTTGTCGTTTGCCGATACAGGTGCCTGGGCAACTTCAGATCGAGTGTCGTCATGTGATGTCCGCTACGTGTATAAAAAAGTGTGTTTGCAAGGTGTTAGGTCTTCGTGCGGAGAAACTGCATCTCTATTCAAGGCCGCTATGGTACAGGCGCGTCATTGTAGTACCGCCCCCGCTACAGTACAAACGGGTTTTTCAGACAACGACTGCAACATTACACGGCGGTCATGGAGGCAAGCGGCGTCAGTTGTTGCCACCTTGTCAGGTGGTCGTTATGCTTCGATGCCTGTCGGATATCCAGCACTCCGGGTTACTGGAGGACCACAATGAACACACCGCAACCGGGAGAGACCTCCCCCCATCTTCTTTCCGCTCGCCTGTTGCAGACCGGTCTCTCCGTGGTCCTGCTGTCGGTCGCCTTTTTCGCTGTTGCCGTGGAACCGGGCACCATCGAAGAATCCCCGGACTGGCTGCAACTTTTCCTTGGCCTGTTCGGCGGTCTTGCGCTGTTTCTCGGTGGCTTGCAATTACTGTCTGAGGGGATGATCAAGGCCGCCGGCCAGACCATGAAGACGGTATTGGCAAAACTCACCACCAATCGCTTCAAGGGCGCCTTGACGGGTGCCTTTGTCACCGGTGTCCTCAATTCCTCGACGGTCACCACCTTGCTGGTGGTGGGTTTTATCAGTGGTGGTCTGATGACCCTCGCCCAGTCCGTGGGCGTCATCATGGGTGCCAACATCGGCAGCACTGTTACCGCCCAGTTACTGGCCTTCAACCTGTCTGCCTACGCCCTTGGCCCGGTTGCGCTGGGCTTTTTCATGCTCTTCACTGCCAAACAGGAGAAAGTGAAGTACTACGGCATGATGATCATGGGCATCGGACTGGTGTTCTACGGCATGGGCCTGATGAGTGAGGCGATGACGCCATTGCGCAGTTACCCGCCGTTTCTGGATATCCTGAAAAGCCTGGAAAACCCGGTGGCTGGCATTATCGCCGGTGCGGTGTTCACCGCGATTGTACAATCCTCCGCGGCCACCGTCGGCATCGCCATCGCGATGGCCAGTGAAGGCCTGCTGGGACTGCCGGCGGGTATCGCGCTGGCGCTGGGCGCCAACATCGGTACGGCCGTGACCACCGCCTTCATGGGGATCCTCAGCAGCAAGTCGACGCAGGCCGTGCGTGCCTCCGTGGTGCATGTCGCCTTCAATGTGATCGGCACCCTGATATGGCTGCCCGTAATCTGGCTGCTGGTCGACATGGCGGTGTGGGTATCCCCGTCGAGCCCGGAACTGCAGGGAGTGGCCAGGGCAGCAGCGGAGGTGCCACGCCAGATCGCCAATGCCAACACGCTGTTCAACGTCATTAACACCCTGCTGTTTATCGGTTTCACCGGCTGGTTCGCGCGACTGGCGGAGCGCCTGGTTGCGGAGCGCGTGCCTGAGCCAGGCATCATTGTGGAGCCCGAGTTTCTCACTGACACGGCGCTGGCAGTCCCGTCTGTCGCGCTGCAGCAGGTTCGGCTGGAACTGGGTCGGATTGGCGCAATCACGCTCGGCATGCTGCAGGATGTCGGGCCGGCGCTGGCGAGCCGCGATGTGAAGCGTTTCGAGGAGATCGCGCGTCGTGACGACGAGGTCGACATTCTGGAGGCAGCGATCCTTGTCTACCTCGGCAAGATCCGCAAGGGGATGCTCACGGAACAGGAAAGCATTGAGTTCCAGGGACTGATGACGGCGGCGGATAATATAGAGAACCTGGCGGACGTCATCGAAACCGACATGGTTGCCCTGGTTCGCAAGGCGCGCACGGTGAAATCCGTAGCGGGTGACGAAACCCGGGCATTGTTCGGGGCTTTATACTCGAGCGTGACCCGCGCGGTGGAACTTGCAATACAGGGCGTGCGGGAAAACGACCAGCGCGCAGCCGAGTCCGTTCTGATGTTGAAAAGTACCATTCAGCAACAGTCGGAACAGTTGCTGGGCAGGAAGGCGGCACGCCTTTCGGCGGAAGATCCCGATTACCTCAACCTGGTACGCCTGCAGATGTCCTTCGTCGACCAGTTGCGGCGCATCTACACCCTGGCGAAGCGCATCGCCAAGGTCACCCTGCCGCCGGTACTGGCGCAACGTGAATGAGACGGCCACTCTAATCGCGAGTGCGAGCCGCTGCGAGCGGTGTTTCTGTTAGCACAGCAGCGCCCTGTGCGCGCGAACTCAGGTTTTCAGGTCAGGGTAAAGCGGTGACAAGCCGTCACCGTGGGGGGGCTGCTTTTCCTCATGCACCTCTAAACCCTGATCAAACACCTGCCACAAGGCATCTCCCAGCCACGCTGTCCGGTCCGCACCATAAAGCGCCTTTTCAAGGGCCTGTATTTCACGCCCCCCGCTGGACAGGCGTTGCCGCAGCGTACCGAGATTACGTGGCGGGTCCTCCGGCCAGCGGGCAGCCGCCCATTGCAACAACGCCTTTGCAGCCGCCGTCGGATCGTTCTCCTGGCAGGCCTTCTGCAGGTCATTGCGCACCGCTTTGGGCGGTTGTGTTGCCGGCTTTGCTGCAACAGGCGCTGCCTTCAGCACCTCGCGGGAGGCTTTGCGTCGCCACAGTACAAACACCGTCACGACCAGCAACAACAGCGCCGCAACCAGCCAGGGCCAGCGGGCCTTGAGGTCAGCCAGCCAGCCGGTGACCGCGGTCCCGGCTTCGGGTTCGACTGCGGCATCAACAGCCGGTTCGGTCGCAGCCGTCTCGGGCGTAATACGGGGCGGTGGTGATGGGTTCGATACACCGCTACCCGGCTGTACATTGATCGTCCAGGCCGGCAGTTCCGCGGTTTTCTGCTTGTTTTCCGTGGTGTCCCACCAGTCGATCGTTATTGCCGGGATTGTCTGCACGCCGGTTGTCGAGGGCACATAGGCCACGGTCAGCTGGCGGGTACCGATCACCCATTCACCATCGGTGCGGTTCGAAAGCTGCGGTTGTTCGGGATACAGACGCATGGCAGCGCTGTCGGGCAGATTGAATTCCGGCAGATGCGTCGACTCAAGACCCTTCGCCTCCAGGGTCAGCGTGCGCGTGACCGGCTCGCCGCTGCGAAACTCGGGCGGCCCGGTTGCCCAGCTGTCCGTCAGCGTCAATTGCTCGCTGGGTAGCCAGTGAGCCCCCGTGAATGCCGTCGCACGCGGTTGTACCTCGATGGTAAAGCCCTCGGTGCGCAAACGAACGGGTTTGCCGGGTGTGGCAAGGGTGCTGTTATTGAAAAACCGTTCCATCATGTCATCCATGAACATCGAGGGCATGCGCGGTTGTTGTGAACGACCGGCGAGTCGTCCACTGAAGATGACCGGCGAGATGGACAACACACCGCTTTGCTCGGGAAAAATTGCGATGTGCCTCTCGAGCACCTGGTATTCCATGCCGTTCATGGTGGTTTGATACTGGAGGTCATCGCCGAGACGTTCAACGAGTGCATGCTCGACTTGCGGCCCATCGAGGTTGCCCTCGAACAGCCGTTCACGATAGAACAGTTGCAGCGTGTAGCGCAGTTGCTGTTGCACACGGACCGGGGAATCCAGCGGCTCCAGTTGTGCCCTGACAAAAACCGGTTGTCCCGCCTCGGCTACAACGGCATCCGGCTGGGGCGTCACGGTCAGCTTCAGGGAAGCTGTTTCATCCTTGCCCACACGTATGGACGGTACGGTCAGTTCACCACCGTGCTTCGGGCTGAGTTCAATGGCCCATTGATGTGTTGACGAGTGTCTGCCATTGATAATCGAGGTCTGCTGGCTGGTGCTGGTGCCGACAATGTCAAAGTCCTGCCGCAGCACCGAGAGATCCGGTTCCATGCCCTGGCCGGCTTCATTCGTCACGATATTCAGGCTGACAGTATCACCCTCGTAGACGCTCTGTCGGCTCAGGCTGGCACGGACCTCGGCCCACAAGGGTTGTGAGGCCAGTAGCAGAACAAGGAAGACGGTTACAGCGAAATGGCACTTGCTGAAAAAAAGCCCTGCCACGGAAGCACCCGAAAGGCCACGGAAGAATAATTTCTTTAGCGGAAATACGTCCGTGTTATTCCGTGTGTTACCGTGGCTGATCAGGTGATGATCTTGATAATCGAGCATAGGTAAGCAGTGTCCCGTCATAGTGGTTTTCAAGTCCCTCATTGCCATCACCATCCCTGCTGGTCGTCTGCAGGTGCACGACCGGCACGCTGATTGTATTGATAGAGAAACTTGCGACGTAACAGACCGCCGGGATCATCCGGGATACGGCGCAACCACTGTTCCGCGGCACGCTGCTCCTCTGTGTCGAGGGGCTCTGCCGTCGCTGTGGCCTGCTGATCCGCGGGGTTATCTCCGGCCTCTGCTGCCTGCGGCTCCTGCGCCCCGGCAGTGTCCTGTGCCTGTTGCGTCTCGGCAGCCTGCTGCTGGTCATCAGTCGGGGCCTGCGCGTCGTTCTGTTGCTGCTCGCTGCCGGTGGCAGCGCTGTCCTGGTGGTCGTCCTCACTTCCCTGATTGTCCTGTTCTCCGTCTGCAGGTTGTGCATTCGCCTGTGCGTCGTCACTGCCCTGTTCATCCGGCTCGCTCTGGTCAGCCTGTTGGCCTTCACCGGCATCCTGCTGCTCATTCCCGGACTCCTGACCCGGCTGCCCTTGCTGGTTGTCAGCAGCGTCAGCGGACTCCCCTTGCTGCTCACCCTGTTGTTGCTGATCGCCCTGTTGTTGCTGCTCACCTTGTTGTTGCTGATCGCCCTGCTGTTGCTGGTCATCCTGTTGTTGCTGATCGCCCTGCTGTTGCTGCTGCTGTTGCAGCAGCTTTTCCACTTCCGCCTTGTTGTGCAGGGCATCGGGCATCTGCGGCTGCTTCTCCAGTGCACGGTCATAGGCGGCGATCGCCTCTTCATAGCGCTGCAATTGCGCCAGGGCATTCCCCTGGTTGTAGTCGGCATCGACATCCGTCTGTGTCGAGAACGACTGCAGCGCGGCTTCGTAATTGCCGGCCTTGTATTCAGCGGTACCACGTAAGGCGGGATCCCTGGCCAGCTGCGCCGCCTGTTCCGGATCCCCGTCCTGCAAGGCATGCGCGGCCTGCTGGTCCGGCCGCAGCCATAGATCATCCCAGCTCATCGCCATGGCCGGCTGCGGTACCGACACCGTGCCACCTACAAGCAGCACCAGCACCAGCAGCCAGCCGCGCCGGAATGCCAGTGCCGCCAGTGGCAGCAGCAACACCGCCAGCCACGGGCCATTTGATTCCCACATATCGGTGTGCATGCCGCTTGCTTCTGTGCGTTCGGCAAGCTGTTGTGGAGTCATATTCGAGAGCAGGAAACGGACATCGTCAGCGCCGCTGGTAATGACCGTGTAGTCTCCGCCGCCCGCCGCGGCCAGTTGTCTCAAGGCATCCTGCTGCAGTACCGGCAGTACCATCTCACCCCGTTGATCTCGCAGGAAACCACCGTTGCCGGTTGGCACCGGTGCACCGGCATCCGTTCCCACACCCAGCACCGATACACGGTAACCTTCCTGATAAACCTGTTTCGCCGCATCGAGGGCGCGCTCACCGTCAAAGCCGTCCGTCAGCAGCAGGATATCACCCTGTTGAACACCCGCCTGCTGCATCAGTTTGGCTGCCTGCAACAGGCCAAGGTCGACACGGCTGCCCTGCGCCGGCATCAGTGCCGGTTGTAACGGACTCAGCAAAGCCTGGATGGTGTCGGTGTCATGTGTCAACGGTGCCACCGTGAAGGCATCGCCTGCGAATACCACCAGCCCGGTCTGCCCATCGAGGTTCTGTTTCAGAATGTCGGCAACCTTGTAACGGGCACGTACCAGACGCGATGGCGCCAGGTCCGGGCTGAGCATGGAATTCGACAGGTCCAGTACGATGACCCTTGAGGCTTCATTACGGAACACGGGTTGTGGCTGTTGTTCCCACACCGGGTCGGCAAGTGCCACCACGGCGAACAGGCCGCCGATTGCCAGCAACCACAGTGGCAGATGTGAACGGCGCTCGCCGTTCCGGTCAAGCAGGTAAGGTAACAGGCGTGCATCACAGACCTTGCGCCAGGGAGAAGACTGTTCGCCAGACTGGCGCAACAGCCACAGCAGGATCAACAGCGGCAACAGCAGCCAGAACCACCCGGGCTGCTGGAAGTGAAAAGACTCAGGCATGAATAGCATTTGCTTAAACCCTCTGCCACGGAAGTACACGGAAGGACACGGAAAAGCGTCGTGTGCTGCATTTATCCTTCCATGTTATTCCGTGTGCTTCCGTAGCCAATTGGGTATTTATATATTTGAAGGCGCTTAAGTAAGCACCATTCGACTCAGGCACGGAAAAGCGTTTTGTAATGCATTTATCCTTCCGTGTTATTCCGTGTGCTTCCGTGGCCAATTGGGTGTTTATATAATTGACAGCTCTCAAATAAGCACCATTCGACTCAGGCATGGTCGACCTCCCCGGCGGCAACAGCGCCCGGGCGGTCGCGCAGCAGGCCACTCGCCATCAGGGCAAGCAGCATACTGATCAGCAACGCCGCCGCCAGCGGCCAGTGGTACAGTTCATGAACCGGCCGGAATACCTCATCCTCTTCACTGACCGGTTCCAGTTTATCCAGTAAATCGTAGATGGCTTCCAGCCCGGCGATATCGCGTGCCCTGAAATAACGCCCGCCGGTCTTTGCGGCGATCGCGGTCAGCGTCGGTTCATCCAGTTCACTGTTTGCCACGCGGCGTTTGCCGAAGAAGCCCGAGACGACGCGTTCATCCGCGCCAACGCCAATGGTATAAATACGCACGCCTTCACTCGCGGCAATATCTGCTGCCTTCAATGGCTCTATGGTCCCGGCAGTATTTTCACCATCGGTCAGCAAAATCAGCACCCGGTTTTCCTGTGGCTGTTCACGCAGGCGTTTAACGGCCAGACCGATGGCATCGCCGATGGCGGTGCGTTTGCCTGCCAGGCCGATCGCTGCCTCGTCGAGTTGTATGTTGACCGTATCGCGGTCGAAAGTCAGCGGCGTCTGCAGGTAGGCCTGCTCACCGAACAGGATCAAGCCGAGTCGGTCACCCTGGCGTCGTTCAATAAAATCACCGGCCACGAATTTCACCGCCGCAAGGCGGGTGGCGACCTGGTTGCCCAGCACCATGTCGTCAGTGTCCATGCTGCCGGATATATCCACGGCCAGTAGCAGGTCGCGCCCGCTCACCGGCAGCTGCACAGGTTCGCCGAGCATTTGCGGGCGCGCCGCCGCGGTCACCAGCAGTATCCAGGCGAGCGAAGCCAGCAGCAGACGCAGCCGGGAGCGCGCTGCCTGTCCCTCGCCCATGGAGGCATGCAGCGCACGGTAAAAAGGCAGGCGCAGGGCAACACCCTCCGGCGCAGGTGCGCGTGGCAGCAGCCAGGCCACGAGTAATGGCAACGGCAAGGCGGCGAACAACAGCGGCAGTGCAAATTCGAGATTCATGCGGCCACCTTGATGTTTTGCAGCACCCAGCGTCGCGCCAGCGCCAGTAATTCATCCGCAGGCAACGGCTCCGGTCCAGGCGGGCGGTATGGCCCGATTTCCAGAATCTGGCCCACGCCATGCTCGAACTCACCACCGCCACCGGTCGCGTCAAGAAAGCGCAACCAGTCATTGCCTGTGAGTGAAGCCACGCGTTCACGGGAGTGACGCCGCAGCGCGATTCGCCGCAAAAGCACCGACAGTTGAATTAGAAAATCTTCCGTATTTTCTTCTGCTTTACTTGTAGTTAGCGTATCCAATTCATCCATTATCTTACGCTTGAGGCGATAGGCCCGATAGCGGCGCAGCAACCACAGTGCCGTCATTGCCAGCAGCACAACGAGCACAACGGCCAGCACCCACCAGCCGGGGGCCGGCGGCCACAGGGCCGGTGGTGCGGCGGCATGGATATCACGCAGATCCAGCGTCGCCGTTGCCGTCGCCGTCGGGTTCACGCCTGCGCCTCCCGTGGAAGGACCGCTTCACGCCTCGTATTGACCAGCGCAAACCGCAACACCTGAGCCACATCATCGGTGGTGGCAATGCGCTGCAGCGGCACGGCACTTTGCTGCATTAACTGACGCACTTCCTGGTGATGCTGTGCAAAGTAATCCGCATAGGCCCGGCGCCGCGACAGTGAACCGGTATCCAGCAGGCCGGTCTCCGAGCCGTCGGTAATCGTATAACGACCGGCCGGTGGCGGGGACAGCTCGACGGCATCGACGATCTGGCAGGCGACGATATCCGTGTGGGCACGCAGCCGTTGCAGGTGGCGCCGGGTATCGGCATCGATGGCGTAAAAGTCACTGAGAATAAACACCAGACTGCCGGGGCGTGCCACCCGGTGCAGGCGCAACAGGGCCTCATTGAAATGGCTGGACTGTGCATCGATGTGCGTGCTCTCAAGTGCACTGGCCGGGTCCGTTGCCGCGACCAGCTGCCGGATCAGGCGCATCACACCGCGCTGCCCGCCCAGTGGCCGCAGTTCCTGGTGCCCGCCATTGAACAAAAAGGCACCGATACGATCACCGTTCTGTATGGCGGCCCAGCCAATCAATGCCGCCGCGCGGGCCGCGATAACTGACTTGAAGGCGCCCCGTGTCGCAAAAAACATTCCCGGCCCGAGATCGATCATCACCACCACCGGGCGTTCCCGTTCTTCCTGGTACAGCTTGACGTGTGCCGCATCGGTGCGTGCCGTGACACGCCAGTCCATGCTGCGGACATCATCACCCGGTTGATAGGCGCGTGACTCCAGGTAATCCATGCCACGTCCGCGGAAGCGCGAGGCATGTCCGCCGGTGATGGCACTGCGCGCCGGACGGCGGCTGTCGAGACGCAGGTCGCGCGCCTGCAGGCGGTATTGCACCAGTTCGTCACTACTGACATGCACGACGCCCGGTGTTTGCCTGTGGCTGTTGTCGATTGACTGCGTAGAGGCTGCCCGATGCTTGAGTGGATTCAGGACCGGCATTGCTGATCAGGCAACCGGTACGCGCCGGATGAGTTCATGGATGACATCATCAGAACTTAGACCTTCCGCCTCTGCCTCGAACGACAACAGGATGCGGTGGCGCAGGGTATCGAATACCACGGCCTGTATATCCTGTGGTGAGACATAATCACGCCCCTGCAACCAGGCCTGGGCACGTGCGCAGCGGTCCAGCGCAATGGTGCCACGCGGGCTGGCACCGTAACTGATCCAGCGGACCAGGTCATTGCCGTACGCGGAAGGACTACGGGAGGCCAGCACGATCTGGATGAGGTACTCCTCGACCGCCGCTGACATATGCAGGGAGAGCACTTCCTGCTGCGCACTGAAGATCTGCTCCTGAGTCAGCAATACCGTTGCACGGCTGTCACTGCGCGCCTCGATTTGCGCCTGCTCGCGGTTCAGATCGAGAATCTGCTTTTCCATGCTGGCATCGGGATATCCGACGCGCACATGCATCAGGAAACGGTCCAGTTGTGCCTCCGGCAACGGGTAGGTGCCTTCCTGCTCAATGGGATTTTGCGTGGCCATGACCAGGAACAGGCGCGGCAAGGTATAGGTCACCTGTCCGACCGAGATTTGCCGCTCACCCATCGCCTCCAGCAAGGCGGACTGTACCTTGGCCGGTGCGCGGTTGATTTCATCGGCCAGCACCAGGTTGTGAAAGATCGGGCCACGCTGGAACTGGAATTCACCGGTCTGGGGGCGGTACATTTCCGTGCCGGTGAGGTCGCCTGGCAGTAGATCCGGGGTGAATTGCAGGCGGTGAAAATCGCCTTCTACGCGCCGGGCAAGTTCCTTGATGGCGGTGGTTTTCGCAAGGCCCGGTGCCCCTTCTACCAGCAGGTGGCCATCGGCAAGCAGCGCCACCAGCAGGTGTTCGACCAGTGTCGGTTGCCCGATAATGACCTGCTCCAGCTCATGCCTGAGCTGGTTGAATGCCGCATTCACTGCGCTGCCGACCGTGTTCTCCCTGTGCATAGCCATCTCCGTCATTGTACGCCTACCTCCTTCGAACAAAGTATCTGCCGTGGTTTTTAACATCCCCGAACGGGAACCGTACTCGTATCGCCTGTAAACGGTGGGTCAGTTTCAATGAACTGTCGTTCTACAGGTACTATTCCCGGATCCTCCCCCGAAGAGGGAGGAAGTAAATCCGCCGAATGGTGTATACAACATTTTGCATCCAACGAGCTAAATGACAGGGCACGGCGACAATAGTTCCGTTAAAAGCTTTGCGCGACGACAAACGGTCACAAACAGCAGACGAGCTGCACGGGTCGGCTGGCAGCACCACCCTACAGCCGTCGCTACTTGACGCTGTTCAGCCCCACGAAGCTGCCATTGTTGGTTTCAGCGAGCTTGCGCATCAAGGCCGCGTAGCGAACGGCATTGACGGGCAGACCCTTGCCGAAGTCGAACAGCACCGGGAAGCCCACGGTGTGAATGCGCACCGGCGTGTGACCGGACTTGTCTGCCCGGTTCAGGCTGCCGACGGTATCAATCACCGCCTGGATCGAGCCCCGCGCGAAATCATCGCCGAACACATACAGGCTGATGCGCTTGTCCTTTGCATGGAAACGCCGGATTGCAGCCTCCACACCTTCAACCGGGCTCGAATTGGAGAACGGCTGCCAGCTCGCGAGCCGCTTGATGATCGCCTTGCGCCGTGCCGGCGTATCCGGAATCCATTTCCCCTGATACTGGCTGAACAGGTAATCACCCATGTCATTCATCACCTGTATGCCCTTCACCTGCGGGTAGATCGAGAGTACCTCATCCAGTTTTTTCAGCACACCGGGCCAGGCGTACTGCTGCATCGAGCCCGAGGTATCGATTATGAAGATGATGTACTCGCTGTCCACCGGTACACCGCCGATAGTGGCACGCGCCAGGGTGCGCTGGTAGTTGGCACCCAGCAAGCGGCGCATTTCCGCGGACAAGGTCTGCCTGGCCGAGGACAGCTGCCCCTCGATAATGGTCTGGGCATCGTGTTCGTTGCGGCTGTTGCTGTACTCGCCGCGAATGGAGGACAGCTCGCCCTTGAGTCGTGCCAGTCGTTCCTTGACCTCGGAGAGCTGCTGCTGTTTGCTGACGAGTTCACGGTTCAGCACCGTGGTGTCTCCGCGTATCTCGAACAATTCCGCCTCCAGGCGCGCCACCAGACCGGTAAGGTCAACCGCCAGCCGTTCGATGACGTGCGGTTCGGAAACCTTGACGATGACCAGCAGCAGGATGATGGCACCGAAACCACAGGACACCACGTCGAGAAACGACAGGTTGAAGATATCGACCTCGCGGCGGCTGCGTCGTCTCATGGCCAGTCCCGTGCCGGCGTCAGGAAGGACCCGCGTGTGTCGATGGCCAGCTTCCAGAAAGCGGCCGCGGCATAGGCATCCCCTTCCATGGGCAGCAGGATGGTATTGACCGGGATACCGGCCGGCAGGGCGCGCACGGCGCTCTCGAAATGTTCCAGCCGTTGCGCGGCAGACACCGTCGTGCCGCCGGGTTTGCTGCGGCCCTGGGTGGGCAGGCCATCGGTAACCAGCAGGATATTGTCCGGACGCGGTGACAGCTTCGCGGCGACGGACAGCGCCTGGTAGAGACTGGTGCCACCGGAAGGGATGCTTTGATGCAGGCCGCTCACGGCGGCCTCGACCGCCTTGTTGTTTGATGTCTGCAACCACTGACCGTCCGAGCCAGACACCAGTGGACTGGCGCTGGTGTTAAAGGCGTACAGCTGAAAGGCGGCACCGGGCGGCAGGTTGCTCACCAGCCAGTCCACCGTCGCCAGTGCGCGCCGCCATTTTGCGGCCTTGCGCTTGCTGGCGTCGTCCATGTTGCGCCGGCGGACCACATTGATAATGGTCTCATCCAGCATGCTCGCCGAGACATCCACCAGTATCAGCACCCGTTTGCCGCCGACCTTCAGGCCGGTCAGGTACTGGCGGTCGCCCTCCCCCTTGAAGGTGCGCACCTTGTCACCCTGTTCGGCGGCGGTCGCCGCCTGTGAACCCTGACGTTGCTGTTCGGCATCGAGGCTTTTCAGATCAGCGGACAGTTCGTTGATATGCGCGCGGCTGGAGAGCGTTTCCTTTTCCAGGGTCGCGATCTGGATTTCCAGCGCCTTGATGGTTTCGATGATGCGCTCGGCCTCGCCCTCGGTCGCGACCTGTTCGTCCTCGATGGCCATCAGACTGTTGCGCGCCAGCACCCGGTCGTCCTCCCCGACAATGACCTGTTGTTGCAGCCGGACAACTTCCGCGCCGAGATCGGCAAAGGTCTGGTTGCGCGCCTTGACGGTATCCGTATTCAGGATCAGCACCAGTAGTACTACGGCGCCGAAACCGCAGAACATGATATCCAGAAACGACAGGGAAAAAGGCGAGAGTGGCCGGCGTTTCATGGCTCAGCAGCCGCTTCAGGTCTGCAGGCGCCGGATGAACCAGTGATCAATATAGCGCTCGCTGTCGAGCACCAGCCGTTCCTGCATCAACTGCAGCTGGTAGATGAAAAACATCAGCACAATACTGATGACCAGCGCGATAAAGGTTGAATTGAAGGCCACGCCGAGGCTCGCGGTGACGCCGCTGATGTCACCCTCCACGGCGCGGTGCGCCTGGCCGAGCGCATCACCGATGCCGCGCACCGTACCGATAAAACCCACCGAGGGAATCGCCCAGGCGATGTACCGGATTATTGAGAGTTCCGATTCCATGCGTTCTCCTTCCGACTCGCAGATATCGCGCGCGGCGGTCGACACATCCTGTACATTGCGGGTCGCGCCGAAGCGTTCGATCGCGGTGAGCAGTGCGCGTGGCAGCAAGTATTCCTGCTCCGTTGCCGGTAACGACCGCACCCGTGCTGCCAGGTCACGGGTATCTTCCGCACCGATGGGCAAATCATCCGGCAGCTGCAGCATGTCCTGCTCGAGCATTTTCTGCTGGCTGTAGGTGGTCCGGCCCTTGAAGCCGAGTATTGCAAAGGCCCAGAACATGAGCACCAGGCAGGTTTCCTGTTCATAATCCTTGATGACGACGAAGAACGAACGCTGCTGTACATAGTCCGGGTCTGCCTGCATATTCGCAGCTTCCTGTTCCAGGAAGCTGTTTGCCTGCGGCCGGATCACGGTCACATACAGGGCATGCACCAGGATAAAGGCGATCAGCAGGGAAAAGACCTGGTAGACCAGTTCAACGGGAAAACTTTTGTTCATGATGGCAGGGATCCTTCCTAGTGCTCTTTCAACCTGATCATAACGGATGCTGAACTATATTACGTTGGGCACCCAATTTATTTACTAGCCACGGAAGCACACGGAAAAACACGGAAAAAAGAATTTTATGGTATGTATTCTTCCGTGTTTTTCCGTGTGCTTCCGTGGCAATCCTGTCCGTTTTTATTAGATTGAGGCAGTACTAGATATCCACCGGAAACGACACCGCGCTGTCGGCGCCGACCTTCTCCGAGGGAGTAAAGGTCGGCGCCGGCGCCGGCCGTTGCGGCGTGCTCTTGTCAGCGGGTGATTGCTGTTGCGCATCCGGCTGTTCTGCATCCGTGTGGCGATCTTCGGCCACGGTTGCAAACGTGGTGCCGGCCAGCAGGATACACACGGTCATGGGTAATAGGATTTTCATGGCTGCGCCATGACCTCTGCTCCTGAATGATTCACTGCAGGTGCATTGCATCATTGCTGACCCTACTCCGCATAGCGTGCAATCCGGAAACCGAGATCGGGGCGCGGTTCGCGGCTGTAGTCCCGATAGCTCAATCGCAACTCGGCAATCCCGCCCTGCCGCCAACTGGAGTCACGGACCACATGATGGTCGCCGCTTTGCGGGCCAACGGGGTCGGTGACGAGTGTCTCTGCCATCGCCGGATACACCGCATAATAATCATTGATCCACTCCGCCACGTTGCCGCCGAGATCATAAAATCCGCCGGGCTGTATGGGAAAACTTCCCACCGGGGCAGCCACGCGGTAACCGTCATTGTAGTCTGGCACCGTGTCGGCAAGTGTATCCGCGATACTGGCATCCGCAAAATTACCGACCACCTGCGTGGGTGGATACGGCCCCGTCCATGGATAGCGTGCCGTTTCCTGCCGATCCAGCTGACGCGCGACATAGGCCCACTCGGCCTCTGTCGGCAGCCGATAGCCGTTGCTTGCAGGACTCGCCAGTTGCAGCTTGCCGTTGTCTTCGCCATAGGCAGGCGTCAGGCCGTCCTGACGGCTCAACCAGTTGCAGTAACGGGCCGCATCATCCCAGCTGACATTCACCACCGGCTGTGTGTCGGCATCCAGGGAGGCGCCCTCTGCCTGACCGGATGTGTGTGCTGGCTGGAAGCGCCGGTACCCGGCATTCGTCACCTCTTTTTCCGAGAGGTAAAACGGGCGTGTCAGCTGCACCAGTCGTGGACTCTCGTTGGCACGCCGTCCGGCCTCCCTGCGCGAGGCGCCCATGCGAAAACTGCCCTTTGGCCTGATCAACTGCAAACGCTGCCCGGCCGCCGTCGATCGACTCGAGGGGGTACGGGCGGCCTTCGCGTCCGCCACCACCTGGGACGGCGTTTTCAAAGTGACCTCGATGTTCTTGCTGACGCCGGCATGCGGCGTCACCGTGACCTGCTGCGAGACGAAGCCCGTTTTGCTGAAGGTCAGGGTGTGCGGGCGTGTCGTCAATCGCAGTCGCCGTGTCGCTTCACCGGACGGCTTGCCATCTATCATCAGGCTGGCATCCGCCGGTCGCGTACTGACAAAGACAATGCCGTATTCCGGTGGCAGGGTGACGTCGAGCTGCCGCGACTCCAGCGGCGCCAGCTGCAGCGTTGTATCGACCGGCTGGTAGCCCGGTTTGGTGAGTCGCACGCTGTGCGGCTCGCCGGAGGCCAGCGACAGGGTCCCCGGGGTGGTGCCGTAGAAGACGCCCGCGACACTGATGGTTGCCGCCGGTGGCTCGCTATTCACGGACAGCTGCCCGTCCGCCGGCGTCAATACAATATCTTCCAGCGACACCTCGGTGCCCGCTGCAATCTCCTGTTGCAGGCGCGTGGTCTTGTATTTGTCCAGCGACACGTCGATGGCGTGGTTGCCGGCCAGCACCTCGGCCAGCAGCGGCGTCACGCCTTGATGTATCCCGTCAATGCGTACGTCCGCGCCAGCCGGTTCACTGCGGATACGGACATCGGCCCAGCCGGGTTGCAGGCGGTAGGCAAACTGTTGGGCCTGGCCGCGTCCGGTGATCTCGACCTGCTCGCTCACCGGCAGGTAACGATCGGTCTCGATGCGCAGCTGGTGTCTGCCGGCCGCCATGTCGGTGATACCGTCGTCACCGGTCGGCACCGGTGACTCGTCCACGAACACCCGGTAATCGACCGCCGGTTGCAGTAACAGGCGGACGCGGCCGGGAAGTTCCTGCAGTGCAAAGGCGAAGGTCTGCAGCCCACCGCGCCTGACATCAATATCCGCTTGCAGGGGCTGGAAACCCTCGCGGTGGGCCTCCACCGTATAACGGCCGGGCATGGCCAGTTGCCGGCCACCAAACTTCACCGCCGGCGGAAAGCCGTGGAGGGATTGGTGGGCGGGTTCCGGCGTCACCTGGATAACAACGGGCGTTGCCAGCAGCACGAACGCTGACGCCAGCAGCAACAGCACAAACACGGCGAAGACACTCCAGCGCAGACGACGGCCCGACTGCCGGGCAGTCACTGGTGCGGGTGTCGTCACTGCCGGAATCGCCCGTTTCGGCGGACTCAAGGGTGGTGTGACCGCTGCAGGCGTGACGGGGCCGGCAAGTGACTGGGTGCGTGTCGCGATGCTGACCACATCACCGCGCACCGACCAGCGCAGGACGCCCTCACCCACCTGGACTTCATCACCGGATTTCATCCAGCGTGAGCCGCGCAGATGCTCATGGTTATGAAAAACCTGCAGGCTTTCATCGGCGGACTGGATATAGGCATGTCCGTCTGCCAGGGCGATATACGCCACTCGTTGATCGGCGGACACGCCCGGCATCACGATGTCGCCGGCCGCCTCACCGCCGAGACTCAACGGCAACGCCTGCTCGTCCAGCTGGCGTTCGCCACGCGCATCATGAACAACGAAGACCCGGCTCAAATCGGTTCCTCGCATTGAATTGTCAGCACCGTGCCCGATTGCCCCGGACTCACCCGCAGCTGTTTGCGGATGTCCCGAAACCCGGCACGGCTACCGACCACGGTGTAGGTGCCCGGTAACAGCTCGAGTTGCCGGCTGGCGAAGCGGCCCAGCTGACCCACATGGTAAATCGCGACGTCGGTCTCCCCGTCAGAGCGCAAACTGACCTTCACCGGGGTGCGGGCCCGGGTGACCCGTTGCTGCAGGTCGGCCATTTTTTTTGCCAGCTTCGGTTCATCCGCCGGCGCACGGCTGGCCGCTGCCAGCAGGGTTTCGGCATTCTCAAGCGGCTCTGCGGCATACAAGCGCTCGGGGTTATCGAGATAATGGTCGAACTGCCGGTTCAGTTCCAGCCGGGCCTGTGCCTGTTCAAGACCGCTGCGGGCAAATCCCGCCATGGCATCCGCGGCCAGTACCTGCTTGTAGACCTTGCTGGCAGCCTGCCAGTCTTCGGCCGCGACCAGATCCGCCGCCTGGCGTCGCAGGGTGTTCAGCTGTGCCTGCTGGCGCGCCTGTGCGAGACGCTGCCGGGCGTCGACGACCGCCGCATCCGACGGGCGCAGGGCGCGCGCCTGTGCCAGCGCCTTGTCGGCGGCGCGTAACTGTCCGCTGTCGAGCGCGGTCAATGTCTGTGTCATCGCCTCCTGAAAGGCGCGCGTGGCAAGTGTTTCAGTGACCCGTTGCAGCGCCGCGGCGGCAGGCTGATATTCAGCATCCAGCAGGGCGGCCTGCTGATAGGCCTGTTGTGCAGCCACCAGGTCAGCCTCCGTCTCGGCACGTTCTCCCGCTGCCATGTGCTGCAACACGCCTGACCGTGCCTGCGCACGCGCCAGACCGTCACGGGCAGCAACCTTATCCGCGTCAATGGCAAGCGCCCGCTCAAACTGCACAACCGCCTGTTCAAGCTGATTGTCTGCCAGTGCCTGCCGTGCCAAGTCGAGCGCTGTGTCCAGCCGCAGGCTGCGCTCGCTGTCCAGTTGTTGCAGTCCCTGCACGGCCTGTTGATAGGCGTGCGCGGCTGCGCTGAACTGACGTTGCGCCAACAGGCGTGCACCGTTGTCAGCTGCCGCTTGCGCCTGGCTCCAGTCGGGCTCCCCCCAGCGTGCGGCCTGCCCGAGTTCCAGCGTTGCACGGAGTTGCAGATAGGCCTGCATGGACCGGGTTGCCTGGTCACGTGCTTCAATACCCGGCGCCACCGTCGCTTCCGGGGATACAGCGGTCGGCTGTGGCGCCTGCAGCAACGCCGGTAGTGCAAAGATGACAGCCAGTCCGAGTAGCAGTACGGCGGCCAGTGCCATCCACAGCCAGAGATAATTCTCTGCCCCGCTGGCAGCCGGCCTGACGGCGCCCCCCGGTGGTGACAGCACGGGGGCTGCGTTGGCATCAGGTCGTGGCGCTTCGGGCATAATCCAGGGAGGGCGGTCAGGAATCGGTAAAACCGGTTTCGGACTCGTAGATGCGTTTCAGCAACGCCCGCCACTTGGCGTATTGCACCTCGGCCGAGCCGGTCAGTTCATGGGTCTCGCCCTCCACTTCGACCACCAGGGGGCGCGCTTCCGTGGAAAAGGATTCATCCAGCTCGATAATGGCATCGCGGTGTATGTCAGTCTCCGAGTCCTTGTCAAAACCGGTTTTAATGGCATAGGCCCCGCCAAGTACCAGGGTGTCACGCAGTACCGATGAACTGTAGTTACCGTTATTGGACGTCTCCAGGACAATGGCACCGAGAATCGCCGCCACACCCAGTAACTTGCGTTGCAGGGCGTCATTCTTGACCTTGCGCAGGGCGGCCGCTTCCTCGCTGCGCGCCTTGCGCCACTCGCTGTAGGGTGTTTCCATCTCGCGGCAGAAATTATCGTAGTGGCCGTTCAGTGTATCAATCAGCAGGAAATCCCGGTCGCGGATGGCAAGCACCCGCTGGTACATCGGATCATTGGCAGCCGGCAGATGCACCACCGTGTAATGCCCTTTTGCATCGACCGCCAGGTCACCGGCAAAGGCATCGGGCGCCAGGTCCGCTGCGAAACGCAGTTCCGCTACCTGGCGGATCGTGCTGATGTCCGTGGCAGACAGCGTACGCCGGAACTCGGCCAGGTCGTTGGCAATGGTGTTGTAGAGCGGCTGGAAAACGTCACTGTCGGATGCAAGACTGTTGACACCGCGCGTCTTGTACACCCCTTCGTCGAGTTCTTCTTCATAGTTGCGGTTGAACCATTCGCGGCCGGTTGCATCAAACGCCTTGATCTGCAGTGCCAGTTGCTCGCCATCGGATGCGAGGATCTTCCCCTGCACCAGCAGCTCACCACCGCTGGTGTCTTGCGGTACCAGCCGTACCGCTCCCCAGTGACCGGTCGTTTCCATTGTGGTACGTAACTGTTCCGGTATATAGCGTGCCTCGGCGTCACGTATATCCATGGACAACCCCATGGCCTCGTCTTCATCCTCCGGCAACTCACCCGGGTCGAACAGTTCGATCCAGGCATCCAGCAACTGCTCCTCGGGAATCTCTGCAAGGGTTTTATTCAGGGGCACAGGGCCTTTGATATCGTGTGTCGGGCCCAGCGTGCTACACCCGCTTAGCAGGGTGAATACGATGAAGGCGGGCAACAGGTCGCGCAGCGTCATGTCATGCGGCCTGTCAGGAGGTGCCTGCCTTGTACTTGCGATACTCTTCCCAGAGTTTCTTCTTCAGTTCCGGGTCGGCCTCTTTCTCGGCTGCCTCACGCAACTGGCGCGCCACGACGTCATCATCATGCCCATCCGGCGTGCCAGGGGGGGCGCTGCTGCTGACGGTTGTACGTGGAGAGCCGGGGCCGGCACCCTCGCCGTAGGTCGTTTCGGCACCGCTGGCGGCATCCGGTTCACCCGATACACCGGCCGTACCACCTTCGCTGCCGCTGCCGCTGCCGCCACCCGAAGCTGCACTGGCCTGCGGTGTCGCCGCCTTGATACGTTCCTGCTCACGCAGCAGCATTTCATCAAATTCACCCAGACCCTCGAGCAACTCACTGTCAAGCGTCGCCGTTGCCTCGGTCGTCGTCTGCTCGGACGCCTGATCAATGGCGGCCGGCGCGATCAATATCGCGGGGTCATCCGGACATGAAAGGCCCGCAGGAATGGCCAGGCCATTCTCCCTCAGCGCCACGCAGTCCTGCGCAACGCGCCGGTGCAGTCCCGCTACGTAGGCGGCATAATCGGCGGCTTCATAGCCATACAGGATGCCGCGCTCGCGGCGACTGTGGAAGTCCGCCTCGGCAGACACCATCGCCGCATAATCACTGCGCAGGCGCTCCAGCAGCTGCTCATCGGAAGCGGACGCCGCGGCGGCAGGCAACAGCGCCAGCAAAGCGGCCGCAAACAGGCTGCGGTATATTTTTAAATTGTATTTGTCCATGTTCACAGTTACTTAGAGAATCTTTATGATAACTGTTTCCAAGTATAAACCCCGCGGCTGCACAGCGCCTTGAAAACTAGTACTGCCTCAATCTGATAAAGACGGATATGATTGCCACGGAAGCACACGGAAAAACACGAAAGAATAACGTAACTATTCACCTCAGAGGTAAATGACACCTATCCAGAGGATGTCATCAATAAAAACCCCATTAGCCACGGAATCCACGGAAGAACACGGAAATATTACTTGTCAGGCTTTTATTTTTTCGTGTTTTCCGTGGATTCCGTGGCAAAATGTTTGAATAAATGCCTTTCGCCTCTTTGTTTCGGTGGCGAGCTGAATAGTTACAAATACTTTTTTCCGTGTCATTCCGTGTGCTTCCGTGGCTATTAAATAAATTGGGTGCCCAACTTAAATATAGTTCAGCATCCGTTATTATCAGGTTGAAAGAGCACTAGCCGCTGGCTGCAACGGCTGCCACGACGGCAGCGGTGAGCGTCGCCAGGTCCTGGCGGTCGATAATATAGGGCGGCATCAGGTAGACCAGTTTGCCAAAGGGGCGTACCCAGACACCCGCATCGACGCACTGCCGGGTAATTGCGGGCAAATCCACCACGTCATGCAGCTCAACCACACCGATGGCGCCCAGCACCCTGACGTCGGCGACCCCGGCCAGTCCCCGGCACGGCTCAAGGCCGTCACGCAGTCCCGCTGCGATGTCCGTAATGCGTTGCTGCCAGGGCGAATCGAGCAGCAGCTCGATACTGGCCAGCGCAACCGCGCACGCCAGTGGATTGGCCATAAAGGTCGGACCGTGCATGAACACACCCGGTTCCCCGCGGCTGAGGGTGTCGCTGACGGTTTCAGTCGTCAGGGTGGCAGCCAGGCTCAGGTAACCCCCGGTCAGCGCCTTGCCGACGCACAGGATATCGGGAACCACACCCGCATGTTCGCAGGCAAACAACTTGCCGGTACGGCCAAACCCGGTGGCGATTTCATCCAGAATCAGCAACACACCGTGCTCGTCACACAGGGTGCGCACGCGCTGCAGGTATTCGGCCGAATAGAAGTACATGCCGCCGGCACCCTGCACGATCGGCTCCATGATGACCGCGGCGAGCTGTTGACCGTGCTGCTGTAACAGTTGGCTGAAGTCCTCGATATCCTGTTCACTGCAGGGTTCCCCGAAACGACAGCCGGGAGTTTCGGCAAACAACTGCCTTGCCAGCATGTCGCTGAACAGCGTGTGCATACCGGTGACGGGATCACACACCGACATGGCACCAAAGGTGTCGCCGTGGTAACCGCCGCGGATGGTGAGAAAGCGCTGCTTCAACGGCCTGGCTCGTGCCTGCCAGTACTGGATCGCCAGCTTCATGGCCACTTCCACGGACACTGAACCTGAATCGCAGAAGAACACCGATTGCAGGGGTTGCGGTGTAATCGACACGAGGCTGGCGGCAAGCTGGACCGCGGCGGCATGGGTCAGTCCGCCAAACATGACATGCGCCACCTTCCCCAGTTGTGCTTCGATGGCCGCATTCAGCACGGGATGATTGTAACCATGAATGGCGCACCACCAGGATGACATGCCGTCGATCAGTTCCCGGCCATCGGCCAGCGTCAGGCGCACCCCCTGCGCGGAGATGACGGGATAGACCGGTTGATCATCGCCCATCGAACTGTAGGGGTGCCAGAGATGTGCGCGGTCCTGGCGGACCAGGTCCTGGTATAGGGCGTCGCTTGGATTCAACAGTTGGGGGTTCTCATAAAGTCGGGGCAGTTAAATCTTATCAAACAATGCGGCGGATGTTACGCTCTGGCTCATACCCGTTTACGAGAATCGAGGTTCTACATGCAACGCTTACTTACAGCTATCGCATTCGGCCTGATGGTGATCACCCCGGCGGTCCATGCGGCTGATGTCAGTGCGGAGGTGGCCGCCAGCCGGGCAACCACGCAGGAATTCATGCAGACACTCAAGCAGGAATTACAGGCGGCCATGCAGGAAGGCGGCCCGGTAAATGCCGTCAGTGTCTGCAACCTGACGGCACCGGCGATCGCCAGCACCTACAGTGTTCGGAACGGCTGGGAGGTTGGACGCACCAGTCTCAAGCTGCGTAACCCGGCCAATGCGCCCGACGCCTGGGAACAGGCGGTGCTGGTGTCTTTCGAGGAACGCAAGCGTGCCGGCGAAGAGCCGGCGACCATGGAATACTACGAAGTGGTCAGCGAGGATGGCAACAACACGCTGCGCTATATGAAGGCGATCCCCACCGCCCCGCTGTGCCTGGTTTGCCACGGCCAGCAGCTGGATTCAATCGTCAAGACACGCATCGAAACCCTCTACCCCGAGGACCAGGCGCTGGGATTCGAAGC
>Ga0210101_1000006_pt1 | contig 98837 bp, 96 predicted proteins | sample Muzzi_PWC_D1_FD_185534 | JGI IMG/M metagenome (GOLD analysis project Ga0210101, IMG submission 185534) | Wetland microbial communities from San Francisco Bay, California, USA, that impact long-term carbon sequestration - Muzzi_PWC_D1 (SPAdes) | ecosystem: Environmental > Aquatic > Marine >... | reverse complement strand
GCGCCGTCCCCGGCGCGATTCGGTATACGAAAAAACTATCGCGCCGGGGACGGCGCTCCTACAACACTGAGCAAAATCTCACTCTCGGTGAATAACGGAATCGTTGAACCAGCTGGCTTTGCAACCTTTAAATATAGGCATGGACAAGAAACACACCAAAGGCAGCCGCCAGCATGCCACCCAGACGTCCATAAGGCTTGACGAATGACAAAGCCCACGACATGAGACGGCTGAAATTGCGACGCCCGATCACGGCCAGGAATATCGCTGCTGCAAGCGATATCCAGCCAATCACCTCGATGACAAGCGGATATCTGGATTCACTGGATTGATTGATCAGCAATAACCCGAGAACAACTCTTGCACCAACCGCCAGAACTTGTAGTACAAGTTTTTCCGAGTGATTTCTCAGAAAGCCGAACAGGGTTTCCGGATTGATTATGATGACGATGCCCGCCATCGTAATCAGAACACCAAATAGTATTATCAAGAGGGTCATAATCTGACTTGCATAGCAACAGAACGTCTGAGCCAGGTTGCGGATTTACCGTCTACTTGGGCGACTGGTCAGATAACTAACACATTACCTCTGCACTTCATCAACGAACATGACCGCGGTTGCGAACCGCTCCTGCGGGTGATTTTTTGGTAGCAGGCAGCGGACAGGGCTACTGCTTCTTGCCCAGCAACTCGATTTGATAGCCATCGGGGTCTTCGACGAAGGCGATGATGGTGGTGCCCGCATTCATCGGGCCAGCCTCGCGTATGATCTTGCCGCCGCGCTGCTTCACGGCGTCTGCCGCCGCATAGACATCGTCGACCTCGATGGCAATGTGGCCGTAACCTGCGCCCAGGTCATAGTGGTCCGTGTCCCAGTTACAGGTGAGCTCGATGACGGTGTTGTCGGCTTCATCGCCGTAACCGACAAAGGCCAGGGTAAATTCACCCTCCGGATAATCCTTGCGTCGCAGCAGTTTCATGCCGAGGACACGGGTATAAAATTCGATAGACGTATCGAGGTTACCGACACGCAGCATGGTATGGAGTAGTCGCATGATAGTGGCTCCGCTTCAGTATGAGACAGGAAGACAGACAGCCTGATAGTACATCACTTCACTGCCCCTTCAACCCTGCGACTACTCGCAGAATTGAAGGGGGCCAGTACGGTATTATTTTTTGCGGCGGTCTGTGGTTTTCTGGCGTCCGGCGATGCGCATGCGCAGGGCATTGAGTTTGATGAAGCCTTCGGCGTCCTTCTGATTATAGGCGCCGGCGTCGTCCTCGAAGGTGGCGATGCGCTCGTCAAACAGGCTGTCTGACTCGGACTTTCTGCCGACCAGCATAACGCTCCCCTTGTAGAGCTTCAGGCGTACCGTGCCATTGACGTGCTCCTGCGAGGAATCAACCAGCTGCTGCAGCATGCGCCGTTCCGGGCTCCACCAGTAACCGTTGTATACCAGGGTCGCATAACGCGGCATGAGATCATCTTTAAGGTGCGCCGCCTCGCGATCCAGCGTCAGCGATTCCATGGCGCGATGCGCCTTCAACAGGATGGTGCCTGCGGGCGTTTCATAGCAGCCGCGTGATTTCATGCCCACGTAGCGGTTCTCGACAATATCGGAACGGCCCACGCCGTTTTCGCCACCGAGCCGGTTCAGCGTTTCCATGATCTGGCCGGGGCTGTGCGACTTGCCATTGATGGCTACCGCGTCGCCCTGCTCAAAGCCTATCTCGACATAGGTCGGTGTATCCGGCGCTTTTTCCGGCGACACCGTCCACAACCACATGGCTTCTTCCGGCTCTGCCCAGGGGTCTTCCAGCACATCCCCTTCATAGGAAATATGCAGCAGATTGGCATCCATGGAATACGGTGACTTGTTGCCCTTCTTTTTCTCCACCGGGATACCGTGCATATCCGCATAGGCCATCAGGGTCTCGCGCGAGGTCAGGTCCCATTCACGCCAGGGGGCAATCACCTTGATATCCGGGTTCAATGCATAGGCGCCGAGCTCGAAGCGCACCTGATCATTGCCCTTGCCGGTGGCGCCATGCGCAATGGCATCGGCACCGGTCTCTTTGGCGATCTCTACCAGGCGCTTGGCAATCAACGGACGGGCTATCGAGGTACCGAGCAGGTATTCGCCTTCGTAGATGGCGTTGGCGCGCAGCATGGGAAACACGAAGTCGCGTGCGAACTCCTCTTTCAGTGACTCGATATAGACCTCCTTGACGCCCATGGCATGCGCCTTTTCGCGTGCCGGCTCGATCTCCCCGCCCTGCCCCAGGTCCGCGGTAAAGGTGACGATCTCGCACTGGTAGACTTCTTCCAGCCACTTGAGAATGACAGAGGTATCGAGCCCACCGGAATAGGCAAGCACCACTTTCTTGATATCAGACATAATTACGCCTTTGTTGTCTTTCTGCTGCGGCGCAGTCGCGACAGCAGGCGCCGCGCCATATCACCAAATAATTCCGTTTGTGTCGGGTGCGGATGAATCGCCTCACCCACCTGCTGCAGCGTCATGTTGCCGGACACCATCATGACGGCTTCACCGATCAGGGTATCCGCATGGTCGGCCAGAAAATGCACGCCGATAACACGCTGTGTGGCCTTGTCGGCAACGATCTTGATCATGCCGTGGGTTTCATGGTTGATCATCGCCTTGGCATCGATGCTCATCGGCACCTTCACCTCGACCGCATCGATGCCCTTCGCCTTCGCCTGCTCAACCGATACACCGACGAACGCGGCCTGCGGGCGTGAAAAGATCACCCCGCAGTCCTTGTCCTGATCATAGCGCATGTTTTCACCGAGAATGGTCGCTGCCGCCACCCGCCCCTGCTGCGCGGCCGTATGTGCCAGCATCAGGCCGCCGATCACGTCACCGACGGCAAAGATATGCGGCACGCCGGTACGGCCGTGTCCATCTACCGTAATGAGGCTGCGCGCATGTTCCACACCGGCGGCAGCGAGATTCAGGCCATCCAGCACCGGCCGCTTGCCGGTTGCCATGATGACGTACTCCACGCTCAGGTTGCGTTTTTTGCCCTCACTGTCCGTGTAGGCCAGTTTCATGGCCCCCGGCTCACCACTGATCTTGCTGACCGCGGCCGAGGTATGCACATCCAGTCGCGGCTCATCCGCGAGGATGCCGGACAAGGTGTTGGCAATCTCCGGCTCGACCTCGGCAAGGATGCGCGCCTGCGCCTCCAGCAAGGTGACCTTGCTGCCAAAGTCCTGGAAGATCTGCGCCATCTCAACGCCGATGGCGCCGGCGCCGATCACGGCCAGCTTCTTCGGTGGCGCCGTCAGCGACCAGACCGTGTCGGATGTCAGCACGCCGCCGCTGGCAAGCCCCTCGGCCGCACCGGGAATGGGCGGGATGAAGGGCGGCGCCCCGGTGGCCACCACGGCACAACCGAAACTGATGGTTTTGCCTGCCTTGCCGACCGGTAGTGCCGCGCGACTGTGTGGATCGTCCTGGTTGGTCGAGGTGTGCACCGCCAGCGTATGGCCATCGACGAACTGGCCAAAGCCCTGCAGGTAATCAATACGCACGCCCTTGTCGGTCTTGAGCGCCATCTCGCCGCGGGTTTCCAGCACCTGCCGGCGGTGTGCCTCGAGGTCATTCCACACCAGCCGGGCCTTGCTGGTGCCGGTCACGCCGAGGTGCACGTCCTCTGCACGGTCGCGCAGGCGATCAGCAGCGGCGCGCCAGGCCTTCGAGGGGATGCAGCCGCGCCAGAGGCATTCGCCGCCGGGAAACGGTGAGTCGTTCACCAGCGCCACCTTCAGCTTGTGTGCCACCAGGTCACGTGCGCAGTCTTCACCGCCCGGACCACCGCCGATGACCACCACATCGTAGTCCCAGTCACCCTCGGGGATTGCCGGACCGCCAGGGCCCATCCAGTCAGCGGGCTGCTGCACCAGTGACTTCAGGGTTTGCAGGAACAGCGCCACGTCGGCGCCATTGACGACGCGATGATCCGCGGTAATGGTAAAGGCACTGCCTTTATCTGTATTTGAGGAAATCGCGAGTATCGTTGCCAGCCCGGGGGTCGCTACGGCATCGAAGTAACTGACATCGTACATGCCCATGTTGGAGATCTGGAAACTGGCGCCGGTAAATTCTTCCGGGTTCAGGTGACGGCTGCGCGCGCGCGCCAACAGATCCTTCCAGTCATTGTTCAACTCGGACACTTCACGCGACTCGCAGGCCCGTAGAATCGGCACGACCAGCCCGCCATCGTCGGCGGCCACGGCCATTCCGATATCGACCTGGCTGCGTTCGACTAATTTGTCATCCGGCTGGTAGCACCAGTTCATTTTCGGGTGTTGTGTCATGGCCAGGCCGCAGGCCCTGGCAATTGCCACGGTGACCGAGACCCCGGCGGACCTGGCCGCGCTCATCAGGTATTCGAGATGAATGTGGGTCGTCATGCGGAAGGTCGGCATCGAAATGGACGAGGCCATGGCCCTTGAAATGGCCTTCTCCATCGACTTCATTGCCCGCCCGTTACCGGGCACAGCTACTTCAAACGGTGCCGGGGCATGTTGAATGTCCTTCCCAATGACCACACCACCGGGGCCGGAGCCGCTGATGCGATCGATGTCGGTGCCTTGTTGTGCCGCCAGTTTACGTGCCAGTGGCGAGGCCTTGGCACCCTGTGGCCTGGGAGTCGGTGCGACACCCGGCATTGCCGAGGTGGCTGCAGCGGGTGTGGCGGCCGTTTCAGTCGCCGCCGGGGGAGCACTTGCCGCGGGTGCAGCCGTGTTACCGGCCTGGCTGTCATTGACGTCCTCCCTGGTATCCACCAGGTAGGCAATCGGCTGGGTCACCGCGACCACCGCGTCTATTGGCGCGATCGGACCGGAGAGAAAACCGTCACGAAAGACTTCCACGTCCATGACGGCCTTGTCGGTTTCCACCGTCGCGACAATGTCGCCACGCTTGATTTCATCGCCGATAGCCTTTTCCCAGCTGACCACGACACCTTCAGTCATGGTGTCGGAAAGTTGCGGCATTTTTATTACATAGGGTTCAGACATTCAGTAATTATCCTGTTAGTGGGCAAGCAAGCGCTCTAATTCACATATTCGAATGACACTTGATCTCAAGAAACTTGCCACGGAAGCACACGGAAAAAACGGAAATATTTCTTGAATGCAATGGAGTCTTCTATGTTTTCCGTGTGCTTCCGTGGCCAACTTGTAGGTTTTTAAGGATGACATCACTCGAGCAAGCATCATTATGCTCACACACCAAAAATCCCGCGCACGGCTGCTACCACGTCACGCGCATTCGGCAGCGCCGATTTTTCCAGTGCATGATTGTAGGGGATGGGCACATTCAGTGCGGAGACGCGCACCGGCGCTGCATCCAGTTCGAAGAAGCATTCTTCATTAATGATCGCCATCACCTCTGCGCCCACGCCGACGGCCGGTTCTGCCTCCTCGACAATGACCGCGCGATGGGTCTTGCTGACCGACTCTCCGATGCCTGCACGATCCAGCGGACTCAGCGCATACAGGTCGATCACCTCGGCCTCAATGCCATGATGCTTCGACAGCTGTTCAGCCGCCTGCAGACACCAGTGTACGGAAATATTATAGCCGAACAGCGTGACGTCGCGGCCCTCGCGGGCAACCTCGGAGCCTGTCAGCGGATGAAAGTATTCGTCCTCCGGCACCTCGCCCTTCATGTTGTACATCAACTCGTGCTCATTGATAAACACCGGATCGTTGCAGCGCACTGCAGATTTCAGCAGGCCATAGGCCTGCCGCGGGCTGGATGGCGTCACGACACGCAGACCGGCAATGCCCATGAAGACCTTCTCCATACGCGCGGAATGCTGTGAACCGAGCTGGTGCGCGGTGCCGCCCGGGGAACGAATCACCACCGGCGCCTGCAGCTGGCCACCGGACATGTAGCGGACCTTGGCGGCGGTATTGAAGATCTGGTCCATGGCAAGCCAGGCAAAGTTCACTGACATGATCTCGATGATGGGGCGCACGCCGATGAAGGAGGCACCGATACCCAGACCGGTATAGCCATTCTCGGAAATCGGCGTATCAATGACACGCGCCTCGCCATACTTTTCGTACAGGCCCGTGGTGGCCTTGTAGGTGCCGCCGACAACACCGATATCCTCACCCATGGCAATCACCATCGGGTCGTTGGCCATTTCTTCATCATGGGCGCGCCTGATCGCTTCCCAGTACATCATCTCGGCCATCAGCGCACCCCGCCATTGACCCAGGGGTCATTCTCGGCAAGGACATATTTCTCAACGTCTGAAATATTCGGCTCGGGTGACTCGGTCGCATAACGGATCACCTCGTCCTCGATCTCGTCAAGGACAGCCGTATCCATATCCATGTACTCATCAAGCGTCATTGCACCTGCCTCGATGAGGCGGTCACGCAGCATGATCACCGGGTCCCGATCACTCCACATGCGCTCCTCCGTCTTTGCCCGGTAGGCATTCGAATCCGACATGGAATGGCCGCGATAGCGGTAGGTCATCAGCTCGAGAAAGTACGGGCCCTTGCCGGAACGGACGTGCTTGATGGCCGTGGTCGCCGCCTCGTGCACCTTATCGAAGTCCTGCCCGTCTTCCTGCGCCGAGGGGATGTTGTAGGCAGCGACGCGCTGGTACTGGTCGAGCACGGCTGTCGAGCGGTCGATGCGGGTGCCGATACCGTACAGATTATTTTCACACACGTATAACACCGGCAGATTCCACAGCGCCGCCATGTTGAGTGACTCGTGAAAGGTGCCCTGGTTATTGGCGGCATCACCAAGAAAGCAAATGCAGATTTCGTCACCGCCCTGCATCTGGATGCCCTTGGCAATGCCGGCGGCCAGCGGGAAAGGTCCACCGACCAGTGCGTAGCCGCCCATGAAGCGGTGCGCCACATCGAAGATATGCATGGAGCCACCGCGGCCCTTGCTGACTCCGGTCTCTTTGGCAAACAGCTCGGCCATGATTTTGCGCGGATCGCTACCCGACTTGATGGCATGTACATGGTCACGGTAACTGGTGATGACGTAGTCATGGCCGGGCTGTGCCGCCTCCAGCACACCAAAGGCACAGGCCTCTTCGCCCGGGTAGAGATGCAGGAAGCCGCCGATGTTGCGTTCCACGTAGGCCTCGTAGCAGCGCTCTTCAAAGCGGCGGGCGAACAGCATTTCACGCAGCACGCGTTTTTTGTCAGCGTTTTTCATAGTTTAGAGACGCAGCGGTATCCGAATCACGGCAAGCGCGATATCATCAGTGTTTTGCGTTAACAGGTCAAGGCAAAAAGCATGCAGATACCCTATGATCACAGTGAAAAAATCAAGTTAAATCAACATACAATCAGGCCTGACAGCATGCAGCTGGACGCCTGCCGCGTGGCGTTGCTGATTCTTCCGGAGCAGCCCGACAAGACGGACTGGGAGCAGCTCGCCGGTGCCGACACCCTGAAGCCACGCTACCTGCAGCAACAGCGCCAGCACAAGGATCTCAGGCGTCTGCGCACGGACCTGCCGAACAAAAACGGCACGCATGTGATCCTGCAGGCGATAAATCCGGACGCCAGCATGTTCGAGCTGCTGAGCACGGCACGTGAGCTGGCGGCGGAAATACACCGCCATGACCCGGCGGCCTTGCTGATACAACTGGCAGGCTTCGGGCAAGCCCCGGGCGCCCGCCTGCTGGAAGCGCTGACGGCCGCCCTGCTGGCCTCGGCGTGCCCGATGCCCAGCTATAAATCCGGGCAGGACAAACCCGCCGCCCTGCGGCGCATCGATTGCTACGGCCTGGCGGACAAGGTCGACCTGTCACAGCTGAGGGCTGAAATAGCCGGCAACCACCTCGCACGCTGGCTGGCTGCGCTGCCGGCAAATGCACTCACACCCACGACCTACCGGAAGTTTGTTACCCGGCTGGCGGAAGCCGAAGGCTGGAAAATGGAATTCCTGGACACCCGTGCACTGGCACGCAAAAAGGCGGGTGCCTTTCTGGCCGTCTGCCAGGGCAGCCCGGTCAATGATGCCGGCATTGTGCATCTCTCCTATACGCCCAAAAAACGCGGCAAGGGGAAAGGCCGCGGCCGCACGCTGGCACTCGTTGGCAAGGGGATCTGCTTTGATACCGGCGGTGTCAATATCAAACCGGCGAAGTACATGAACGGCATGCACGAAGACATGCAGGGTAGCGCCGTAGCGCTGGGCACCTTGCTGGCACTCACACGCCTGCGGGTCAATTACCCGGTTGACTGCTGGCTGGCGCTGGCCGAAAACCACGTCGGCAGCAAGGCCTACAAGCCCAACGATGTGGTGATTGCCGGCAATGGCACCAGCATCGAGGTCAAACATACCGATGCCGAAGGCCGCATGGTACTCGCAGACACACTGGCGCTGGCCAGCAAGGAAAAGCCGTATCTCATCATCGACTATGCAACGCTGACCGGCGCGTGCATCTACGCCTTGTCTTCACGCTACAGCGGCGTGTTCAGCAACCGGGATGCGCTGCACAACGCCTTGACGACGGCCGGACGCGACAGCGGTGAACGCGTGTGGCCGTTTCCGCTGGACAAGGATTTTGACGAATCACTGAAATCAGACATTGCCGACACCCTGCAATGCACACTGGAAGGCGAAGCCGACCACATACTGGCTGCGCGTTTTCTGCAGCGTTTCATCAACAACGACATCCACTGGGTCCACGTCGACCTGTCTGCCGGCAATCACAAGGGAGGACTCGGCCATATCGCAACCGACACGACCGGGTTCGGGGTACGCTACACGCTGAACCTGCTGCAGCAGCAGTCGGTGATGAAACACACATGGAACTGACGCTGACCCGGCCGGATGACTGGCACCTGCATGTACGTGATGGTGCCGCACTGGCCTCGGTACTGCCACACACCGCGAGCCAGTTTGGCCGTGCCATTATCATGCCGAACCTGCAGCCGCCGCTCACCACCACGGCACAGGCACGGGCCTACCGCAGGCGTATCCTCGCGGCCGTACCCGCCGGTATGGATTTCACACCCCTGATGACGCTGTACCTGACAGACAACACCGCGGCGGATGAAATTATCGAGGCGCATGCCAGTCAGCTGGTGCGGGCGGTGAAACTCTACCCGGCCGGCGCCACCACGCACTCCGATGCCGGTGTCAGCGCGATCAGCAACACCTATGCCGCGCTGGAAACCATGGAACGGCTCGGCATCCCGCTGCTGGTACATGCCGAGGTCACCGATCCGGATGTGGATGTCTTCGACCGCGAGCAGGTCTTTATCGAGCAGCACCTGGAACCGCTGACCGTGCGCTATCCGGCGCTCAAGGTGGTGCTGGAACACGTCACGACGCAGGCAGGAATAGACTTTGTAACCTTTGCACCCGACAACGTGGCCGCCACCATCACCGCACATCACCTGCTGTTAAACCGTAACGCCATGTTCCGAGGCGGACTGCAGCCGCATAGCTACTGCCTGCCAGTGCTGAAACGTGAAAGTCACCGCCGGGCGCTGGTCGGGGCCGCCACAGGCGGCAGTGGCAAGTTTTTCCTTGGCACCGACAGTGCACCACATGCAAAGGCCCGCAAGGAAGCGGCTTGTGGCTGCGCCGGTATCTACACGGCACACGCGGCAATGGCGCTGTACGCACAGGCGTTTGAAGAGGCCGGTTCACTGGACAAGCTGGAAGCGTTTGCCAGTTTTTTCGGCGCGGATTTCTATGGTCTGCCACGCAACAGCACCACCCTCACCCTGGAAAAACACGACTGGCAGGTACCGGACCACTACCCGCTGGGAGATTCAGTCGTGGTACCCCTGTTTGCCGGTGAGACCCTGCATTGGCGGGTGAAAGACCAGGCCTGTAACTAGTACTGCCTCAATCTAATAAAGATGGATATGATTGCCACGGAAGCACACGGAAAAACACGGAAGAATAAATACCATAAAATACTTTATTCCGTGTGCTTCCGTGGCTATTAAATAAATTGGGTGCCCAACGTAATATCGTTCAGCATCCGTTATTATCAGGTTGAAAGAGCACTAGCACGGTCCTACCGACCCGAATCGCGCATGTACCCAAATTAATTGCCGGGCATAAACAATGCGATCCTACAACGATTTATTAATGGGCCGGGGCATCGTCTTGCCGCGATTGTCCGGTTAATAGACCCGCGTGACGGTATACCCCTGTTGTTCCAGCCGCTTCAGCAGGCCGTCCTTGCCCGGCAGGTGCAACGCCCCAACCGCTACAAAGGCCTTGCCCTGTTGAAGATACGGCTGCATCCGTTCGGCCATGCGCTGATTTCGCTCATCAATGAGACGTAACTGGAAGTCTTCCGCAAGTCGCTGGTCACCGGCCCGCATCGAGGCTTCATAGATCGTCAGTAACTCGCCAAGGTCGCGTTGCTTGTAGGCGGCCAGTAACTCTGCATGCAGGGTATCCAGTTGCTGGAAGTTGTCGACTGCATCCCTCAACAGGGCAATCTGATCGGCCTCCGGCATGGTGTCGAATAAATCCAGCTGCTCCTGCAGGGTTTCCAGCCCGTACACCGCCTTGCCCTGTGCCACCGCATCCTGGTACAGCACCCGATCCAGCATCTCGCCCGTTTCGGGTGCCGGTGTCGACAGGGTAACCGCCGCCGCCCACGGCTTCATATGCTTCAGCACCTGCCCGGGTATACCGCGTGACGCGATGACCACGGAGACCTTTTCGTACAGTGGCTGACCGATCACATCAGGCAGCAAACGACCATCCAGCATCAGCATGGCCGTACCTGAATACTTCATGGCATCAGCATCCATCAGAATTTCAAGCACGACGCTGCGAGAGGCATCCATTGCCTCCCTGACCGGTGCCGGCAGATTCACGACCTGAGGATCTTCCGAATGGATGGTGCCGAACAGGCAGGATGGCTCCTGGCCTGCCTTGCTGATTTCCCACAGCAGGCCATGACTGTAGCCTGTGTCAGCCCGGCTGCAAGCCGCCAGCAGGAGAAGCGAGACCATGGCCAGCGCGATCACCGGAACGGGTCGACGGACCATCATTACATCCTGATTGTGCATATCGGGGTCCTCTATCTGTAATGACATCCTGGCATGAAGCATGCTCCGGGGCAGCCATAATGAATCTGCCTCAAGGGGCTTCGCATTATGCAACATCGCCAACGCCGGGAGTATTCGGTATGCTCTGCTCATGAGCAGTGTCGCAGAAATACCATCCATTGCCGGTCGCTTCCGGGGCTTTCTGCCAGTCGTCATTGATGTTGAAACAGCCGGTTTCAATGCCAAGCGTGACGCCCTGCTGGAAATTGCCGCGGTCATTCTGGAGATGGACGATAGCGGCATCATTCGCCGCCGCGATACCATTGCCTGCCACGTAGAGCCTTTCCCGGGCGCCAACCTTGATCAGGAGTCCCTAGAGTTTACCGGCATTGACCCCTATCACCCGTTTCGCATGGCAAAACCCGAGCACGATGCACTGGAGCATATTTTCAAACCGGTACGCCGCGCCATCAAGGAGAGTGGTTGCAACCGTGCAATCCTGGTCGGCCACAATGCCGCCTTTGACCTGGCATTTCTGAATGCCGCCGTTGCCCGTACCGGCATCAAGCGCAACCCGTTCCATCCATTCAGTACCTTTGACACTGTCAGTTTCGCCGCCCTGGCCTACGGGCAAACGGTTCTGGCGCGCGCCGTAAAAGCCGCCGGTTTCGACTGGGATAGTGAAAAAGCGCATTCCGCGGTTTATGATACAGAAAGGACCGCCGATCTGTTTTGCTCGGTCATCAACCGCTGGAATGAATGCAACCCGCCCCGGCCTGAAACCTGACAGTGAATAAAACCAGAGAAGGACGCTAACACCATGTCACAGCCTGATTTACAAGAACAGATCCTGCAAACCCATGCGGGCCTCATCCACCGCGTCGTCATGCATTGCAACAATCCCGGTTCCGTCCCGGACATGGAGCAGGTATTACAGGCGGCCACTGATAATGACTGGCTCGCCCTGGTGACTGCGATTCGCGACATCATGTCGGGCAATCGCGATGAATCCATGCTGACGCGGCTTGATGATGAAGACCGCGTGATTGTCGAATCGATCCTGCGTGGCCTTCAGGACCCGAGCACCCTGCCCAGCCTGGAGACCGATATTGACTCCAGCATGGCCGCGCCAGGCATTGCCGGACTGATACATGCCTCCCGCAACGGCAATGCCCAGGCACTGCAAATCGTTGGCAACATCGCCTCGCAAATGCTGAATGCCGGCGGTGACATGAGCATCCTGGCCGGCCGCATCCGCCCGCTGGTCGAGGGAGAGCGCGATGCCGACAAGCTTACGGAGAAGATGGGGAACAAAGGCCAGAAACTGATGCTGGAAATTATTGAAGAACTGTTGAAGCTGGAAGCAAATTGACATCAGTTGCAGGAGCGGAGGCACCCGATTAACCACCGGGTATTAACAATCCGCTCCTGCGCGACAGTATTACGGCCTATTCCTTCTCGACGGCTGCCTTGACCATCTTCTGCAACTCACCCTTCTGGTACAGGTCCAGGGTGATATCGCAACCACCGATCAGCTCGCCATTGATATACACCTGGGGAAAGGTTGGCCAGTTGGCATAACGTGGCAGATTCTGGAACACATCGGGGTCCGCCAGCACGTTCACATGGGCGAACTCCTGGCCACAGGCGGTAAGCGCCTGTGCGGTACGACTGGAATAGCCACACTGCGGCAGTTGTGGTGTACCTTTCATAAAAATCACTACCGGGTTTGCCTTGACGGTGGCATCGATTCTTTCCATTACATCCATTCTGTTGTCCTCGGTTAACTGTATAAAAGTTCATATTCAAGTGTTACGTTCAAGTGTAGCCCCGGGCTGGCATGATAAAAAGCAACCATTCACAGGGATTTATCAACATTTCGCTGCAACCAGAACTCAAGCAGGGCAAGATGCCATACCTTGCTGCCCAGTAGTGGTGTATGCGCCTGTTCAGGGTTTTCCAGCAACGCCTGTACGTATGGACGCTGGAACAATCCACGCTCCCTGCATGCCCGCGACTCCAGCACCTCGCGCATGAATGCCAGCACCTCGCCTCGCACAAACTTCAGTGACGGCACCGGGAAATACCCCTTGGGACGATCAATGATGCTATCAGGCAGCAGGTCACGTGCAATCATCTTCAATGGGTGCTTGCCGCTGGACCTGAGTTTCAGGGCAGCCGGCATACGCGCAGCAAGCTGAACCAGTTGCTGGTCCAGAAACGGAACACGCGACTCCAGTCCCCACGCCATTGTCATATTATCAACCCGCTTCACCGGGTCGTCGACAATCAGGGTAGTGACATCATAGGCCAGCACCCGATTCAGGAATTCTTTCGACTCGAACTGCGACAAACCGTGGGCGACGCATGCCGAGGTGTAGTCAGGACCATGGTATGCGTGGCCGACGGTATGCAGGTATTCCTCATGCGTGCGGTCGAAATACAATGGCCGAAAACGTTCAATATCATCGCCGTGCGCTGCCAGCATCTGCTGGTACCAGAAGTAGCCGGCGAACACCTCATCGGCCCCCTGCCCGCTCTGCACGACCTTCACCTGTTGCGAGACCTGTTCGCCCAGCAGGTAAAAGGCCACCGCATCCTGGGCCACCATGGGCTCGGCCATGTTGTCGATCGCCTCCGGCAGGCGCGCGAGCACCTGATCATTGGCTACGGTAAACCGGTGATGTTGCGTGCCGTACAGACCGGCAACCAGATCGGAACATTCGAACTCGTTACCCCGCTCTTCCGGCTGATCCTCGAAACCGACAGAGAAGGTCAGCAGGTCTCCGCCGCCCGCCTCGGCAAGCAAGGCAACCAGCAGGCTGGAGTCGAGCCCGCCCGACAGCAGGATACCGACCGGCACATCCGCAATCGCCCGGCGTCTCGCGACAGCCTGCCTCAGTTCATCATGCACCGCATCGATCCACTCCCATTCACTCAGGTCCGCGGCTGGTGGAGAGGTATCCAGTTGCCAGTAACGCCGCAAGCGGTGCTCTCCACGCAGATCAAACGTCAGGCTATGACCGGGGCGTAACTTGCGCAGACCCTGCAGCAGGGTACGCGGCGCAGGCACCACGGCATGCAGGGTCAAATGGTGATGCAGTGCAACCGGGTCGATAGCGGTATCCAGCCCGCCCCCGGCAAGCAGTGCCTGGCTGGTAGAGGCAAAACGCACACCGTGGCGGCCAAGGCTGTAATAAAACGGTTTGACGCCAAAGCGGTCACGCGCCAGGAACAGCTGCTGCGTATTGCTGTTCCAGATCGAGAAGGCAAATACACCTTGCAGGTGTTGCGGACAGTCTTCACCCCATTCGGCATAGGCCTTGAGGATAACCTCGCTGTCTCCCTCCGAAAAAAACCGGTAGCCCTTGTGGCGCAGCTGTTCGCGCAATTCCGGGTAGTTGTAAATCGTGCCATTGAACACCAGTACCAGCCCGAGCGCGGCATCGACCATCGGCTGGCTGGAACGCTCGGAGAGATCGATCACGGCAAGGCGTCGATGACCAAAGGCAAGGGGCCCGGAAAAATATTCACCGCTGGCGTCGGGGCCACGACGCGCGAGCTTGCCGGTCATTTTCCTCAGCAGCGCTTTATCAGGGCTGCTGCCGTCAAAACGCAGTTCTCCGCATATTCCACACATGGTCTCTATACCGTATTCGTTCAGAGTTGAGCGGTCTGATTGCGCTGCATCGTCTGGCAACGATGCAACCGCCTTGCGAGCGAACCGCATTCACCCCCGGATGACAGTCCCATCAGGACGTGGCTCCCCAGCCACCACCACCCGGGGTAGCGACTGTCAGGCGCTCACCCGCGGAAAATTCGACGCGGATCTTGCCAGGCAACAGTTCACCGTTGCGACGGTTCTCGCCGCATTGACCGGGTGCGCCTCCCTGCAGGCCCCAGGGAGGATGCCGTCGACGCTCTGTCAGCAGGGTCACCGTGGCGGGGGCCAGGAATTCAAACTCTCTTAGCAGGCCGTTACCACCGCGATGCCTGCCGGCACCTCCGGAACCCGTGCGTATCTGGTAGCGGTGAACCCGTAATGGAAATTCCATTTCCAGCACCTCGATCGGCGTATTCAGTGTATTGGTCATATGTGACTGGCAGGCATCGAGTCCGTGCTGATGACTGCCGCCGCCCGTCCCCCCGCCCATCGTTTCGTAGTAATCCCAGCAGTGATCGCCCGCATGTGCACCCATGGCAAGGTTGTTCATGGTTCCCTGACTGGCGGCAGGAATATGATCAGGCAATGCCTGCGCCAGCGCACCCATGACCACGTCCACTATCCGGCTGCTGGTTTCCACGTTACCGGCGGCAACGGCAGCAGGTCGTTGTGCATTCACCAGGCAGCCCTGCGGCGCTGACAGCCGGATGCTGCGAAAGCTGCCGGCACAGGCGGGCGTCTGTGGCGGCATCAGGCAACGAAAGACGTAGAACACGGCGGCGGCGGCAACAGACAACGGACAATTGATATTCCCGGCCACCTGAGCGGCCGTGCCGGCGAAGTCGACACTTATATCCCCGCCAGTCACCGACAACGTGACTGCAATGACAATATCCGTCTGACCCAGTCCGTCGTCATCCATGATGTCCTGAAAGCGATAACAGCCATCGGGTATGACAGCCAGGGCGCTGGCTGCGAGTCGTTCACCGTAGTCATTTACCTGCGCCAGTCCCGCGTAATAGGCATCAACACCCTGAGTGCGGGCTAGTTCCAGCATGCGTTCCGCACCCGCGCGGTTGGCGCTCATTTGTGCAGCAAGATCACCTTCCATCTGCAGCGGGTTGGTCGTAGCAGCGATAATGTTCTGCAGTTTGTCCCGGTTCACTGTGCCGGTACGTACCAGGAACGTGGGTGCGATCACCAGGCCTTCTTCATCCAGGCGCGTTGATACCGGCATGGAGCCCGGCGAATCAGCGCCAATATCGGCGTGATGCGCACGATTGGCCACGTAGCCAAGACAGCGGTTGTCCAGGAACACCGGTGCAATCAGGGTAATATCCGGCAGGTGTGTTCCGCCCAGATAGGGATCATTCACAATCAGCACATCACCCGGTGACCAGGTGGTACGCGATACCAGCTCCTGCATGGCAAACGCCATGCTGCCGAGATGCACCGGTATGTGCGCCGCCTGGGCGCACAACTGACCGCCGGTATCAAATACGGCACAGGAGAAATCCAGCCGGTCCTTGATGTTGGTGGAAAATGCCGAGCGCCGCAGGACGGCACCCATTTCGTCACACACGGCCGTCAGGCGGCTGGAAAACAGGCTGAGTTCTATGGAATTCAATGCCATTCTGTGAGATCGCCCGGGACGTTGCACACTCATACAGGTATATCAATAACGTTAAATATATCAGCTAGTTATTACATTAACCAAACACATCTGGCATATTGCATTGTCACCATTGCTGCCGTATCCTCCCATTCCCGAGTATTTTAGTCACCTATTTCATTACCGCAGGCTTGCCCTGCGGACTACAAGGAGTAAAAAATGAATCCGTTAACCTCTGTGCTGGGTACTATTCTTTCCGGTTTTGTGCTGGCCGTCCTGATCATTCTGGGCCTTGACTCGTCAAGCCTCAGCGTGTGGGCAATGGAAGTCTGGTTCCATGTGCTGGCAGGCGTTGTCTGGATCGGTCTGCTTTACTACTTCAACTTCGTACAGGTACCCGCCGTCGGCCAGGCGCTGGGCGATGAGGGCGGCCCGGGTCCCGCTGCAATCAACAAGTATGTCGCTCCCCGTGCCTTGCTGTGGTTCCGTTGGGGTGCCGTTGCGACCTGGCTGACCGGTGTTGGTGCGCTGGAGAACCTCTACCATGGCGAAGGCTCCGGTTTCATCAAGGCCTTCACCCTGCAGGAGCCGTTAACCGTCATCGGTATTGGCGCATGGCTGGGTACCATCATGCTGTTCAACGTCTGGGTATTGATCTGGCCGAACCAGAAGAAGATCCTGGGCATGGTGGACGCCAGCGCTGACGAGATTGCCACCGCCAAGAAGGTTGCCCTGATGGCCTCGCGCACCAACACCCTGCTGTCCATCCCCATGCTGCTGTGCATGGTCGGCTATGGCCATGGCCTGCACTTCTAGGCAAGTGCAGCCCTTACTATAGACAGGCTTCTCATCGACACGCAGATGTAACTGACGCCTCTCCTGGAGCGCAAACCTGGTCACTGGCCGGGTTTGCGCTTTTCAGGCAACAGGCTATAAAATCAGGGATAAACAAGACTGGCAGTCTGAAACGGGCTGCCTTTTCTATTTTGGACAGGGAAATAATGGCCAATCACATTATGTCGACCTACAAGCGACTGCCGATCCAGTTTCAACGCGGTGAGGGAATCTGGTTGTGGGATAGCGAGAACAGGCAGTACCTCGACGCACTCAGTGGTATCGCTGTTTGCGGCCTTGGTCACGCCCACCCTGCCGTCGCAGAAGCAATCGCTGAACAGGCCGGCCTGCTGGTACACACGTCAAACCTCTACGGCATCTCCCTGCAGGAACAACTGGCCGACAGGCTGTGTGAACTTTCCGGGATGGAGCGGGTGTTCTTTTCCAACTCCGGTGCAGAGGCCAATGAAGCCGCAATCAAGATTGCACGCCTCTATGGACATAGCAGGGGCATCGACAACCCGGCGATTATCGTCATGGAAAAGAGTTTCCATGGCCGCACACTCGCGACGCTGACAGCCACCGGAAACCGCAAGGTGCAGGCCGGATTCGAACCGCTGGTACAGGGATTCATTCGTGTACCCTACAATGATCTGGACGCCATCCGGACCGTGGCCGCAAACAGCAACGATGTCGTAGCTGTCCTGGTGGAACCGATACAGGGTGAAGGCGGTATCAATATACCGGATGCAGATTACCTGCAGGGCATTCGCCGCTTGTGCGATGACAACCACTGGCTGATGATGCTGGATGAAATTCAGTCAGGCATGGGACGTACCGGCATGTGGTTCGCCTGGCAGCACACCGATGTCATGCCCGACGTCGCCACACTGGCCAAGGCACTGGGTAACGGTGTACCCATCGGCGCCTGTCTCGCCAGGGGCAAGGCAGCCGGGATGATGCAACCGGGCAGCCATGGCAGCACCTTCGGTGGCAACCCGCTGGCCTGTCGTGCGGCCCTCACTGTGCTGGAGGTCCTGGAACAGGAACACCTGCTCGCTCGCGCCGCGACTCTCGGTGAATATTTTCTTGCCGGATTTACTGCTGCGCTGGCCGGCCTGAAAGGCGTAACTGCTATCCGCGGGCGCGGACTGCTGCTCGGCATCGAACTGGATCGTCCCTGTACGGAACTGGTGAACAAGGCCCTGGATCAGGGCCTGTTGATCAATGTCACTGCAGACCGCGTGATTCGGTTACTGCCGCCCTTGATCACTACAGATAAACAGGCCGACATCATCATCGCGCATGTCAGTGAGCTGATACGCGAGTTCCTCGCAGCATAAGGCATGAACCACATGCATTTTCTTACCCTGCTAGACCTGAAACCGGAGATACTCCGGGGCCTGATTACTCGCGCGATAGAACTCAAACGACAGCTGAAATCCGGCGTTGCGCACGAGACCCTGAAGCACAAAATACTGGCCATGGTGTTCGAGAAATCTTCCACCCGTACGCGTATGTCATTCGAGGCCGGTATGGCACAACTGGGCGGGCACGCCATTTTCCTGTCCCCGCGCGATACCCAGCTGGGGCGCGGCGAGACCGTCGAAGACTCGGCACGCGTTCTGTCACGCATGGCTGATGTCATCATGATCAGAACCTTCGAGCATGAAAAGATCGAGCGATTTTCTGCCTATTCCGAAGTACCCGTCATCAATGCGCTGACGGACCTTTATCATCCATGCCAGTTACTGGCGGACATGCAGACCTATTTTGAATACCGTGGTGATATCAGCGGAAAAACCGTCGTCTGGATCGGTGATGGCAACAACATGTGTCATTCCTATATCAACGCCGCGCGTCAATACGGCTTTACACTGAACATTGCCTGCCCCGAGGGATATGACCCGGATGCAGGCATCCTGCAGGCCGCAGGCGCCAGTGCAGCCATCATTCGCAATCCCCTCGATGCCGCCTGCAACGCCGACCTGGTCGTCACCGATGTCTGGGCCAGCATGGGACAGGAAGAGGAACAGGCGAAACGCGAACGCGCCTTTGCCAGTTACCAGGTTGACAGCCGCATCATGCAGACAGCCGCTCGCGACGCCCTGTTCATGCACTGTCTGCCGGCACACCGGGAAGAGGAAGTTACTGCCGGGGTCATTGACGGACCACAGAGTGTCGTCTGGGATGAAGCGGAAAATCGCCTGCATGCCCAGAAGGCTTTACTTGAATATCTGCTTCGCTAGCATAAAGTAAACAGGACCATGTGCAGACTCGCCGCCTACATTGGACCTGACATCACCTTGCAGCAGTTCCTGTTTGACCCCGATCACAGTCTCTACAGGCAGGCCTGGGAGCCACGGGAATTGCGGTACGCAAAGTTCAATGCCGATGGTTACGGTTTTGGCTGGTTCAGCCAGGATGGCACGCCTTCAACATATACCAGCATTCTGCCTATCTGGTCCGACAGTAACCTGCCCGCACTCGCACGCAGCCTGACGAATTCCCTGTGGCTCGCAGAGGTGCGCAGCGCAACGGCCGGCAACCCGGTCCACCAGTACAACACGGCACCCTTCTGCGACGACCAGCGAGTGTTCGTTCACAATGGCTTCATCCGCAATTTTCATCTGCAAGTGCTGCCACGTATACTCCCTGTGCTGGCACCCGCAATTACCGCCGATATCCGCGGTAACACGGACTCCGAATATCTATTCGCCTGCCTGCGCCAGATCCTGCTGGACGATGAAGAACTCGAACTGGCAGGTGCCCTGTTGCGGTTATTCGAATGGCTGGAAAAACGGCTGACCGACGAGGAAGCACTGCTGAATATTATTGTCAGCGAGGGTGACCGCGTGTACGCAAGCCGCCATGGCTATAACCACGAATGCGCCTCACTTTATTACACAACCGATGATGAACAGTTTCCCGGCGGACAACTGATTGCCTCTGAACGATTTTCCGAAGACAGTTTCTGGCAGCCGGTGCCTGAACACCATTTGCTGATTCTTGACCGTAACAATCCGCCGGAATTACTTGCCCTGTGAGCTAAGCTGTATGACTGAAAACACCACGCATGGCAAGACCACGGTCACGGCATCAGGAATTTTCAACGAGCCGTTCAAGCGTGCTGTTTTCACGGGACGGCGGCTGAACTATTACCACATTGCATGAGCCCACCGGATAAAGCAACGGCATCCTCAAAGGCCATAGGCAAGGGCATGATCATTGCCGCGTGGGTATTGCTGCTGGTATTGCTGACGATTTTTTTTAATGATCGTCTCGACAGGCAAAATAACCCCAACCGCCAGCTGGCCGCTGTGACAAACAATGGGACAACGGCAGTGCGATTGCAGCGCAATCGTTTCGGTCATTATGTCGCAACGGGTTCAGTTAACGGTCATCCCGTTGAGTTCATGCTGGACACCGGCGCAACCGATGTCTCCATACCCGCTTCGATCGCGGATGACCTGGGGCTGCAGCGCGGCCGCGCGATGGGTTATCAAACAGCCAACGGCATGATCACCGCGTATCAGACCACGGTGGATGAGATTCAGCTCGGACCCCTGCGGCTGGGACCGATACCCGCCAGCATCAATCCCAACGACAGCAGTAAGTCTGTGTTACTGGGCATGAGTTTTCTCAAACATCTGGACTTTAGCCAGCAGGGCAACACCCTCACGCTTGAATACCCGGGCATGGAGACGGACTGATGGACTTTTTCGCGCGCCTGACGGACTGGAGCGGACAGCTTTCCAGCCTGTTGTGGGGGAGCCCGCTAACCCTGCTGCTATTGCTGGGAACCGGACTCTACCTGACCATTCGCATGGGCCTGATACAGGTACGCGGTTTTGCCCATGCCACCAGCCTCATCTCGGGGAAATACAGTTGCCAGACTGACCGCGGTGAAGTCTCACACTTCCAGGCACTGTCAACGGCCTTGTCTGCCACCATCGGCACCGGGAATATCGCCGGTGTCGCAACGGCCATCACCCTGGGCGGGCCGGGTGCCCTGTTCTGGATGTGGGTAACGGCATTCCTCGGCATGGCAACCAAATTCACGGAGTGCACCCTGTCCCTGAAGTTTCGCGAGATCTCCCCTGACGGCGAGGTTGCCGGTGGCCCCATGTATACGCTGTTGCACGGCCTCAACATGAAGCGAACCGCGGCGCTGTTTGCTACATTCGCCCTGGTGGCCTCTTTTGGTATCGGCAATATGGTGCAGGCCAACTCGGTCATGGATGGCCTTGGCTATGTGTTCCCGGCGTTCGCAGACTACAAATGGCTGGGAGGTGTCGTGCTGGCAACACTGGTCGGCATGGTCATCCTCGGCGGGGTCAGGCGTATCGCACGTGTTGCAAGCACGATCGTGCCCTTCATGGCCATCACCTATATCACTGCTGCGCTCATTGTGCTGTTCAATCATGCCAGCGAGATCCCATCGGCCTTCGCCCTGATCCTTGACATGGCACTGAACCCGTGGTCCGTCGGAGGCGCGGCTGTCGGCGAGGCGATTCGCTGGGGCGTTGCCCGCGGCCTGTTCTCCAATGAAGCAGGGCTCGGCTCTTCACCCATGGCGCACGCCGCGGCACGCACCAATGAACCGGTACGCGAAGGACTGGTTGCCATGATGGAACCTTTCATCGATACGCTGGTTATCTGTACCCTTACCGGCCTGGTCATCGTGGTCACCGGGGCCTGGCAGGATAGCAGCGACTCACTGATGGGTGCCGCATTAACCGCCCACGCCTTCAGCGACACCATCGGCAGTACCGGTGCCGTGGTTGTCGGCATTGGCCTGTGCCTGTTCGCCTATTCGACGATCATCGCCTGGTCGTACTATGGTGACCGCTCTGCCTACTACCTGTTTGGCGAGCGTGCGGTATTTCCCTACCGGGTTCTCTACACCCTGCTGGTTGTTGTGGGTGCTGCGGTCCCATTGAAGCTGGTATGGAATATTGCCGACGTCACCAACATCCTCATGGCCCTGCCCAACCTGCTGGGACTGGTACTGCTGGCGGGGCTGGTGAAAAGGCTGAAAGACGACTATTTTTCACGGCCACATGAAAAATCCGAATAAACTAACTGTTACCGACTAACTAAAGCCGATCCGCAAACCACCCGTACAGGAACTCGCCATGACAGAAACCATCACCGACTCCGGCCTGCGCTATACCGACATTCGCACAGGCAGCGGTGAAACTGCTACCGACAGAGGTCAAACCGCCATCGTCCATTACACAGGCTGGCTCGAAGATAACACCAAATTCGATTCAAGCCATGACCGGAATGAGCCTTTCAGTTTCCCGATCGATAGCGGCTACGTCATTCGCGGCTGGGACGAAGGCGTCAAGGGCATGCAGGTCGGCGGAATCCGGCGCCTGGTTATCCCGGCCGAGCTGGGTTATGGCCCACAGGGTGCCGGTGGCATCATTCCGCCCGGTGCCACCCTGGTGTTCGAAATCGAACTGCTGGAAATATCAACCTGAATGTTGCTCGATGTACTCGATGAGGAGTTGCTGCACAGTGTGCGGATCGCAGTGGCGGAAGATATTGGCAGCGGTGACATTACCGCGGCGCTGATCCCGGAACATCTTGCGGCACAGGCAACGGTTTACAGCCGCGAGCCCGCCATTGTCTGCGGCATGGCATGGTTCAATGCCGTATTTGCAGAGCTCGACGGCCGTGTAAGCGTGGACTGGCTGGTGCGTGACGGCAATGCCGTTCAGCGCGATCAACCTCTCTGCAGACTGACAGGACCCGCCCGGGCGTTGCTCAGCGGCGAGAGAACCGCGTTGAATTTCCTGCAGACGTTATCTGCTACGGCGACACTCTCGCGTCGCTACGCAGATGCCGTGGCCGATCTTCCCGTCAGGATCCTCGATACGCGAAAAACAATCCCCGGCCTGCGCAATGCCCAGAAATACGCCGTGCGCACCGGCGGCTGCGACAATCACCGCAGCGGCCTGTATGACGGGATCCTCATCAAGGAAAACCACATTGCCGCCGCCGGTTCAATCAAAGACGCTGTAATGCGCGCGCGCAAGGACAACCCGGACTTGCTGGTCGAGGTAGAAGTTGAGAATGAATCGCAGCTGTTGCAGGCACTGGCGGCCGGCGCCGATCGACTGTTGCTTGATAACCACACCATCCCTGAGCTGAAGGCCGCCGTAACAACCGTAGCCGGCCGTGCCGGGCTCGAGGCCTCCGGTGGTGTCACGCTCGATACTGTCCGTGATATTGCGCTTACCGGTGTTGACTACATTTCCACCGGCAGCCTGACAAAAAACATACATGCCATTGATTTATCTATGATATTTGAATGACCACCTGCTTCCCGCTGCCGCAGCAGGTCACATCGCATCACGCCATCAACGATCGTGTTTAACAAACACCTTCTACAGTCGATACATTCTCAGCGAAGATTGTTCACCCTGTGCAAATGCACTACAAGGCAATAGAGAATGACATACGATAAAAAATACAGGGGATTCACGCTCCCCGAACTCATGATCACCCTGGGAATCGTCGCCATCGTTTTGTCGACCGCTGTCCCGAGCGTTAACTCGATGATCAAGGACAATGCTCTCGCCAAGCAACTGAATTCTGTCATCACGGATATCCACTATGCACGCAGCGAGGCCGTTAAACGGGATGTGCGTGTCATTCTTTGCCGGAGTGCATCACCCAATGCAACGAGTCCCTCATGCGGCGGTACGACCCAGATCTGGGAAAGCGGCTATATTGTCTTTGCTGACGATGGCAGCAACAGTAATAGTGTATACGACGCGGGCACGGATACCCTGTTGATACGCGGTCAACCTGCAAGATCCGGAATAAAGATGCGCACCAACTCGACGTGGAATAACAACCTGGAATTCAAGCCCGATGGATCAACCAACGAAGGCGGTTCAACCGCCAGTATGTCGTTGTGCGACGACCGTGGCTCTACTCATGGGCGCAGCATCCAGGTTGCTGCAAATGGTGTCCCCAGAATGTACGCGGACAACATAGCAAGCTGTTACCCCTGAGCTTCCTCACACGGCAAAAAGCCCGCAAAACCTGGCGGGCTTTTTTGTATATTCTGGTGCCGGAAAGAGGAATCGAACCCCCGACCTTCTCATTACGAATGAGCTGCTCTACCGACTGAGCTACTCCGGCAATGCGGAGGGTGACTATAAAACAGGAAAGAAAATAATTCCACGAAACTCAGTTCACGGCCGTTTCACCACGAACTCGAATAATAACGTCAACACCGGTGGCTTCCGTACCTTCCGGAGGAATCGGCAGATTTGAAAGCTGCAACTCGGACGAATCGATGTCGATCAATTCACCCGTATCGATATTATAGAAATGGTGATGGTCGCTGGTATTCGGATCGTAAAACACCCTCGTCGGATCGACAATCACCTCTCGCACCAGTCCATTCCGCGCAAACAGGCCCAGCGTGTTATAAACGGTGGCCTTTGAGACACGGTCACGACCATCATTCACACAGGTCAGAACCTGATCTGCAGAGTAATGTTGCCTGCAAGAAAACAGGACACGTGCGATCATTAACCGCTGTTGTGTAGGCAGTATTCCATGTTTACGCAACATACCGGCCACATCGGGAGTTTGTGTCATGTGCTTGTCTGCCTGATCTTCCATTAAGTCGTTTCCTGCAAGCTGATACCCGGTCAACAGATCGCCACCCGCATGCAGAATTATAGGCACGTCAGTGGGTAGTCGTCCATGCCTGTTACCCGCTATTAGCGACCCTGCAGGCCACCCTGGAGAGGACGTGCTCCCGGGGTATATGGTTCAAATCCGGTAAAACTATCCCGTTTCAGTATGCAATCCACCAGTAATTGCGCTGATCCCGGCGCCATTACCACTCCATTGCGGAAATGCCCGGTATTCAAATATAAACCTTGAATTTGCGGGTGTTCCCCGATATAGGGAACACCCGTTGCAGTACCGGGCCGAAGTCCGGCCCAGTGTTTGATAACACGACAAGCAGCCAGCGCAGGTACCAGATTCACAGCCTTTTCAATCAGTGTTTCCCGTGCATCCTCTGTGGTTATCTTGTTATACCCGGCATATTCAAGGGTGCTACCAACCAGCACAAGTCCATTCTGGCGGGGTATCAGGTAATGATCACCTTGCAGAGTAATGTGCCGCAGCAAGCCGGGCGATGTCTCATACATAATCATCTGGCCCCGCACCGGTTCTACCGCAAGCGTCAATCCAGCGCCTTGCATGACCAGGGAACTCCATGCACCACTGGCGATAACAACGCATTCGGCGGAGAAATCTCCACGGTTGGTTTGAACCCCACGTACCCTGTTTGAGCGAATGTCGAGACCAGTGACCTCGGTGTACTCGTGCAGCGCGACCCCCTGCTGCCGGATCGATCGGGCCAGGGCTGTACACAACAACGGATTGCGGATTTGTGCAACATCCGGCAGCAGCACACTGTCAGCAACAGCCTGCACCACTTCAGGCTCATATTGACGCACCTGTGCCGGATCCAGTGTCTGAATGCGGCAGTTGAAGTTGCTGGCCCATTCACGGATACCAGGATCCAGTGTGGTATTCAGGATCAACAACCCGGACTTTACCCATTCAGGATCAATACCTGTTTGGGTATGCAGATCCTCAACCAGCAGCGGATAACGGCGCTGACTCCATGCAACCAGTTCGGACACGGAGTCCGGATACTGCCATGGGATCAAGGGTGAAAGAATGCCACCACCGGCCCAGGATGCCTCCCTCCCGGCCTCGCCTCGCTCGAGGATGGCAACTGACAAACCTTCCCCTGAGAGGGCATGTGCACTGAGCATGCCAAGCAAACCACCGCCCACCACAATGCAATCAATACTCATTGAATTTCACGCCCTATCATTTGTGGTCTGTAAACGCATTCTATCCCGTGAATCGTCGTCCAGAAATCATTCTTGCTGCCGATAGAAAGGGTCTGAACTTGCAGCCTGATTAATCTGCCACCCTATACCTGCGTATAAAATATACTCGCCCCACAGGTTCAGCACTGACCTAAGGAACCCACCTGTCGGGTAATTTCAACCGCTTATCTTATAGCGGATGACACGGATGAGCGAGGCTTGTACAACTATGAACATGGAAAGCAAAAAAGGATTTACCCTTATTGAACTCCTGATCACGATCGTTGTTGTGAGCGTGTTGCTGGCCACGGCGGTGCCCAGCGTCATGCAAATGGTAAAAAACAACCGGGCAACCACACAGGCAAACAAGCTGGTCACAGCAATACAACTGGCCCGCAATGAGGCCGTCAAGCGGGGATCCCGTACCACCATCTGTGCTGCAAATACAAACCTGAACAATTGCTCAGGCAATACTGACTGGAGCAATGGCTGGATAGTCTTTTCCAACCTGGACAATGATTTGTCTGCGGATACAGGCACAAATGCCTGCCTGGACACGGAAGACTGTCTGGTCAGGGCCTCGGATGGAGTAATCAACAGCGTCCTGACTGGTGACGACAGCGCCATACACTTCCTCCCTACCGGGCTAACGGATAATGGCCCTGTTACTTTCCTGCTCAAGATTGACGACTGCAAGTTCGAGCAGGAGCGCAGCATTATTGTCACCTTGCAAGGTCACACCACCATTACCCAGCAGGCATGTACACCCTAACAAGGAATATTCAGATTATGACCGATAAAACCTGCCAGTCAGCCAAGATACAGTGCGGTTTCACTCTGCTGGAAGTCCTTATCGCCCTGCTGATCCTGTCCATCGGGCTACTGGGCCTGGCCTCGCTGCAGACCAATGGACTCCGCTCGAACCAGATGGCCAGCATGCGCACAACAGCCACACAGCTCGCCTATGATATTGCTGACCGCATGCGCGCCAATCCTGTCGGTGTCGATGCGCAGAACTACGTGATCGCCGTCAACGATGCAGATCCTGTCATACCCGCAGGCGGGAACTGTGAAAGTTCCTCCTGCAGTGCATCACAAATGGCCACCTACGACCTGGCCCAGTGGCGCGGCGCAACCAGGGCACTGCCCGGGGGCACAAGCTCGATTGCACGGATTGTCACCGGCTCGGTCGTCACCCACACCATCACTGTCTACTGGGATGAGTACCGTCAGGGTGTAACAGGCACGGCCTGCGGCCCTGACCCCAAGGTTGATCTGCGTTGCGTATCACTGACACTGTAACGAGGCACACATGAACCATTTTAACAACACAACCAACATCCGGCATCGACACTGCCAGGGCTTCAGCATCGTCGAAATGATGGTAGCCATGGTGATTTCACTGATCCTGATGGCGGGTATTGCACAAATTTTTATCAGCTCCAAGCAGAGTTTCACCATCCAGAACACGCTTGGCAGGCAACAGGAGAACGGTCGCTATGCGTCTGACGTCATTTCCCAGGATCTGCGCAGAACCGGCTACTGGGGCGGCAATGCCGACGTCACCGGTGTTACTGGCACAGAGCCCCCGGTCGCGCCGGCAGCCACCTGCAACACCGGCGACAATACCTGGGCACGCATGATCGACCAGCGGATTTTCGGCATCAATCAGTCAGAGACTGCCGCACTGGCAGCCTACGCCTGCATCAATGACGGTAACGGGCACTCATCACACGATGTACTGGTGATGCGCTTTGCGTCACCCTGGCTGGTCTTCCCAACCCCCACCACCGATCAGCGCCCGATTGAAAACAACAGCCGCCTCTACATCCGTTCCTCCCTGACCATTTCAGACCTGGCAGGCCGGATATTCAAGGGTACGGATAAGGCCAGTTCGGCCAATGATATGAATGGGGGAGCCGCGGCACCGCCATCAGAGCGCACCTCCGAGCTAATTGCACGGGCCTACTACATCGGACCGTCAGGGCAGACATGCAATGGCATATCTGTCCCTTCATTGTACCGCGAGGAACTGGATAGCAACGGCCGGCCGGTCGCCGAGGAAGTGGCCTACGGCGTGGATAATCTGCAGGTGCGCTACGGCCTCGATACCGACGGCGACGATTCGGTTGACATCTATCTCGATGCCGGCAGCAGTGGACTCAATGAAGACAGCGAATGGGAACAGGTGATTGCCGTGCGTTACTGGCTGCTGACACGCTCCGAATGTCCCGAAACCGGCTATACCAACGACAACATCTACAACATGGGTGATTTATTGAACTACACACCGAATGACGGCTTCCGCCGCCAGCTTTATCAATCCACCGTGGATCTGCGCAACAGCTAGTCATTATGCAGAAATGAGGACAAATACCATGATCACTTCAACTTCATTAATCAGCAATGGCCAACGCGGAGCTGCACTTTTTATGGCGCTGATCTTTCTCCTGATCATGACTATCCTGGGCGTCTTCGGCATGAACCTGTCACGCATGGAAAACATGATGGCAGGCAACAACCAGTTCCAGGCACTGGCGCTCAATCATGCCGAACTGATGCTGGATGCCGGTCTGCGGGAAATCGAGGAAAATATCGGCCCTCCCTATGTGAGCCCGGATGATCCCGGCGACCATATTTACTTGAACACGATCGGGTCCAGCGAAACCATTGACCCTACTGCGCTTAACTGGACATTTAATTCTGTCAGTACCACGCCACCCGGCGGTAATTCGGACTATTCATACAATTACGTTATCGAATTTATAGGCGCACTTGACGGTACCGAGAATGCCCTGTGCTCCGCATCAACCGGTACCGGCGCTACTATGGATGACTGCATCCGCGAGATCTATCTGGTGACCAGCCAGGCGGTTACCAGCCGCGGTGCAAAACGCATTATTCAGTCCGTTTTCGTTTCTGATGATTTGATGTAACAGGCGACACCTCCGTACCTGTCTGGAGAACTATTATGAAGTCGACCAAAAAAACACGCTATTTGCTTATCGGTGCATTGCTGACCGTGGTGACAGCCTCTCTGTATGCCACCATGGTGTTCACCCCGTCCACACAACCGGCGACCGTTCTCGGTAAATATGCACTGCAGGACACTAACCTGGCAGGTGGCACCCTCGCCTACCGTCCGTACTTCGAAAATGGCGCCTGGCAGGGAGACATCATTCAATACAAGATTGATGCAAACGGTAGTCGCACGACTGACGCCAGCGTCGGTTCGAATTCACCCGTTGTCCCGGGTTCATCAGGCGGCTGCGGCAAGACCGCACCGGATGGCTGCTGGATGGCGCGCGCCACCTTTGAGAACAAGGTTGCCAGTGTTACGGATTACTGGAAGGAAGTCACCGGTGGCAGGAACATTTTCACCTACGGTGACACTGATAATGATGGCGTCGGTGATACCCAGGTGGATTTCCTGTGGAGTAACCTGAGCGACGCACAGCGGGCTGTACTGGACCCGGCAACCGCGGCAGTCCTGCTACCGTCGCCGCTGACCGCTGCGTATGACAGTCCGATACTGAACTTCATTCGTGGCGATAGCAGTAATGAAAAAGCGAATGGCGGCACCTACCGTAACCGCTACAGCCTGCTGGGTGACATTATCAATTCCTGGCCTGTCTACATAGGGGCCCCGAGCGAGAACTACGCGATACCAAGCTTTATCACCTTCAAAAACCTCTATTCCGGCGCAAATCTGCGTGATGGCCGTATTGCCGTCGGCGCCAATGACGGCATGTTGCACGTATTTGATGAAGATGATGGTTCCGAGGTATATGCCTACGTTCCGTCCATGCTCCATGGCAAACTCGATCGCCTCACCGTATTGCCTTACGACAATGCGAACCATACCTCCTATGTTGATGGCAAGCTTACATCTGTTTCGGCCCAGGTAAACGGCAACTGGAAAACCATACTGGCGGGTGGACTGGGCGCCGGTGGCGCCGGTCTGTTTGCACTGGATATCACCAACCCGGATGCCAGCAGCGACAAGATACTTTTTGAAGTGACGGGCAATGATGTCGGCTATATCTACAGCCAGCCCAGTATTATTCGCCTTGCCGATAATAACTGGTACATCGTGACCGGCAACGGTTACGGCACCGGAGGTGTTGGCAAGCTGCTGCTGATAAGCCTGAACACGGGCAGTTACACTTCAATATCGACAGGTGTCAGTGCCGGGCTATCAGGTGCCACCGTTGTCGACACGAACGCGGACACCTATGCGGATATAGCGTTCGCCGGCGATGCCAACGGCAATATGTGGAAGTTCTACCTGGGCAGCAGCCCGCCGTCACCCAATCCGGTATTAATATACAGCGCCACAGGCACTGACCAGCCGATCACTACGCGACCTGAAGTAGGCGAACACCCCCACGGTGGCTACATGGTCCTGTTTGGCACCGGCAGTATCACCAGCCTGACGGACGCCCTCGACGCAAATTACCCGACACAGGCCCTCTATGGCATCTGGGACAGCGGGCCGGGTTCTGTCGTCGTTGAACAAACGCTTGCCGAGGTCACCAACGCGACTTTCACCGATGGTACAACCACCACCACGGAATCAGTCCGTTACATCGTGACCAACAATGCAGTCGACTATCAGTGCGCGGCGAATGATGCCACCTGTGATATTGGCTGGAAGGTCAGCCTGCCCAACACCGGTGAGCGTGTTGTGGGTCCTCCACAACTGCGCAACAGCCGCATGATCGTGGTCACCACCAATCCGCTGGGTGTCGGCGGCGCTACTGACCTGGTGGGCGACAGCTGGATGATGTCACTCAACTACCTCACCGGTGGCGACAACAACACCATTGTCCTGAACCTCAATGGTGACGGTGAACTGAATACCGATGACGCGGTGGATATCAGCGGTACTGCCACGCCCGATCTGCGTGCCCCGGTCGGCCTGCATCTGGGTGATGGCAATATATCGCAGCCGACACTGGCCAGCATCACTTCCGGTATCGATGCCATCTTCATCAATGGCCTGCGCATGCCACTGCCAATTATCCAGCAGGTCGACGGCCCGCTACTCGCCGGTCACCTCGATGTCGAGACCGACAGCCCGTCCGGTGGCAGCATTGCACCCAACAGCATCAGCAAGCACAGTGAGGGGTATAACATTCATACCCCTGACGGGCCTGACGGCCTGGGCAAGGGCATTGATGGCCACTTCCATGACTACGACACCAGCAATAATGTCTCCTACGTGGACATCTTCCAGCTCGAACCGCGTCGCGGCAAGGCGAGCGCGGCCCCTATATCGGCACCCTGCAGTAGTACAGAAAATGAGAAGACCATTGATGTCGGCGGTGGTGAATGCATCGTGGCTATCGAGGGCGAGTTGAACCGCGCCTACGACACCCTGGCAACCAACCGGGATGGCGTCGCCGAGGCCTCGGTTGAATCCGAGGTCTATGCACTGGGCACCACCACGCCACTGGACAAGGATCAAAAGTTTATTGTGGTAATTGCAAATGCCGATCTGACACCGGCGGCCGACCTGCAGATCGGCTGCCGCACCTGGAATGCGCAGGAATACCAGGACATGATCACCCCCCAACTCGAGGCGGGCACGGCACCTTCCGCGCTGCAGGATACCTACCATGGCAATGCGACGCTGTTGTTCACGGCAGCCGATATCGTTGATCCCGATAGCGACCAGAATGACGGCTTTACCTGCCCCGATGACAGCCCGGACCCGACGCTGCGGATACTCTTCGCAACCACGGATATCCTGCAGGGCGGCATCCACGGCACCCGTTCGCAGTGCGTCCTGGGGCTGCATGACTACCGAGATCCGATCGTTTACTGGGATACCGAAGTACTCTGTTATGCACCCAAACACCTCTATGGCGAAACGGTTGACTGCAGCGGCTTTACCCTCCCCGGTGGTGACCCACTGCGCGACCCCGACAACGGCATTATCGGCGCCAGCTACATCAAGGACCCGGCGCTTAATCTGCACATTACCGAGATACCCAGCGACGAAGGCAAGGGCTACCGCTGGCGTAACGGTGCGTTAACCATACAGCTTCTCAAGGTTAACGGTGCTGACGGATCTGAAACAGCCGGATACACTCTGCAGAATTCTGACTATTTACCTCAGTCGTCCAATGGTAAAACCCGCTTTGGTGGCACGTATGCAAAGGCGTTTACATTTGTCGGCAACGGCAATAACGCAGTATTTACCCTTCAGAAAGGGTCAGATGAAAGCGGCCTGCTGCACGAGACCACCGTGTACTGGCACCTCGGCGATCTCGCTGATGGCCTCCAGCGTGGCACAAACGCCTCGGTACCCTGCTACGGCGACCCCAGCTGGAGCAGTGTCTGGACCCAGGAGACCCGTGGTCTGACGCTGGGTCAGTACAAGGACCTATATGAGGATATCGAGACGAACAAACCTTTGGTGCTGGCAGCCTATGATGATGCGGTACGGGCCTTGCGGGCAGCACTCGCAGGGGGTGACGAGACGGCCATCAACCAGGCGCTGCTGGAACTGGGCAAGTTGCTTGCGGCCAACCCGGATCTTGCAATATATGACCGCTACCGTGATTATGCCCCCGGCGTGATACCGGAACAGCAGCTGCGTGAAATCGACCAGGACCTGACCGATGACCCGGATGACCCGAACAGCGATCCCAGTGTTGAAGACGGCACCCCTGCACAGGTCGATGACCTGACAACCGGACCCGGCACCTCGTTGAACCGGGACATCCTTGGCCCGAACTTCGCGATTGGGCGCCGCACCTGGATCGACTTGCGGCAATAAGGCTCCGTGCCCGGCAGGCTGACTGCCGGGCATTTACGAACAGTTACACAGGATCGATATTATGAAAAATAATGCGCGTGGCATGACACTGATCGAGTTAATGATTGTGGTTGCGATCCTCGGGATCATTGTGGCCATCGGCTATCCGTCCTACATGGATCATGTCAAGAAGTCACGGCGCACCGAGGGCATGGGAGAACTGCTGGAACTGGCTGACCGCATGGAGCGTCACTATTCCGATACCGGGACTTATGATCAGGCTGACGGCACCGACATGACGGCAGCGGTCATCTATCGATCGACCACGCAGAATGGCTACTACACCCTGTCAGTCGATGCCGGTACCGACAACGTGCAATTCACTGCACGTGCAGCGCCCACCAGCAAGGGACAGCAGAACACCGATAAATGCGGCACCTTTGTCGTCACGTCCCAGGGGACAAAATCGGTGACCGGCGGATCCTTGTCCACAGCGGATTGCTGGAAATAGGCTGGACGGAAATCACCCGGCGGCCATAACCTGCATAGACGTCAGGGTTTAACCGCCGCCTTTAATTCAGCGGGCAGCGCAAAGGTCACGGGTTCCTTCCTCCCCTGCGACTCCGTTGCCATCACCGCCCCCCACGCACACAACTGTTCCACCACGCCGGTCACAATATCCTCCGGGGCGGAGGCACCCGCTGTCACCCCGATAGCGTGCTTTCCTTCAAGCCACGGTTTCCGTATCTGGCTGGCCTCGTCGACGAGGTACGCGGGGACCCCCCTGTTTTCGCCCAGCTCGCGCAGGCGATTTGAATTGGAACTGTTGGGAGAGCCGACCACCAGAATGATATCGCACTGCTGCGCGAGCAGCTTGACGGCGTCCTGACGGTTCTGGGTGGCATAACAGATATCATCCTTGCGCGGCCCCTGGATTTCCGGAAACCGCTGTTTCAACGCGTCGATCACGCGCAGGGTATCATCCACCGATAAGGTTGTCTGGGTCACAAAAGCCAGCTCATCGGGCTGCCTGACATGCAATTCGGCAACATCCTCAAGTGTCTCGACCAGGTAGATGCTGCCGCCCCCGGGGCTGTCATACTGACCCATGGTGCCTTCGACTTCCGGGTGTCCCTTGTGGCCGATAAGAATGCATTCACGCCCCGCCGCCGCATGCCGGCTCACCTCCAGGTGTACCTTGGTCACCAGTGGGCAAGTGGCATCGAACACCCGCAGACCGCGCCGTTTAGCTTCTTCATGCACAGCACGTGAGACACCGTGGGCGCTGAAAATAACCGTAGCGCCGTCCGGCACCTCGTTCAGCTCATCGACGAACACCGTACCACGCGCCCTCAGGCCTTCGACAACATGGCGGTTATGCACGACCTCGTGGCGTACATATATGGGCGCGCCAAATAACTCCAGCGCACGTTCGACGATCTCAATGGCGCGATCGACCCCGGCACAAAATCCGCGCGGGTTGGCAAGAATAATTTTTGCAGGCGTCTCTCTCATAGGTAAAGTGTAAGTCATTCCTGTGCCGGGTCTACCGCTATTATTTCCACGTCAAAAACGACAACCCGGCCAGCCAGCGGATGATTGAAATCGACCTCAACCGTTTCATCGGCCAGCGACACGATGGTGCCCGGCAGTTCTTCGCCCGCGGGCGTATCGAAACCGATAATGAGACCCGGTTCCAGTTCCATGTCTGCAGGGAACAGCGTACGCGCCAGCCGATGCCGCTTGCCCGGATCATGCAGGCCAAAGGCCTGTTCCGGCTGCAGCACCAGCCGCTGGCTTGCTCCGGCCTTCAATCCATACAGCCCGAGTTCCAGCCCTTCGACCAGAGTACCATCACCCATGGTAAAGGTCAGTGGCTCATCTTCAAACGTAGTCTCGGCAACCGTGCCGTCTTCCAGTGCCAGGGACAGATGCAGGGTAACGGTACTTGCAGGGCTAATGGGGTAATTCACGTAACACGACCTTGATCGTTTGATTAACCGGCAGGAGCGCCGTCCCCGGCGACAATCGCGGCGAAACGCCGCTCCTGCAATATCTGATATCTCCGGGTATCAGCACTAGTAATGCCTCAATCTAATAAAGACGGATATGATCGCCACGGAAGCACACGGAAAAACACGGAAGAATAAATACCATAAAATACTTTTTTCCGTGTAATTCCGTGTGCTTCCGTGGCTATTAAATAAATTGGGTGCCCAACTTAATATCGTTCAGCATCCGTTATTATCAGGTTGAAAGAGCACTAGGCGGCAGTTGAATCTTTCCTGTGCCCCAGCAACGCATCCAGCAACAGCAGGGCCGCGCCCACAGAGATTGCCGAGTCGGCAATATTGAACGTTGGCCAGTGCCAGCTGCCGTAAAACACATCAATAAAATCGATCACATAACCATACACCAGCCGGTCAATCACGTTGCCGGCTGCGCCACCAAGAATCAGCACCAGGGCCACGCGGGCACGCAGATCTTCCGCCGGCAACCGGTTCAACCAGGCAATCAGGACGGCAATCACTACCAGCGCAAGGATAATAAAGAACCAGCGCTGCCAGCCGGAGGCGTCTCCGAGAAAACTGAAAGCCGCGCCGTAATTATAGGCCTTGCGCAACGCCAGGAAGGGCAACAACACCACTGCTTGTTGTCCTGAAAGCAGGGCATCCGCGAGCAGCTTGGTACACTGATCAAGGATCAGAATGACGACAGAAACCCATAACCATCTCACCGCAGCATCCCCTGATCTACTGTGCTAGACAAAACGCCGTGTTTCACCCGCCGCGGCGACATTCTCGACGCAACGACCGCATAAGTCCGGGTGCTCTTCATGGAGGCCGACATCCTCGCGATGATGCCAGCAGCGGATACATTTCCTAAAGGCCGAAGGGCTCACCACGATACCGAGCGACACGCCCGGTATGTCAGCCACCACTGCGTTCCCCGGACTGTCTGCAGCATCATGTACCCGGGCGTAGGAGGTAATCAGTAAAAACCGCAGCTCGTCCTCAAGGGCATCAAGCAGGAACCGGGTTTCTTCATTGGCATACAGGTCTACCTCTGCATCCAGAGAAGACCCGATTGCGCCATCGACACGCAATTTTTCCAGCTCCTTGCTAACGGCATCACGAATCGCCCCCAGGCGTTCCCAGAAATCCGCCCCCATGCGGTGCAGTATTTCACCTTCCGAGAAATAGGCCGGCGGCAGCTCGTACCAGGTGGAGAGGAATACCGAGTCCTCGCGCGTTCCCGGCAGGTGTTGCCAGATCTCCTCGGCAGTAAAGCTCAGGATCGGCGCCAGCCAGCGTACCAGTGACTCGGCGACGTGGTACATGGCGGTCTGCGCGGAGCGTCGCGGGATACTGTCCGACTGTGTGGTGTACTGACGGTCTTTGATGATATCCAGGTAGAAACTGCCCATATCGACGACACAGAAGTTATGCACCAGCTGAAATATCCTGTGAAATTCATAGTCATCGTAGGCCGCCCTGATCTGCTCATGCAATGTGCGGGTACGCTCCAGTAACCAGTGGTCCAGGCACAGCATATCTTCCGGATCGAGGAGCGCCGTAACCGGATCAAATCCGGCGAGGTTGGCAAGCAGAAACCGCGAGGTGTTACGCAGCCTGCGATAGGCCTCTGCCGTGCGCCTGAGTATCTCATCCGAGACACTCATCTCCCCGCGGTAATCCGTTGATGCCACCCATAGACGCAGTATGTCAGCGCCCAGGGAGTTGACGATTTTCTGCGGTGCAATCACATTGCCTCGCGACTTGGACATTTTCTGTCCCCTGGCATCCACCGTAAATCCGTGTGTCAGCACGGTGCGGTAAGGAGCCGTGCCGCGCATCGCGATAGAACTCAACAATGAAGACTGGAACCAGCCACGATGCTGGTCCGAACCTTCCAGGTACAGGTCTGCCGGCACACCCAGCCGGGCATTTCTTTCCAGCACGGCAAAATGCGTCACCCCGGAATCAAACCATACATCGAGGGTATCGCCGACCTTTTCATAATTCCCGGCACTATCGCCCAGCAGATCCGCAGGCTCCAGCGTGAACCAGGCGTCGATGCCGGCTGCTTCGACTCGCCGCGCAACGGCTTCTATCAGGTGGCCGGTATCAGGGTGTAACTCACCAGTGTGCCTGTTGATAAACAGCGCCATCGGCACACCCCAGCTCCGCTGCCTGGAGATACACCAGTCCGGTCGTCCCTGGACCATGCCCTGTATGCGGGCCTCGCCCCAGTCCGGCAACCACTGTACGTCCTTGATGGCCGCGAGCGCTGCCTTGCGCAGCCCGTTTTGTTCCATGCTGATAAACCATTGCGGCGTGGCACGAAAGATGATCGGGGTCTTGTGGCGCCAGCAGTGGGGATAGCTGTGACGCAGCATTTGCTCATGCAGCAGGTTACCCTTGCTCTTGAGCACTTCAACCACATGTTCATTCGCGGCGAACACATGTTCACCGGCAAAATATTCGGTTCCCGGTATAAAGCAACCGTTGCTGTCGACCGGATTGTCAACCGGCAGGTCATAACGACTGCCCACCACATAGTCGTCCTGGCCATGTCCCGGTGCCGTATGGACCGCACCGGTACCCGCCTCCGCCGTCACGTGGTCGCCAAGGATCAGCGGCACTTCACGCTTGTACAACGGGTGTGCGAGCATCTGCCCTTCCAGATCGCTGCCCTTGCAGTAGGCAACCACCTGGTAATTCTCCATACCGAAGCGCAGCATGGCATCCTTGAGCAGGCACTCGGCCAGCAGCAGGCGTTCGGCCCCGGCACCGGTATTGCATTGCACCACGGCATAGTCAAACTCGGGATTCAGCGCCACTGCCTGGTTCGCCGGCAGCGTCCAGGGTGTCGTTGTCCAGATGACCACCGAGATCGGCCCGTTGCCGGCATGTCCATCGACATGATGGCAGCAGGACAGCAGGCCCTCCTCGTTCAATACCCGGAAACGGACATCGATGGCAGGAGAATTCTTGTCTTCATACTCGACCTCGGCCTCTGCGAGCGCCGAGCGGCAATCCGTACACCAGTGAACCGGCTTGAAACCCTTGTGCAGGTGCCCGTTTTCAACCACCCTTCCCAGCGCACGAATAATGTCCGCCTCGAAAGGGTAATCCATGGTGAGGTAGGGGGACTGCCAGTCGCCAAGTATGCCAAGACGGATAAAATCACGGCGCTGACCATCCACCTGCTTGCCGGCGTATTCACGGCATGCCTTTCTGAACGCCGGTGCATCGACCTTAACACCGGCCTTGCCGACCTTCTTTTCAACATTCAGCTCTATTGGCAGGCCATGGCAGTCCCAGCCCGGCACATACGGCGCGTCAAACCCGTTCAGCGTCTTGCTCTTGACGATGATGTCCTTCAGGACCTTGTTCACCGCATGGCCGATATGGATATCGCCGTTGGCATAGGGTGGACCATCATGCAGCACAAACCGTGGCCGGCCCTGCCCTGACTGCCGCAGCCGCGCATACAGATCCATCTCCTCCCAGCGCTTGAGCAACTCCGGCTCGCGATTGGGCAGGTTCCCCTTCATCGGGAAAGCCGTCCTGGGTAGGTTCAGCGTGTCTTTGTAGTCAGTCATTTAACGGGTACCAGCGGGGGTGCAGAAAGCGCAAAGTTATAACTCAATCAGGCAGTGAATCCCACTTATCTTTAATAATGGGGCCATTCATGCCGCTGGACCCGCGAAAAATGCCCGGGCCTGCTCGGCATCCAGCTGTATTTGCCGTTTCAACAGCTCGAACGAATCGTACTTGCGTTCCTCTCGCAGCTTCTTCAGAAAACTGACCTGCACATGCCGTCCGTAAATATCCCGATCAAAGTCAAACAGGTGCACCTCGAGCAGGGCACGGGTACCACCGACGGTTGGTCGGGTACCGACATTCGCCACCCCGGCCAGCGGTGTATTCTCGATACCCCGCATTTCCACGGCAAACACCCCGTTGACCGGAACCGCGTTTCTGTGCAAATAGATATTCGCCGTCGGGAAGCCAATCGTGCGGCCGCGCTTGTCGCCATGCGCAACCCGGCCGCTCATCCAGAAGGGCCTGCCGAGCAATGATTCTGCAAAGCCCAGATCACCGCCCTGCAAGGCGGCCCGCACTCGCGTGCTGCTGACCCGGTGACCGCCGACGTTGAAGGTCTGCATCTTCACCACCGGAAATCCATGCATTTCTCCTGCCTGTTCGAGCAGCGAATAATTCCCCGACCGTTCCTTGCCAAAGCGGAAATCGTCCCCGACAACCAGATATTTCACGTCCAGGCCGTCCAGCAGGATGCGCTGGATGAACGCACCCGCCGTCAGGCCAGCGAGGTAGGCATTAAACCGCAGGCACACCACCCGGTCGACCTGGCAGTGTCGCAGCACCTCCAGCTTCTCCCGCAACCGGGTCAGTCTTGGTGGTGCCGATTGCGGCATAAAATACTCACGCGGCTGTGGTTCAAACGTGATCAGCGTCACCGGCAAGCGGCGTTCCCTGCCCTGTGCAACCAGTTGTGCCAGCACGGCCTGGTGCCCAAGGTGGACGCCATCGAAGCTGCCGATAGTGGCCGCGCACCCCCGGTGTTCAGGGTGCAGATTGTGTAACCCGCGAACCAGTTCCATCAGTGGACGACTGACCTCAGTGACAAAACAGGGAAGTATAAAGCATTGGGAGGCTAGCCTTCATGTGGGCGTTGCTGCATCAGGGTCCTGATTCGCAGACCGCCCAGATACAACACCAGGAAGTAGGCAACCGTTCCGGCCAGAACCCACTCAAGCAGGCCCGCCACTCGCGACCAGACTGACCACTCCTGCCAGGCCTGCAGTGAAGGCATCCACACGACCAGCACAGCGCCAAGTACCAGCGCTGCGCAACCGATTTGCAGTGACAGCCGCGACCACCCTGGCTGCGGTTGATAAACCTGGCGCTTTTTCAGCAAGTGGAACAACAGGCCGGCATTCACCCAGGCGGCCACTGAGGTAGCCAGTGCCAGTCCGGCGTGTGGTCCGGGAATATCCAGAATAACCATGGGTATGACAAACAGCAGGTTAAACACCACATTGGTCAACAGGGCAACAATGGCAATGCGCACCGGGGTGGCGGTGTCCTTGCGGGAGTAGAACGCCGGTGCCAGTACCTTGACCAGCATAAAGGCAGGTAACCCGGCGGCATAGGCCATCAGGCTCAGGCTGGCCATTTTGACGTCAGCGGTACCGAAGTCACCATAATTGAACAGCGTCACCAGCAGCGGACTTGCCAGCAGCGACAATCCGACGGCTGAGGGTATCCCGATCAGCAGCACCATACGCAGCCCCCAGTCCAGTGTGTGTGAAAATTCATCCACCGAGTTATTGGCATGACTGCGCGACAGACTCGGCAGGATGACGGTAGACAGGGCAATGGCGAATACGCCCAGTGGAAACTCTACCAGCCGGTCAGAGTAGTACAACCAGCTGACACTGCCGGCCACCAGGAAGGAAGCAATCAGGGTATCGAACAGCAGGTTGATCTGGGCCACCGATGAGCCAAGAATACCGGGCAGCATCAATTTCATGATGCGCCGGACGCCGCTATCCCGCCAGCCCCATGACGGCCTGGGAAACAGGCCAATGCGTTTCAGGGAAGGCAACAGGAACAGCAGTTGTAGCACGCCAGCAACGAAAACGCCGGCGGCGAGCGCCAGCTCCGGTTGTGCCAGGTGAGGCGACACCAGCACTGCGGCCCCGATCAATACCACGTTCAACCATACCGACACGAATGAAGCGGCTGCAAAACGCCCGTAGGTATTCAGGACCCCGGCGGCAAAAGCAACCAGCGAAACGAACAACAGGTAGGGAAAGGTCAGCCTCAGCATCAGCGCCGCCAGCTCAAATTGCGCTGCGTCGCGGTAAAGAAAGCCGGGGGCAAAGACGGTTACCAGCACCGGGCTGGCCAATACCCCGATGACGCACACAAGCGAGAGCACCCCCAGCAGGGTACCGCCAACCTTGTTAACCAGTTGCTGCACCGAGTCATGGTCACGCTGTTCCCTGTATTCCGAAATGATCGGTATGAATGCCTGTGAAAACGCACCCTCGGCGAACAGGCGACGCAAAAAATTCGGAATTTTAAAGGCCACGAAGAAGGCATCCATGCCGGCATTGGCTCCAAACCAGCGTGCCAGCACCATGTCCCTTACCAGGCCAAACACCCGCGACACCAGCGTCATGCTCCCCACAATCGCTGTATTTTTCAGTAGCTTATGGTGCATGCACGCAGAATTCTTTACGCAAAGCCAATTTCTCCACAAATAAAAAAACAAAAAGGCGTCAATTAAAACAGTAGCTTACCAGCAGATGCAGCACTGCGCACGGCCTCGACCAGAGTGCTTACACGGGCAGGCTGTTGTTGGCCCGCATCACCCTGTGAAAGCGTGAACAGCCGTGCCAGGATTGACAACGAATACCGAAATCCGCATAGTACGCCGTCTTTCGCAACATGAATTTACTGGAGCAGCTCCCTTGGCAAACTCAGCACAGGCAATCAAACGGGCACGACAGGCGGAAATCCATCGCCAGCGCAACGCCAGCCAGCGCTCGAACATGCGCACATCGATCAAGAAAGTGATCGCCTCGATTGCCGCCGGCGATCGTGACGCGGCCAGGCAGGCCTATGATCAAGCCGTACCGGTCATTGACCAGGCGGCTGGCAAAGGCCTGATTCACGCCAACAAGGCCGCGCGACACAAGAGCCGGCTTAATCAACACCTGCGCAACATGTAAGCAACAAGCCAGGCATGCAAACAAAAGCCGGTCGATGACCGGCTTTTGTTTGCATGCCCTTCAGTTAGTCAGCACCAGATTATCGCGGTGTATCAGCTCTGTCTCATCGATGTAGCCAAGCAGTTCCTCGATGCGACTACTGGGTTGTCCGATGATCTTATTTGATTCTGCCGCATTGTAATTCACCAGGCCGCGTGCCACTTCCCCGCCCAGGGTATCAAGGCACACGACAAGGTCACCGCGATCGAACTCACCTTCAACACGGGTGACACCGATCGGTAACAGGCTGCTACCCGCACCGCGCAGGACCTTCACTGCGCCGTCATCCAGCAACAATCGTCCGCGCACCTTGAGCTGTCCTGCAAGCCACTGCTTGCGGGCAGCAACCGCACCCCTCGGTGGAATCAATCGGGTGCCGAGTTTTTCGTTGGCCGCCAGCCGCTGCAGGATATTGTGTTCGTTACCGGCGGCAATCAGCGTCATCGTACCGGAGCGCGCAGCGCGTGCGGCTGCACGTACCTTGGTCAGCATCCCCCCGCACCCGAATGCCCCGCCGCTGCCGGCAGCCATTTTCTCCAGCGCCATGTCACCGGCCTGTGCTTCCCGGATCAAACGGGCATCCGGGTTGGTCCGTGGGTCCCCGTCCAGCAATCCTTGCTGGTCCGTCAACAGCACCAGCAGGTCAGCCTCGACCAGGTTGGCAACCAGTGCCGCCAGCGTGTCGTTATCGCCGAAACGGAATTCCTCGGTAGCCACCGTGTCGTTCTCGTTGACGATGGGGATAACACCCAGATCAAGCAAGGTGTTCAGCGTACTGCGCGCATTCAGATAGCGCTTGCGGTCAACCAGATCTTCATGCGTCAGCAAGACCTGCGCGGTATGCAGACCGTGTTTCTGGAAACGCGATTCATAGGCCTGCACCAGACCCATTTGTCCGATGGCCGCGGCAGCCTGTAACTTGTATAACGCGCGCGGGCGCCGCGTCCAGCCGAGGCGCGCCAGTCCTTCAGCCACTGCACCGGAGGAAACCAGTAACACTTCATGGCCCGCCTGCCGCAGGGCAGCAACCTGCTCGACCCAGGCATCAATGGCATCAACAGCCAGCCCCTGACCGTCATTAGTCAGGAGTGAACTGCCGATCTTGATAATCCAGCGCTGACAGTCGCTGATGTTTACTGCATTTACCATGGCGAAAGATTACCCGTCTTCGGCAACGTCTACCAGATGCTTGCTGTGCTCAAGATAATCCATCACCGCCTGTACCAGCGCATCGGTTCCGCTACGCGTGAGCGCGGAAATTTCGAAAACCGGGCCGTTCCAGTCCAGAGTCCTGACGACTTCCCTGCATTGCTGCCTTCGCTCTGCTTCCGGAATCAGGTCGGTTTTATTCAACACCAGCCAGCGCTCACGTAGCGCGAGTGCGGCATCATATTGCTCAAGCTCGGCAACAATCGTCAGGGCATCGGCAACCGGATCACGTGCGGGGTCCATGTCGAGCAGATGCAGCAACAACTGTGTGCGCGACAGGTGTTTCAGAAACTGAATCCCGAGACCGGCACCTTCCGCCGCGCCTTCGATCAGGCCGGGAATATCCGCCATGACGAAACTGCGATGCGCAGAGGCTCTCACCACACCAAGATTCGGGTGCAATGTCGTAAACGGATAGTCGGCAATCCGGGGGCGCGCGGAAGAGACCGCGCTGATCAAAGTGGATTTTCCTGCATTCGGCATGCCCAGCAGGCCGACATCTGCCAGCAGCTTCATTTCCATGTGCAGCATGCGCTTTTCACCCGGTGTGCCCGGCTTTGACTGTCGCGGACTGCGGTTGGTGGAACTTTTGTAGCGGGCATTGCCGAGGCCGTGAAAACCGCCCTGCGCAACCAGCAGGCGTTCGCCGTCCCGGACCAGGTCGCCAATCAACTCACCGGTCTCATCTTCGTGAACGATGGTCCCGACAGGCACCTTGACTACAAGGTCATCGCCCGACTTGCCGGTACAGTTCCTGCCTTTGCCATTACCTCCGCGCTCGGCAATAAATTTACGTGCGTGCCGGAAATCAATCAGTGTATTGATACAACTATCCGCTTGCAGGTACACGCTGCCGCCATCGCCACCGTCACCGCCATCAGGACCGCCACGTGGAATATATTTTTCACGCCGGAAACTGACACAACCATTTCCGCCATCCCCGGCACGCACCTCAATGGTTGCTTCGTCAATGAATTTCATCGCACTGATCCGTCACTCCCGGCATCCCTGCCTCCCGCGACATACCTACATCCCTGCAAACAAAAAACCCCGCTCTTGGCGGGGCTTGATAAATCCTGATGTCGCGTGATCAGGCCGAAACGATGTCAATAAACTTGCGTTTATTGGCACCACGCTGCACAAACTGCACCACGCCATCACTCTTTGCATAGAGTGTATGGTCCCTGCCGCACCCGACATTTTTACCCGGATGAAAGCGGGTCCCACGCTGGCGAACCAGTATATTACCGGCCAGCACACTTTCGCCGCCGTAGCGCTTCACACCGAGTCGCTTCGATTCTGAATCGCGGCCATTGCGCGTACTCCCGCCTGCTTTTTTATGTGCCATTGAAAAATCCTCTGCAGCGTTTGATCAACCGGTTATGCCCGTTATTTCAATTTCCGTGAAATTCTGACGGTGTCCCATCCGCTTCATGTGGTGCTTACGGCGGCGGAACTTGATGATTTCGACCTTTTTGGCACGGCCATGCGACTTGACTGTAGCCGTCACTTTACTGCCTTCCACCAGGGGCGCACCAACCTTCACATCTGCGCCTTCGCCCACCATCAGGACCTGGTCAAAATCGTAGGAATCGCCCTCGCTGGCGTCCAGTGTTTCAACCCGCAGGGTATCACCCTGGGAAACGCGATACTGCTTACCGCCGGTCTTTATAACTGCATACATTTCAGGAACTCCAGCTTCATCCGCTGCATTGTCGAAAATGGCCGCTCATTCTAATGACTGCACCCGGCAAGGTCAATCAAATCCCTTCTGGCGCAAGGGTCCTATCCCCGTTAGACTTGTCATCATGCCGGAAAGCCGGGCGCAAATACCCACGCCCACCGCTGAATCAAACATGAAAATATGCTAAAACTTGTTAAAAATCATAAAGAAACAACAGATCTTGGCGCCATCAGAGCACTGATTTCCGATGAGATGACAGCCGTCGACGTGCTCATTCAGCAGTGTCTGCACAGTGATGTCGCCCTTATCAACCAGTTATCACACTATATTATAAATAGTGGCGGCAAGCGTTTGCGCCCGATGCTGGTGCTGCTGTCAGCCAATGCCTGCCATTATCAGGGTGACCAGCATATCAACCTGGCCGCTGTTATCGAGTTTATTCATACCGCTACCCTGCTCCACGACGATGTCGTCGACTCCTCCCAGTTACGGCGCGGCAACATGACTGCCAACGCCGTATGGGGCAATGAAGCGAGCGTTCTGGTGGGTGACTTTCTTTACTCGCGGGCCTTTGAAATGATGGTCAACGCCAACAACATGCGCATCATGGAAATCATGTCGCACACGACAAACACCATTGCCGAAGGTGAAGTGCTGCAATTACTCAATTGTCATGATGCTGAAACGACCGAGATACGCTACATGGACGTGGTTATTCGCAAGACAGCACGTCTGTTTGAAGCTGCCGCCGAGATTGGCGCGGTACTGGGACAGCAACCGAAGCAGATCGAAACCGCACTGGCACACTATGGTCTGCACCTGGGTACTGCATTCCAGTTAATAGACGATGTACTCGATTACAGCGCCTCACCGGAAGATACCGGCAAAAATGTGGGTGATGACCTCGCCGAAGGCAAGCCGACCCTGCCGCTGATACACGCGATCCACAAAGGCACACCGAATCAGGCCAGACTCATCCGCAAGGCCATAGAAAACGGTGGCCATGACAACATGCAGGATGTGTGTGCCATTATTGAATCAACCGGGGCCATCCCGTACACTGCGCAGGCCGCGCAGCGGCAAGCCGACCTGGCCATCAAGGCGCTGAAACCGCTCCCGGATTCAGCCAGCAAGGAGGCACTTTACGGCCTCGCAGATTTTTCTGTTAGCCGTAGTTACTAAACGGGCAGTAGCGCAGTCTGGTAGCGCACTTCGTTCGGGACGAAGGGGTCGGAGGTTCAAATCCTCTCTGCCCGACCATTTAACAACCGATACCAGACTGGCTTGCCGAGTTGCACCCGGGTCATTTCTCAACCTGTATCACGGTTCAGCGGATAACCGCCTGGATACTATGGACGTATAATGGCTAATCTTCCTCCAGGTGGCGATCGCAGAAGTCCGCTGACTTTTGATCGACGCAAATCCACCGCAGCCACCAGCCACCTCGAATTACTCTCGAAAATGAGCGGTCACCTGGCCGTCACCCTCAACCTCGAGGAAACCATCCAGAAGGCACTGGACCTGATCGTCAAGTTCGTACAGGCTGAGGGCGGCGCGCTTTTTTTACTCGAGGAGAAATTTGCAACGCTGGTCTGCAAGGCAAGCGCCGGTCCGGTAGATATACGGGGCATCAGGATAAAATCCGGTGAAGGTATCGTCGGCCAGTGTGTCACACAAAATACCAGCCGCATCGTCAAGGATGTGCGCCAGGATGCCAACTTTGATCAGTCCGTTGATGAATCAACCGGTTTTCAGACACGCTCCATTTTATGCACGCCGATGACAGTCAACAAAGAGAAGGTTGGTGCCATCGAGCTGGTTAACAAACGCACACAAGACGGGCTGTTTTCAGATACCGACCTGCTGATGCTGCAGACCCTTGCCTCTGCTGCTGCACTGGCGATCAACAATGCGCATATGGCAGAAGAACTGGTCGAACAGGAGCGTTTCAGCCGCGAACTGGAACTTGCCACAGAAATGCAGCGCAGTCTTCTGCCTGACACACCAACCGACTCTTTTCCGGTTTTCGGTATCAATCTGCCTGCCAATGAAATGTCGGGTGACTTTTACGATTTTTTCAGGCTTGATGACGGTCGTATTTACTTCAGCCTTGGCGATGTCTCGGGGAAAGGCATGGATGCCGCCCTGCTGATGTCAAAAACGGCCAGCCTGTTCCGCTGTCTGGGCAAAACCATACACGAGCCCAATATGCTGCTCGCGACCATCAACAGGGAGCTGTGTGAGACAGCGATTCACGGCATGTTTGTCACCATGGTCTGTGGTCTGCTGGACACCAATACGGGTGACATTATTTTAGCCAATGCCGGCCATGAGCCACCCCTGATACATGCCCGGGATGGCACCTTTACAGCACTGCCGGCAAGCGCGCCACCGCTCGGCATCATGCCGCTGCAGACAGGGGGTGATGACGGCATCAGGGCCGAAACCTTCCACCTGGAGGGAGGCACGCTCTACATCTTCACCGATGGAGTCACCGAGGGTGCTCTGGAAAATGGCAGCCGCCTGGGACAATCCGGCTTTAAGGACATCATCCGGGAGCGCAGCGAGTTGCCAATCGCCGCCCGTATTGAAGCGGTTGTGTCGGTACTGAGCGATACCGAGCGCAAGCGTCATGACGATATCACCTTGCTGGCTGTTGAAGATGCGCGAACTGAAATACGCCACAATATTGTCAGTGACGGACCGGAACTGATCGCCCGCCATACCTTTCCGGCCCGGGCAGATGCACTGCATTCGGTTCGCGAGGTGGTTAATAAAGCCTGTGAGTCCTGTGGCTGTGCGTCTGAAGACGCCACGGATATCATTATCGCGGTTGGAGAGGCCTGCCAGAATGTGGTCCGGCATGCCTACAAGGGCCGTGATAAAGGCGATGCCACATTGGAAATATACTGCAAAGACGGCATACTTGAGTTTCGTCTCCAGGATTCAGCACGCCCGGTAGACCGGGAGAAAATCAAACCGATATGGCCGAAGGAACTGGGGCCAGGAGGTCTGGGAGTCTGCCTTATCCACGACATAATGGACAAGGTTGAATACCTCCCTCCTCCGGAAGACCAGGGAAACCTGCTACGCATGGTTAAATACATCAAGAGAAAGAACAGTAATGAAACATGAAATTCTGAAGAGACAGGGGTCATCCATTGTCGTTTTTAAAGGCGAGATTGACCTGGACAGTTCACCGGCTGCAAGAAAAATTCTGCTCAAGTGTTTTGAAAACACCAGCAACGTAATTGTCGACCTGTCAGGCGTGACCTATATCGACAGCTCCGGTGTTGCCTCACTGGTAGAGGCGCTGCAGGCAGCGAAGAAAAATGGCAGCCAGTTCTCGCTGGCCGCCGTCAGTGAACCCACCCGGCGGGTACTTGAACTGGCTCGTCTCGACAAGGTTTTTACACTGCATGGCAGTATCGACGAGGCACTGGACACCCATGCCTAGCTGTCCTGACTCCAGAATATGCGCGAATAACCGACACTCCTCTTTATGCTGAAGCTGGTTGAAAAGCTGGGACGTGATTTTCTGTACCTGCTGGAAACAACCGGCAGAATGGGGATGTTTTTCGGCTCGTCAGTTGTCAGCATCGTCAAACCGCCCCTCGAGTTCTATCCGATTGTTCGACAAATCTACTTCTTCGGCGCACGTTCCGTCATCGTAATACTGATTGTCGGCCTGTTTACAGGTCTGGTCCTTGGCCTGCAGGGCTACCATAATCTCAAGCAATTCGGTTCCGAGGACGTGCTCGGCTCTGCCGTTGCCCTCAGCCTGATTCAGGAACTGGGGCCCGTGCTGACCGCGCTGATGGTCATTGGCCGGGCCGGTTCGGCGATCTGCGCCGAAATAGGCATCATGCGACACTCTGAACAGATTGACGCCCTTGAATGCATGGCTATCAATCCGGTGAAATTTCTGGTTGCACCCAAGTTCGTTGCCGCACTCATATCCATGCCGGTGCTGACATTTATCTTTTGTGTCGTCGGTATTTTCGGCGGCTACCTGGCAGGTGTGGTGCTACTTGGTGTTTCCGAAGGATCCTACTTTCAGGGCATGTATAAAAGCGTCGAGTGGGCTGATATCCGCCTGTGCCTTATCAAATCGATAATCTTCGGCCTGCTGGTCGTGTGGATCACCACCTTCAAGGGGTATTTCCTGCACCTCAACCGGACCGGCGTATTCGGCGCGGAGGGTGTCAGTCGCATAACAACCGATGCGGTGGTATTTGCCTCGGTGTCAATCCTGGTGTGGGATTACCTGATTGGCTCAATCATACTTTCGTAACAGACACAGGACTCATAGTGACGCGCACAATCGGGGTTGGTAATGAAAAAAATAAATGTTGAAATGATCGTTGGTGCATTTCTCCTGGCGGGTTTCGTCAGTTTCTCCTGGCTGTCAGTCAAAATGGGCGACATAAAGCTGTTCGAGAATGAAAAATACCCGATTACAGCCAGATTTACCTCAATCAGCGGTCTCAAGGAAGGCTCGACTGTCGAACTCGCCGGTGTCATCGTCGGCAAGGTCAACCGCATTGAACTGGATGCCGATGACTATGAGGCGGTGGTACACATGGATATCGACAAACGGATCGAACTGCAGGATGACAGTATCGCTTCCATTCGCACTGCAGGTATTATCGGTGACAAATATATCAAGCTGACACCCGGTGGCTCGGATATCATCCTCGAGGCCGGCGATGAGATTTATGAAACCGAACCGGCCATCAGTCTGGAAGAACTGATCAGCAAGTACATTTTTGACAGTGAATAATACAAACCACCACCGGTAATCATGATGAAAATACGCCTCATTGCATTCCTGATCTGTCTTCTGCCGCTGACACTCCTGGCTGAGCCGCACAGCGAAGCCATACAGGACCATGATGCCCATCCTGCGAGCAGTGAAGCCGTTGCCCCGCCTATTCTGGAAGAGATGGAAACCGAGGGTACGGATGGAGAATCCTCGCCTTTCACGGACGACGACGATCTGTCCTTTCTGTATGAAGACGATGAACCCGTTGAAGTCTATGACCCACTGGAGAAGTTCAATCGCGGCATCTTCTGGTTCAATGACAAGGCCTATTTCTATGTAATGAAACCCATTGCAAAGGGCTGGCGCTGGCTTGCACCGGAGCCGCTGAGACTGGGCATCAGGAATTTCTTCTCCAACCTCAGGGCGCCGATCCGCGTTGTAAATGCCGCCCTGCAAGGCAAGTTTCGTGATGCCGGCAATGAACTGACACGCTTTGGTGTCAATACAACACTGGGTATCGGTGGCCTTTTTGACCCTGCGAAGGAACACTTCGGCATCGAGAGGAAAATGGAAGACACTGGCCAGACACTGGCACATTACGGGGTTGGAGCCGGCCCCTATCTTGTGCTGCCGTTCCTGGGACCTTCAAATCTCAGGGACACTGCCGGCCTGTTCGGTGACTATTACTTCAGCCTTGTGCCGGTGGTATTCGAACACCGTGGCTACTGGATTGCGATTTCCGCAGATGTACTCAATTTCCTGTCGCTCGACAAGGACACCTACGAAGACATCAAGAAAGACTCTCTGGATCCTTACCTGTTCCTGCGTGATGCCTATGGCCAGTATCGCATGAATCTGATACAAAACTAGGCATATAAAGGCATACTTCTATCAAGAGGCAGACAGCATGTTAAAACGATTACTACTGGTTCTCATGACAGGACTTACACTGGCATTTGCCACGGCATCCCTTGCGGAGAACTCACCCACAGATGATATACGCGCCTCTGTAGACGCCATCATCGCCATACTGAAAAACGAGCAACTGGACCGGGCTGGCAAACGCGCAGAGATAAAAGCCGTTGTCAATAAACGCTTCGATTTTCGTGCCATGTCACAGCGCACGCTTGCGACCAACTGGAAAAAGACCACTGACGAGGAGAAGAACAGATTTGTAGACCTGTTCTCGCAGCTGATCGAGAACAGCTATGTTGGTAAACTGGACTCATATACAAACGAGAAGGTTAATTACACCGGTGAAAAGGTCGACGGCCGGAAGGCCGTTGTTGAAACCGTTATCATCACAACCACTGCGGATGTACCTGTCGACTACAGGGTCTACCAGAAAGATAACCAGTGGCTGGTTTATGATGTCACCATTGAAGGCGTCAGCCTGATCAGTAACTACCGCAGTTCCTACCAGACGATCATGAAGAGCGATGGTTTTGAAGGCCTGCTGGCAAAGATGCAGGAAAAGATCAACGAGCTGGCCAGCTCACCCCCAGAGCCTGCGGGCGAGGGTTAAGGACAGACACGCGGCTAGCTGCGCTGCTGGTTACGGTCAGCGGTCAGACGGGCAAGATAATCATCTGCATTGACGGCCTCATCCCTGGGGCGACGGTTAATCATGTCCTGTATCACCTCGTTGTCGCTGTGTTGAACTTCATCAACAGTGCCGGTCATCAGAACCCGGCCCTGCCCGAGCACGGTAATCCTGTCAGCGATCTTGAAGGCGCTTTCCAGTTCATGAGTGACCACAACGATGGTCACCTTCATAGCCCCCTTGAGGCGTAATATCAGTTCATCCAGTTCCGCAGAAACCACCGGGTCAAGCCCGGCAGACGGCTCGTCAAAAAACAACAGGCTGGGATCCATGATAATGGAGCGGGCCAGTGCCGCTCTTTTTAACATACCGCCCGAGAGTTCCGATGGCATCAAGTCTTCAAAACCGGCCAGGTTAACAACCTCGAGTTTCATTCGTGACATGATTCGGATAGTGCTTTCGTCCAGTTTGGTGTGTTGTCTGAGCGGTAACTCGATATTCTCTGCAACTGACATCGAGCCCAGCAAGGCGCCGCCCTGAAAAGCAACGCCGATTTTACGCCGGATTGCGTATAACTCGCGGCTGCTGATCCTGGTAATATCCTGGCCGAAGATATGAATGCTGCCGGAAGCAGGCATGTTCAGCCCCAGCATATTGCGCATCAGGGTGGTCTTGCCCGAACCGCTGCCACCCATAATCACCATGATCTCCCCGGTCCGGATATCCAGGTTGACATCCTTGAGAACAACACGCTTACCATAGTCCATGCACAGGTTTCTAACCTCAATCACGTTCTCGGGAGTTTTGTCATTCATGGCGAATCTCTCTGATCAATCAAGGTCCCTTCACGAGGAAAACCTACCGGGAAGCTTCCTGTTCCTTGGTTTTTTCCCAGTAATAGTCAAGTGTATCCAGATCTGTTTCGGATAATGTCTGCCCGGCCACCTGCAGAAACGTCTCCACCTGTCGAAACCGTCGAGTGAACTTGGTATTGCCCTTGCGCAGCGCCAACTCAGGGTCAACACCGGCATGCCGGGCGAGATTAACGGCTGCGAACAGCAGGTCACCGGCCTCCTCCGTCAACGCATCGATGCCTGCATGGTTGTTGATCACTTCGTTCAATTCTTCAAGCTCTTCTTCAACCTTGTCGGATACCCCGTGGATCGTTGGCCAGTCAAAGCCCGCTCGAGAGGCACGTTTCTGCAGTTTGCAGGCCCGTGTCAATGCAGGAAGTGCCAGTGGAACACCATCCAGTACGCTTTTCTGTTTGCCGCGTTCCTGCTCCTTGTGACGTTCCCACGCGCGAGTCTGCGCCTGCGCGTCCTCAACCACCTCATCGGCAAACACGTGGGGATGGCGGCGGATCATTTTCCTGCATATACCTGATACGACATCACTGAAATCGAACCAGCCGCATTCCCGTGCCATTTGCGCGTGGTATACCACCTGAAAAAGCAGGTCACCCAGTTCATCCTGCAACGCCGCGGAATCACCCTGCTCGATGGCATCGACTACTTCATAGGCTTCTTCCAGTGTATAGGGTGCTATCGACTGGAAGTCCTGCTCCAGATCCCAGGGACAACCCGCCTGTGGATCACGCAGCCGCGCCATGATATCCAGCAAGGTATCAACAGTGGCAGGCACAGTGTCATCGCTGACCATCAGATCATCTCCTGGCAAATCAACGCTCCGGATAATAAATAACTGCAACGCATCGCAAGTTTACAGATCAGGGGAAGATTGGGCGGCATCAACGGGACCCGCTTGCGTAGACCAGCCTGGACAGGGGCCTGCGTCGAATCAACCCTGACGGGATGAACACGCGATAAAGCTAGTGTACGCCACCACTCATGGCCGATATCACCTCGTCCTCAAGCTGGATACGCTCTGCTATGCACTCACCCAGGTTGGATAAATCAATCGCCAGGAACTCCACGCTATTGTCCAGAGACATGGATTCGTATTTATCGTTAAAGCGCAGAATCTGGTCGGTGGTTTCGATAATCTTCGGGTAGATTTCGTCTGCGACAGACAGGACAGATGATCGGCGTTCGCGGTTATCGGAAAGATAGCGATACAGCTGAAAGTGAGCACTCGCAGTATAATCTATCAGGGCCTCACAAAAGGCCCGCAGTGCCTTTTCCACAGAAGGCTCGGGGTTGAACGGTTGGCGGTTGGCCAGTTCAGTGAGTAGCGACAGTGTCGTATTACGTGATGATACCAATGCGTCAAGTTTTTCACGCGACCGCTGGCGGCGATCGACGCCACCCGGATATTTTGCTCCCATTTGCTACTCCCGCCTTGATTTCAATGACAAATTTCTTATACCGTTGCCGGCCCCGTGTTGCCAGTAGCCACCCTCTCCCGACAGTCGTTGCCATTGTATCAGACACCCGCCGGAAGTCTCCCTGTTCTGAATCATCTGGCGCGTGAATCCGAGTGACGGGTAAGCGCTTGAACGCTTGGGTTAGCGAATCCCCCTCACACACATTTCACGTAAAAAATACAAGGTAAACAAGCCACTTCCCGGCCGGCATACCCACATCAGGATAGTTCTTGCTTAACCAATTGATTATTATTGTTTTTATGTGTTATAGTTACACAACTTGGCGGGTATAAATCTTGACTAAAAGACTCAACTATTACTACTATATACACACCATAACGGCTGGTTTAGGCTTATAGCCCTGCACCGGTGCATCGGAAATCTGGACACAGAATACGGTCCAGCGCAACCGGTAGCAACATGAAGTACCGTATTCATTAGAGGTTAGCTATGAAGTTATCAACAAAAGGCCGCCACGCTGTGACAGCAATGATGGAATTGGCTCTACAGCACAAGAAAGGACCGGTGACGCTGGCGGATATTTCTGCCCAGCAGGCCATCTCGATTTCTTATCTTGAACAGCTATTCGCACGCCTGCGCCAGCACGGTCTGGTTACCGGTATGCGGGGCCCCGGCGGTGGTTACTGTCTTGCCCGGCCGGCATCTGAAATCACTATTGCCAACATCCTGGCAACGGTTGATGACGTCACGCGGCGCGAAGAGCAACCACACAACCAGAGCGAAATTCCTGCCGGCGCGCAGATGTGGTTACGCTTGAGCAATCGTATTTATGATTATTTAAACAGTATCACGCTGGATGAAGCCATTGAGGCGGCAGCCAGTGATTCACAAACCTCCCTGTTTGGATCCGGATTCCGGCAGACAGCGGCATAATCAGACACAGCTTGAAGTATCAGGAGAATCGGTAATGGCGTATAGCGATAAAGTACTCGACCACTACGAAAACCCGCGAAATGTCGGCTCTTTCGACAAGGGTGATAAACAGATTGGTACCGGCATGGTTGGCGCGCCGGCTTGTGGTGATGTCATGAAACTGCAAATCAAGGTCGGTGAAAATGGTGTTATCGAAGATGCCAGGTTCAAGACATATGGTTGTGGATCGGCCATTGCATCAAGCTCATTATTGACAGAATGGGTAAAGGGCAAAACCCTGGACGAGGCCCGCGAGATCAAGAATACCGACATCGCGGCAGAACTCGCGCTACCGCCCGTAAAGATTCACTGCTCGGTACTGGCTGAGGATGCCATCAAGGCAGCTATCCAGGATTACCAGGGCAAGTCAGGCACCCTGCCGCAGGCTGCCGAAGGCTGATATCCCTGTCACGAGCGGAAACAGACAACGGGGCCAGATGGCCCCGTTTTTCATTACCCCCGGCCATAGCCCGGCAACGGAACAGATCAAAGCCCAGGGACGCAGAACATGCAGATATCAGTCACTCGACTCTACCCTGAGCCGGGATACCAGCAACCGCTGAAAGGGCTGTACTTGCAGCATCAACTGCACAGGGAAGGACGGCCTGAGTCCCCCTTCGTCTACAGTAATTTTATTACATCGCTGGATGGCCGAATTTCCCTTGGCAACCCGGGCAACGCAACACACACTGTCCCTGCCGCAACAGCAAACCCGCATGACTGGCGCCTCTATCAGGAACTTGCCGGGCAGGCGGATTTACTGATTACCAGCGGCCGCTATTTTCGGCAAAGTCACATTGGCGAGGCACAGGATCAGCTGCCGGTTGGCAATCAGCAAGAATTTGACGATATCCGTGAGTGGCGCCTGGCACAGGGATTACCCGAACAACCGGATGTCGCCATTCTCAGCAGCAGTCTGGATATCCCTCTGGCCGCGCTGGAACCCTACCGGCATCGCCGCATCCTGGTCATTACCGGTGAATCATCTGACCAGACCAGGGTCGATTTACTGCAGAAATCAGGAATCGAGGTGCTTCGTGCCGGGGCCGGGACACGGGTGGAAGGTCAATTGTTGATCCCGCAGCTGGGCAGATCAGGATACCGGAGTATCTATGCTATAGCCGGACCGGCAGTTTTCCATACACTGCTTGAGGCCAATGTCCTCAACCGCCTGTACCTGACAATCGCGCAGCAATTGCTGGGCGGAGAGTTATATGACACCCTGACACGGGGTGCGTTGCTGACGCCAGCCCGGAGCATGTCACTAGTCAGCTTGTATCACGAACCCTGTACCGGCGTTGCAGCAGGTCAACTGTTTGCAGTCTTTGAGCCACGCTATTAACCCTGTTGCCCCGAGTTCCCGCACTCCTGCTAGCCCGGCTATTCAAGACACTCCCGGAGATAACGGCGAATTGTCGAATGCGCAATCACGCCGCCCTGGTTGATCCCTTCACAACGGCGGGCCTCGCGATTCCATGCTGCGGCACTGTCAACCAGCTCCGGCCAGAAGGGGTAGGTGCGGCATTGTACCGGGCGTACGGCATATATCCTGCATTTACCCCGGGCATCCAGAAAGATACAGCGCTCATCTGACCCTGGTGCCAGCACCTGCTCACCATCAACCAGGCGTTGCAGGTAGCGTCGCCGGAACCAGCCTTGTGACAGTTGCAGATAGGTGCGAATCCTTTCAGACTCTTGCTTGCTCAGGTACACATAATAGTCACCGGCAGCTGCACAGCATTGACCACACTGCGTGCATGAAAATCGCAGGTCTTCTTGCATGTAGAATGGTTGCACTGCCTGTCGTCCCTGATGAGGAAACCCGGATTGTCTCACACCACACGATCAATATATCAAGGCCGCATAATCCAGCTCGGCATTGAATCCCTGACCCTGCCCAACGGCGAGATGCTGGATCTTGAAATAGTACGACATCCCGGCGGAGCCGCGGTAGTGGCAGTGGATGAGCGGCAACACGTATGCCTGTTGCGCCAGTACCGCCATGCCAGTGGCGGCTGGTTGTGGGAATTACCGGCGGGCAAACTGGAGGCGGGTGAAAATCCGCAAGCAACTGCGAAACGCGAGTTGCTCGAAGAGGCCGGCATACAGGCTGATCAATGGCAAATCCTTGGAGACATTCTGGTAACACCGGGCTTCTGCGATGAGGTCATTCACCTGTTTCTTGCGCGCGAATTAACCCGTCTTGTTGCACAGCCGGAGAGACACGAGGTAATCGAAGTGCACTGGATCCCGTTTGAACAGGCAATGGCCCGGGTATTCGATGGCACACTTCGGGACGCCAAGACGATGCTCGGCCTGACACTGTCTGAAAAGATCATCAGTGGCTGATGCCCAGATGACTGCCCAGACATTGTTTTTCAACAGGATTCTTACCACCGATCCATGTTACTGTCCGACAATACAAGCAGCACTTCAGCGACCGGAAGTTTATGATCTATTGCAGTAATTGCGGTGCACGCGTGACCGAAAGGATCCCTGCAGGTGATGACCGGCTACGTCATGTCTGTGATGCCTGCCAGACGGTGCATTACGAGAACCCGAAAATCGTCGCTGGTTGCATACCCGTATGGGATAAACGCATCCTGCTGTGCCGCCGCGCCATCGAACCACGCTATGGTTTGTGGACCCTGCCGGCCGGTTTCATGGAGAACGGCGAGTCAACCGAACAGGCGGCAGCACGTGAGACCTGGGAAGAAGCCTGCGGCAAGGTTACCGATCTGGCGCTCTATGGCGTTTTCAGTATCCCGCAAATCAATCAGGTCTATATGATGTTTCGTGCCCACCTGGAAACAGAAGATTTCCGGCCGGGTGCAGAAAGCCTGGATGTCAGGCTGTACGAGGAGCACGAAATACCCTGGGATGAACTGGCCTTCCCGGTCGTCAGACTCACTCTTGAACGCTACTATAAAGATTCCAGAGCCGACCACTTCCCGGTTCATGTCGAAAATATCACACGGCACCCGGCGCGCAAGAGATAGCACTCTGCCATTTCAGAAGGAGAACCCATGTACAGACACATTGTAACGCTCGCGCTAGGACTGTTAATTTTCAGTATGCCGGTACACGCTATTGAGATCGAGGGTATTGAAGTTGCAGAGGCAATATCAATTGCGGACAGCAACACCAGGCTGCTACTTAACGGTGCCGGCCTGCGGGAAAAATTCTATATCGATGTGTATCTCGGTGCTCTCTACCTGCCGGAAAAGACAGCGGATGCAACTACCATACTCGGTGACAATAGGCCTGCCAGCATACAGATGCACATTCTCTACAGTGAAATCAGCAAGCAAAAGCTGACCGAGGGCTGGATAGACGGGCTGGACGCCAACCTGCCAAAAAGCGAACTAAAGGCAATCCAGCCGCGACTGGAGTCATTCAACGAACTGTTTACCGCCGTGCACAAAGGTGATGTCCTGAGTATCGAATACACCCCCGAGAGGGGCACGGAAGTCCGCCTCAACGGCGAATGGCGTGGCGCTGTAGAAGGCAATGACTTCTTCCGTGCCCTGCTGAAGATCTGGTTAGGCCCGAATCCGGTCAGCAGCTCACTCAAACAGGACATGCTGGGCAGCAACTAGACGACTGCTGAAACCCATGCGTGGCGTATTCCTTGATAGTGCTACGGTAGACCGACAGGATCTTGATCTGGGCGCCCTGAAATCGTGCCTGAGCGACTGGTCAATCCGCAGCACGACAGCTGTCAGCGAGGTTGCCGACGCCCTACAGGGCGCTGATATTGTTGTCAGCAACAAGGTAAGACTGGACCGTGAAACATTGCAATGCGCTGATGCGCTGAAACTGGTTTGCGTGGCGGCTACCGGAACCAATAATGTTGATCTGGAGGCCGCGGCGGAATACAACATCACTGTCTGCAACGCGCGTTGCTATGCCACCACATCGGTTGTTGAGCATGTTTTTACCCTGATACTGGCACTCACCCGCCATCTCCATGATTACCAGACCTCGGTCAAACAAGGAAAGTGGCACGCTGCCGGGTCATTCTGCCTGCTTGACTACCCGATCATGGAGCTGGCTGGCCGGACCCTGGGTATTATCGGCTATGGAGAACTGGGCAAGGCAACAGCAGCCATGGGCAGGGCATTCGGAATGAACGTCGTGGTCGCACAGCGCCCCGGAGGGACGTCGAAAACAGGTCGCAGCCCACTGGACCAACTGCTATCAGAATCTGACATCATCAGCCTGCATTGCCCGCTTGCCAGCACTACTCATAACCTGATAGATCACCGGGAATTTGCCCTGATGGGCAAGGATACCCTGCTCATCAATACCGCCCGTGGTGGTATTGTCAATGAAACAGCTCTGCGGCAGGCATTACTGTCCGGGCAAATAGCCGGTGCCGGGGTCGATGTATTGAGTGAGGAACCGCCACGCCAGGGCAACCCCCTGCTGGACGAGCCAATACCGAACCTGATCGTGACTCCGCACGTAGCCTGGGCAGGTAAAAACGCCCGACAATCACTCATCAATGAGCTCACTGAAAACATTCACGCCTACCTGAAAGGCAGGCCGCGTAATGTGGTCCATGCATGAACGGCGAGTCGATTTAATCACGTGTCTTTAACAGCCAGCGGCATCAAGAGCAACCTCGACAGCATTCGGGAACGCATGCGGATTGCAGCGACCGGTGCCGGGCGCAACGTGAACAGCATACGCCTGGTCGCGATCACCAAGTACATGCCTCCCCACTACGTACAAGCGGCCATGTCGGCAGGTCAACACTGCTTCGGGGAGAACACCTTGCAAGGCGCACACAGCAAGCAGGCACTGCTGGATGAACCGTCGAACGAATGGCACTTTATCGGGCACCTGCAATCCAACAAGGCGAAATCAGTTCCAGAGAATTTTGCATGGCTGCACTCACTGGACAGCCTCAAACTGGCCAGCAAGCTGTCTGACAGCGCGGTTCAGTCAGGTACCACACTGAATGTGCTGCTGCAGGTCAACATCGCCAATGATGCCGCAAAATACGGCCTGCCAGCAGTATCGGTCTGCCCGTTTGTTGAAGACCTGCTACGCATCGATCTGGCCGGCCTTCATATACGCGGCTTGATGACCATCGGCCACCGTCATGCTGGCCCGGATCAGACACGGGCGGATTTTTCCGCCCTGCGTGAACTGGGTCAGGCTTGCGCGGAGCGCTTCGGTCGCCACCACTTCACCGAACTCTCAATGGGAATGAGCAATGATTTCGAGATCGCCATTGCCGAAGGTGCCACCATGATACGCGTCGGCAGTGCTATATTCGGTGAGCGCCCGAATACTCAGAATACACATGACTAATATATCGCATATTACTGTATTATATAAACAATATATATTGTTAAAGCCGACAACAGCCCTGCCTCAATCGAGATTTATTTGGCCGTCAATTCCAGTACAATGTGCACCGGAATCAGCCGCGCTACGCTGCGCATCCACCTATGAGGGGTCGTACAATGGTCGAACTGTATGGAACAGGTTCAATATGGATAGTCGGAGTACTGGGTATCCTGCTGGGCATTGGACTTGGCAGTATCGTGACCTACACCCTTGCCAGCCGCAACAACCGTAACCAGAACCTGCAGGCTGAACTGGACCAGCTGGTTGAACAATTTGCCGATTATCGTGAGCAAGTCGGGCAGCACTTCATGCACACCTCGGATCTTGTTCAGGAAATGACGCGTAGCTACCGGGCAGTATATGAACACCTGGCGACCGGTGCATACCATCTGTGCAGCGACCCGGCAGACCCGCCGACACTGGAACGCCGGTCACCGGATGCTCTTGCCGCTGACAGCGCCTCCTCAATGGACGACGCTGGCTATGATGAACTGGCCGAACTCTCCAGTTTGAAGGAAGATATAGATTCTTTATTGAACGACTCACCCCGGTTCTCAAAAGTTGATGTACGCGTAGACGAAGACGAGCACAAATCGATAAAACATTAAGGCGCTAACCGGAGAATTGAATTATTAATCAGTCCCCGCCTTTTTCTACATAGGGCGCCATAACCGCGACCAGCTCATCGAGGATCCGCTGCCGTTCAGCCACGTTCAGATCAGCCACTTCCGCAAACACCGTTCCAGCTTTCAATTCAGCAATATAGTCAGACACACGTTCACAGCCGTGGCTGCACAAGGTTTCCACGCGCTCGGCAAGATTTTTTTGCGTTAAAACCATACTTCTTTTGCTGTCCTCTCGTTAAAACCCTGCAGTTTACGGCGTTTTTTGCGTTTCTGTCGCGGGTCACAGTTTTATCCGACCGCAGACTCTAGGCTGTATTCTGGCAAGCAAGGGTGCGTCCCGGCAAATAATAGCAGCTCGACAAAATCTGGAGAATACGGCATGAAGTTTCACCCGGCTACAGTGACCCTTGCGACCATTGCCATAATGACATCATTACAGGGATGCATCGCGATCGCCGGCAGCCGCACGCATACAAGCCCTGCTTCCACAAACAGTATTCCCGCGGCAGATCCACTGCTGGATCATTTTATTGCCTGGGTTCCACGGGACCAGGCCCAGACAGCAGCAGTGGCAGAGGCCATGACACACATCTCACTGGTAAACGCCCGGGAACAAACTGCAAAACAGTTGTGCGAAAGCGCCTGGGGCATGAATGGCGAGGTCACGGATACTTTTGGCCCCTACCCCGCCAGCGCACCCGAGGATGCCGGTGGCTATCCCGCCTGGTACTACCGCATCAGTTTGCGGCCCGGAATGCACGGCTGTCATAACACAGATTCGCAAAAGCTCTATCATGCGCTGCAGGAACACCTGCCTGAATGGATTGACATCAAGGCCGCAAGAACAGCAACCCTCGGCCTGATTGAATGATTACTGCTCTGCCCGGACCTGTATAGCCTTCTCCAGTACTTCATCTACAGCCTGCACCATGTTCCTGAGTGTTTGATCACCCAGCGCCGCTTGTCGGGCGGAATTCAATTCCGTCGCAAGCCGGCCAACCGCCTCTACAGGTTTGAACTGCTGCAGACCCAGCAAATGGCTCTCGCCCGATGATCGAACGTCCTCCATTACATCAATAAGGCGTATCTTATCAAGGTCATGCAGGGGCAGATAGGCCGGTGTACCTTCATGGTCAACCTCGATCAGGTGGCCTGCCTCAATGAGTATACCGAGCGTGCGGTGCACCGGTTCACCGGGTAAATCCAGATAATCGACGAGTCGATCGAAAGACCAGGCTTCCCTGCCATGGAAATAGTTGTACCCGACAAGGAACAATACCTGCAGCGCGAGCTGCTCACGCATTCGATTGCTGAGCACGATGGGTTCCCGGTGCAGCGTCATGAACTTCGGATGCTGCACGAAATAGGCAATCTGGGAGCCCACCAGGAGAATCAACCAGCTCAGATACATCCAGATCAGCAACATGATTACAATCGCAAAACCTGAATATATCGCTGCATATTTCGAAGATGAGGCGATAAATTCCGCAAACCCCCAACCGGTTATTTTCCAGATCACACCGGCGATCACACCACCGACCAGGGCTGCAGTGAACTGCACATGCGTATTCGGAATGAATATGTAGATGAGCGTGAACGCCAGACACACAAGGATGTAGGGAACCAGCTTGCTGCCATATAACATCAGCGTGCCGAGCGGCTCAATTGAGGCCAGATGCTGTGCCGCCTCCGTATTCAATACCATGGCAGTGAAACCCACCGCACTGAAAATGAGCACCGGTCCAACCAGGATTACACTGAGATAGTTGCTGACACGCTGGGAGAGTGTCCGCAAATGGTCAATCTGCCAGACGAAGTTGAAGGCACTCTCGATCTTCTGCAGCAACGCAACAACTGTGTAGATCAACAGCACAACACCGACCGAACCGAGCACACCGACCTTCACGTTTTCAACAAAGCCGACAATCCTGTCGGATACCTCCACACCGTTTGGGCCAAGCGGTGTCAGCAGGTTATAAAGCAGGGGCTCGAACCTGTTATGCACACCGAAACCCTTGAGCACGGAAAAACTGACCGCAAGCAAGGGCACGATAGACAGCAGCGTAGTGTACACAAGACTCATGGCACGCAGGTTTAACTGTCCGCCCATCAGCTCCTTCACCAACAGGCTCAGGACACGGGATACGAACACCAGATAGCGGCGCAAGCCGGTGAGCTCACGCATGTCATCGTCCCAGACAAGGGCGTTGACACGTGCAAGCAGATCATGAATTCCGTCAGCCATCCGCTCGATCCGTCCGGAACACCAGCAACAAGGGGACTAACCGCACTACCAGAGCATCCATAATTCACCGCCTGCCATATTTGCCAGCTTGATCCGGCCTGCTGCCAGCTGAATCGTCAGCATCATAGCATCAACCATATCAGCTCAACGACTCCCTGCGCCATTGCTTTTGGACGGGCTGTAGCGGTTAAAGATAAGGCCCTGAAAGCCGATACGACAGCAAGAATCAGTACCTCGGCAAAGGCGGAGTAATGGACAACGAATCAGGCAAGAAACAACGGTTATTGATTGTTGATGATTCCAGGGTTATCCGGGTCACGGCACGAAAGATCCTGCAGAACCATTTTGAAACAGTTGAAGCCGTCGATGGTGAAAATGCATGGGAAATGCTCAACGATAGCGAGCCGTTTGCCCTGGTTGTCTCTGACCTGACCATGCCAAACCTGGATGGATACGGTTTGCTCGAACGCATCAGAAGCTCTCATCTACCGCAGATCAAGAATATCCCCGTGATTATTATCACGGGCGCCAATGATTCCGAGTCAACCAAGGTACGTGCAACGCAGGCCGGTGCCACCGATTTCATAGGCAAGCCTTTTGACTCCGTTCACTTGCTCGCGCGCACCCAGGCCCATGCCAGCGCACACACCAAAACACAGACTCTGACGAAAGAAAACTTCGGACTCGAATCACAGTCACAGACTGATACGCTGACCGGCCTGCCCAATGAAGCCGCCTTTATGGACCACAGCTACCAGCAGTTGTCATACGCTATTCGCCACAATTCCAGTCTGGCTGTGTTCCGTGTTGAAATTGATGACTTTGGCAACCTGTTCAAGCAACACGGCAAGGATCTATCAGAGTCAATACTCAAATCAGTCGCCACTGTACTGCAATCCGGTATTCGACAGGAAGACATGGCTGCCCGTGTCGGTAACGCGCGCTTCGCGCTGCTGTTGCCAGGCATGAATACCGCCGGTATACGCAACCTGGCTGAGCGGATAAACCGGGATATCAGTGCGCGCATCATCAAGCAGGGTGAGAACAGGATCCATTATACCGTCAGCATCGGTGTTGCAGCACCCGAAATTCGCCGCGACACACGCCTTGATGAACTGCTCTCGAGCGCCGATGGACAACTTGCTTATGCCATGGCGCAGGGTGGCAACCAGGTGATCTTTGAAGTGTCCGGGCACGTACCACAGGCACCCCGTAGGCAGTCATCTGCGAGGGATACGGTGCCGGCCATGCTGGATGAGACCATCAGCACAATGATCAATCAGAGTGTCGAGGCGGACATACAATCTGAAGGCATTAATAACACCAGCGCCTGGACTGGAGTTGACGTTGAGGAAATCATGCTGGACGAGGTACCCGCCGTTGACTCGCTTGCCACGCGTGAACCTGACGGGTTGCCAGGCATGTTCGCCGGTCCGGTACCCGAACTGAACATATCGAGAGCCGTTAATACTTCGCAGAGCAGCAGCCAGACCAGTACATTCACGGCTCATAACAAGTTCCCGACTGACCACAGCACAGTTGACGAAGAAACGATTGTCATTACTGCCCCCTACGATATATTCAACTCGGCTGACGAGACCCCGACAGCAAGGCAACCGATCGAGAATACGCCGGACGAAAGCTCCACACAACGCAACGGTGTAACCACCGAAGACCAGACGGACACAAGCAGATACAGTAACATCCGGGATTTAACGAAACTCGCTGACGCTACTCAGCCTGATGAGATAGATGAACTCGTCATCATAAAGCGACCCGGTATTTTCCGGCGCATGCGATCCAAACTGGCAGGCCTGTTCCGCCGCCGTTCCAGGCACTCCGGCTGAGCCAGGTACCCCAGGCAAACGCATCCAATCCGTGGCCAGTCTTACTGGCCACGTACTTATAAGGTTCCTGATTTAGGCATATAATGACGCACCTTTGGCCGTCGTGTATTGCATGTAAACAGGAGCCGATGAATGCCATCCTTTGATATTGTTTCAGAAGTCGATCTGCACGAGCTCAGCAATGCCGTCGACCAGACCAACCGCGAGGTCGGCAACCGCTTTGACTTCAAGGGCTCAAATGCACGCGTGGAACAAAAAGAATCGGTCCTTACGGTACATGGCGAGAATGAATTCCAGATTCGCCAGGTACTTGACATCCTGCACATGCGCATGGCAAAGCGCGGCATAGAGCTTGCCGCCTTGTCAGAAGGCGAGATTCGCACCAGTGGCCACAAGGCCATTCTTGAAATCAGCGTGCTGCAGGGTATTGACCAGGATTCAGCCAGAAAACTGGTCAAGAAGATCAAGGAATCAAAACTGAAGGTTCAAAGCAGTATCCAGGGCGACAAGGTGCGCGTGACCGGCAAGAAACGTGACGATTTACAGAATGTTATCAGTCAGTTGGATCACTATGGCCTGCAACAGCCGTTGCAAACCATCAATTTCAGGGATTAACCGGACCCTGCATCATAGCCGCCAGGGTTTGCGGCACATTGACGAGTGCAGACAGGCCTCAAAGTAGATTAGAATACCGCGACCCAACCAAGACAGGCTACACGCTTTCACAATGACGTTATCAACCCAGGTCGATTCGCACATCCCCCACATCAAAAAAGACAGCTACACCCACGAGGAACTGCTCGATTGCGGTCACGCCAGGATGTTTGGCCCGGGCAATGCACAATTGCCCTTACCACCTATGCTGATGTGTGATCGCATCGTCCGGATCAGCGATGCAGGCGGTGCACATGGCAAAGGACACATTATTGCAGAACTGGATGTAAAACCGGATCTATGGTTTTTCGATTGTCATTTTGAAGGCGACCCGGTGATGCCCGGTTGTCTCGGCCTGGATGCCATGTGGCAACTGGTCGGCTTCTACCTGGGCTGGGCTGGCAGCCCGGGGCGTGGCCGGGCACTGGGCGCCGGTGAAGTCAAATTCACCGGTCAGGTTACCCCTAAAAACACCCTCATTACCTACCGCATAGACATGAAACGCGTCATTCAGCGCAAGCTCAACATGGGCATTGCCGATGGCGTCATGGAAGTTGACGGCCGGAAAATCTATCACGCCAGCAGTTTGCGCGTAGGTCTGTTTACCTCAACCGAAAACTTTTAGGATTATCATCATGCGTCGCGTTGTCATCACCGGGCTTGGCGTTGTCTCAAGCCTCGGAAATAACAAGCAGGAAGTGACCGGTTCTCTCAGGGAAGGAAGATCCGGAATCGAATACATACCGGAATACAAGGAACTTGGATTTCGCAGCCATGTAGCAGGCACTGTCAATATTGATACCGAGGCGATAATTGACCGCAAGCTGCGCCGTTTTATGGGTGACAGTGCCGCCTATAACTACATCGCCATGCAAGAGGCCGTTGAGGATTCCGGACTGGCGGATGACATGATTTCCAATGTTCGCACCGGCCTGATTTCCGGCTCCGGTGGTTCATCCACAGAGAACATCTCCCTGGCCATCGACACCCTGCGTGAAAAAGGCCTGCGACGGGTTGGCCCCTATATGGTGCCACGCACCATGTCGAGCACCAACTCCGCCTGTCTGGCCACCCCGTTCAGGATTCACGGCGTCAACTACTCGATCAGTTCTGCCTGCTCAACCAGCGCACATTGCATCGGTAATGGCTACGAACTGATCCAGTTCGGCAAACAGGATATCGTGTTTGCCGGTGGCGGCGAGGAACTGCACTGGACGCTGACACTCATGTTCGATGCCATGGGCGCACTTTCCTCCAAATACAACGACACACCGGAAACGGCATCACGCCCGTATGATGCGACCCGTGACGGCTTTGTCATCGCCGGCGGCGGCGGTATGGTAGTACTTGAAGAACTGCAGCATGCACAGGCACGCGGCGCCAGGATCTATGCCGAACTGGTCGGTTACGGGGCCACTTCCGACGGCTATGACATGGTCCAGCCCTCGGGCGAAGGCGCAGTGCGATGCATGCAACAGGCACTGGCGACTGTCAGTGAACCGGTTGACTATATCAACGCACATGGTACCAGCACACCGGTCGGTGACATGCGTGAACTGGAGGCAATACGCAGCGTGTTTGGCGACAATATTCCAAAAATTAACTCGACCAAGTCGCTTTCCGGCCATTCACTGGGGGCCGCTGGCGTACACGAAGCGATCTATTCGTTGCTGATGATGCAGGAAGATTTTCTCAGCGCATCTGCGAACATAACCGAACCGGACCCGGCGGGAGCAGGGTTCCCGATCCTGCGCGAACGTCTCGACAATGCCGGGACCAATATCATGATGTCCAACAGCTTTGGATTTGGCGGCACCAACGCAACACTGATTTTCAAGCGCTGGCAGGACAGCTAGGCAAATCTACTCAAGCAGCATTGGACGGCGCGAGGCACGCCAGCGCTGGAACGTCGGGTATTCCCGATAACCGCCGCTGAGGATGTAGTCAAGCACGTTGCGCAGGCGGTAGAACTGCACAACGGAATCGGCGCGAATGATCTCGCGGCCGTTATCGTCAAAAAATATCAATGTTGGCGTGTAAAACAGGCCCAGTTGTTCTGCCCACTGTTTTGCAGTCAGGCGTTCTCCCGAGGGTGTAATGACCGGTGTATCTGACCATAAAGACAGCTGCACTACTTCCATTTGCTCGAGCCGAACCTCAATCTCGGGGTCCCTCAGGGGGCCGGTATGCAGCACATCGCAGGCATGGCAGTTTCCCTGTTCAAAAAACACAGCCAGTGGCCGCTCACCAGGCATTACACGCCGATCCAGATTATAGGGCCCTGGCAGGAACAATGGCTCGTCGATGAGGTCACCGGGATCAAAAACCAGTGGTACATCGGCACGTGCCAGGAATTCACGATAACTTTCATCCTTGTAGTGCGCATCAGCGACATACTCCAGCGCCGCGCGAAAACGATACGGCGGGTAATATCCCCGCAACCTCAATACCTCGACTCCGGCGGCATTGTAGAAGATCACTGACGGGGTGAAGTTGGTCTTGTCCCTGATAGCCAGTGCACTTTCCGTCATCTCCCTGCCCTCCAGATCGGTCACTGTACGATCACCGTGGATATCGATGCCGATAATATCGAAATATTCACGCAGGTAGGTCTGGATATCTTCAGCCTCCAGGTCGGCCTCCAGAAACTGCTTGCAGTACGCACAGTATTTCTGCCCGAAGTAAACAATCAGGCCTTTTTTGCCTGCCTCCCTGACCTCCTCTATGTCTTCTCGCAGATCGAGAAAACTGAGCTTGAACCAGTCTGGAAAGGCCAGTGGCTCTTCAAGTGGCGCATCATCGAAGGTGACAAAACCATGATCGTAGCTGACCGCTCCTGCGATCGCACTACAGGTGGCGAACAACAGGGCAACCGTACCCGTCAGTCTGACGAGAAAAGGCACTCTGCCCATCATCCCGGCCTGGCAGTTCCTGGTGCTGGCAGTCAAGCGGGGCACTTTAACCGGGTAGTACTGTAGCTGGCATAACTGGTTTCCGTTTCCCACAATGTCACATCAGTCACAGGGAAGTTTTTTGCGGCCACATACTCATAGATCATTCTGGCGATGACCTCGGCCGTCGGGTTTTCCTCCGTGACCCTGACACGCTCACCGCTATCCTGCAACAAGGGCAACAGGGGATCATCCCTGTGCAACAACAGGGTATGATCAATTTCGCTGTCCAGCCATTCCCACACCAGCCGCTTTAACTCACTGAAATCTTTCACCATACCGCGCTTATCCAGTGCACTGCTCTCCAGCGTGATCACCGCACGGGCGTTGTGGCCGTGTAAATGCCGACACTTGCCCTGGTAATTCAGCAATCGATGGCCATAGCAAAATGAAACAGATTTAGACACGCGATACATGGTCAGCATCCATATTCAGCGGGTTACAAAACAGGGCTGAACTGGCGAATCGGCAGGCTGTCACAGGCTCAGCCATTGCCCGACAATCAACCCGGAGCATATACCCATTTTATGGCCCCTACCCAACATTGGCTATACATATTGCGGGTAAAGTTATTAGAATGTCAGCTATGTTAATGAAACTCCTGATTTTGGTTTGTTGCTGATGGCCAGCACACCGACCTGGACCATTCTGGGTGGCGGTTACCAGTCCTATCTGAAAGGCGACTACCAGGCGGCCTTCGATGAATGGTTGCCACTGGCTGAACTGGGTGATGCCGAAGCGCAATATAATCTCGGCGTGATGTACGATGAAGGCGCCAGCGTGGAAAAGGATCTCGTCAAGGCCACCGAATGGTACCGCAAGGCGGCGGAACAGGGGTTTCTGGAGGCGCAATACAACCTCGGCATGATGTATTACCATGGACTGGGGGTACACCCGGACCGTGCGGAGGCGAGCCGCTGGCTGCAACTGGCAGCAGACCGTGGAGACAGCGAGGCAGCGGAAATACTGCAGCATATCCGCAAGCAGACAACGCCCGCCTCGCCAACAGAAATAGCCTGATTATTTTAATAATTACATTTTGTTACAGGCCTTTTCGGATGTACGCTCGGAGCATCAGGTGACGACGCGATGACTGAGTCAACAAGGAACACACTCCATCTAGACAAGCCTGGTGTCGCCTACCCGCTACCCGGCAGTATTGCCCAGCCGGCATATGCTGCCGGTGAGCGTGAAGCACTGATCGCTGATATCAAGCGATTGCTCAGGGCAAAGGACGCGGTCCTGGTCGCGCATTACTACACCGATGATGACCTGCAAATGATTGCGGATGAAACCGGCGGCACCGTATCCGATTCGCTCGAGATGGCACGCTTCGGCAACCAGCATCCGGCCAGCACCCTGGTTGTTGCCGGGGTGAGATTCATGGGTGAAACCGCCAAAATACTGAACCCTGAAAAGCGTGTCCTGATGCCCACCCTGAAGGCGGAATGTTCGCTGGATCTGGGCTGCCCACCGGAGACGTTCATCCCTTTCTGTGATGCACACCCGGAACGCACCGTGGTTGTCTACGCCAATACCTGCGCAGCAGTGAAGGCACGTGCCGACTGGGTCGTTACATCGAGCATTGCTGTTGATGTTGTCAATCACCTTAAACAGCAGGGTAAAAAGCTACTGTGGGCACCTGACCGTTACCTTGGCAGTTATGTGCAACGGGTAACCGGTGCCGACATGCTGCTCTGGCAAGCGAGTTGTATAGTGCATGAACGCTTCAAGGCCGAGGCACTGCAGAACCTCGCCGCACATCATCCGGACGCGGCCATCCTGGTGCACCCCGAATCACCCGAGGCCGTGATCGCGCTTGCGGACGTGGTGGGCTCAACCACACAGCTGATCAATGCTGCAACACGGCTGCCCAACAAGACCTTCATCGTCGCTACAGACAACGGCATCTTCTACAAGATGAAACAGGCCGCACCGGAGAAAACGTTTCTGGAGGCCCCGTCAGCAGGCGAAGGCGCCACTTGCGAAAGCTGCGCTCACTGTCCGTGGATGGCCATGAACCACTTACGCAATCTGGCCGAAGTACTCGAAAATGGCGGCAATGAAATTCATGTCCCTGAAGCCGTGCGTAGAAACGCCCTCATATCGACACAGCGTATGGTTGATTTCGTCAACAAGCGGCGTGATATCGACTGATCATTCCTCCTTCAGTCCACTCGTTCAGCTGGCAATAATAAACCCTGTGACGAGGTACACACCGTGCAGCTGACGCAGGCATACTGCTGATTCATGGACGCCTGACTGCTACTATTACCCTGTCACAACAGACCATCGAAAGTTACACTGATAGCTGCAACAAGGACTGATTACGATGACCGCTGATAACTATTCGATGATGGGTAGTGTCGCCGCCTTGATAGCAGAAACCCTGCGCACAATCTACGGCTGCGATCCGGAACCACTCTTCAATGAGGCTGAGCTTGATATGGCCCTGCTCTCGAACCCGGATACCCGCTACCCCGGCGACTATGTACAACAGCTCTGGCAACTTGCGGTTGATGCCAGTGGCGACCCCTGTTTTGGTTTTGTTGCCGGGGAACAGGTACAGCCCGTGGTGTTGCACGGGCTTGGTTTTTCGTGGCTGGCCAGTGACACGCTGCGGGATGCGCTCACCCGCCTGGTGCGCTATTCGCGTCTGATTTCCACGGCGGCGAACATGCATTTGCAGGATACTGAAGACGGACTGGATCTGGTGTTGCTGCCGCCAAAAGGTGTGAAACTTACCCCGGCTTTCCAGGATGCCGGCATGAGTGGTTTCCTGCGCATGTGCCGGCTGACCGCAGGTGACGAGATTGACCCCGCACATGTCTCGCTGAAACGCTCAAGGCCGGATTGCGCACGCATGCTGGAGACGTACTTCCGTGCACCGATCGAATATGACACCGCCAACAACATCCTGTCTTTCAGCAAGCAACTGATTGATACACCGTTAGCCCATGCCAACCCCAGCCTGGCACGCATCAATGACCAGGCGGTTGTGGATTACCTGGCACGCTTTGACCGTGACAGCATCACCATGCAGGTCCGCAAAAAAATCATTGAAGGCCTGCATGATGGAACACCTCACCAGGAAACCATCGCACATTCCCTGAATGTCAGCCTGCGCAGCCTGCAACGCAAGCTCAATAACGAAGACACCAATTTCAAGACGCTGCTTGAAACAACCCGCCGCGAGCTGGCGCTGCATTACATTCGCGAGACCCATCGCTCACTCGGTGAGATAACCTACCTGCTGGGTTTCTCCGAGCCCAGCAACTTTACCCGTGCCTTCAAGCGCTGGACGGGGGTTTCCCCGATCGAGTACCGTGGCAACAACTGAGGGCGCCAGAAATACCACACGGAGCGGCCCGACTCAGCGGGCACAGCAGCGTTCCACGCAGCTGCTGTTCTCCCTGCTGCTGTTATCACTGGCGCTGCTCCCGGCCTGTGATGCCGGTCAGGGCACGGATCTGCTCGATGCGCCGGTCAGCTCTACACTGGGCCCGCAGCATCTTGCACTGATCATCAATGACGAGGACCCGTTGAGCCGCCGGATTGCCGGGTATTACCTTACCCGGCGCCATATACCTGACAGCAATGTCATGCATGTCAAGTTCAGCCCGGGCAACGCGGTCATGCGCCCGCAAACCTTCAGAATTATAAAAGCACAACTGGATGCGCAGGTTCCGGCTTCCGTACAGGGTTATGTTCTGACCTGGACAGCACCCTACCGGGTAGGCTGCATGTCGATCACGACCGCATTCGCGGCAGGTTTTGACGAGGCTTTCTGTGCGCAGGGTTGCAAGGCTACCCGGGCAAGTCCCTACTTCGACAGCAACAGTCAACGACCGTTTACGGACCTTGGGTGGCGTCCAGCCATGATGCTGGCCGGTGAAACGTTTGAAGCCGTGAAGGCATTGATTGACCGTGGGCTCAGTGCAGACAGCACCCACCCGGATGGCACAGCCTACCTGCTGAGCACATCCGACAGGGCGAGGAACACTCGGGCACGTTTTTACCAGGGTATCGAGCTGCTGCAGTCCGACCGGTTCAATGTGGATATCGTCGAAGGGAATACCCTGCGACATCGCGGCGATGTCATGTTCTACTTCACCGGCCTTGCACATGTCGAGGGGATTGACAGCAACCAGTACCATCCCGGCGCCATTGCAGACCACCTGACATCCAGTGGCGGCAAGCTAACCGGGGGCAGTCAAATGAGCAGCTTGCGCTGGTTGCAGGCAGGCGCCACCGGCAGCTATGGCAGCGTGGTCGAGCCCTGTGCCTTTGTGCAGAAATTTCCGCGACCCAATATCGTCATTGACCGCTACCTCAATGGTGAGACCCTGCTGGAGGCCTACTGGAAAAGTGTCGAGTGGCCTGGACAGGGCGTATTTATCGGAGAACCGCTCGCCGCACCATTCAGGTAGACAGACAACCCATCCGGGATGTAGCCTTATCTCACTGTATTACCTGTATTTTTATGAGCCCACAAGACAACATTCAGTCACTGACCTCGATCCCGGAGAACTGGATCGCCTGCAAGGACTGCGACTTGCTGATCGAGCGTATGGACGCGACGCCGGGCGACAGGGCGCTGTGCCCGCGCTGTGCCAATCCGTTGTATCAGCCAAGGGAAAACAGTATCGAACGCACCCTGGTGCTGGCTATCACCGGTCTGTTGCTGTTTTTACCGGCAAATCTGCTACCGGTCATGTACCTGCACATCGTCGGACAGGAGTCCACAACCACCATCTACAAGGGCTCGCTGGTACTGTTTCAGGAAGGCTTGTACTGGACAGCGCTGCTGGTATTTTTTGCCAGCATCGCGGTTCCGTTATGCAAGCTGCTGCTCGTGGCATTTGTCTCCGGATGCCTGTATTTGCAACGCTCCAGCACGCTGCTGCCCTACGCATTCCGTTATTACCACTACCTGGATGAATGGGGCATGCTTGAAGTGTACATGCTGGGCGTGCTGGTCGCCGTGGTAAAGCTCAAGGGCATGGCCAGCGTCGTCCCCGGCATCGGCCTGTATTGCTTTATCGCATTGCTGCTGGTGGCAACCACGATGTCGTCATTGCTTGACGAGGACAGTTTCTGGCGCAAAATCGAGCAAGGTCTGAAGGACCGGCCCCGATGAGACATCCCCTGACAGCCAGACAACTCGGACTGATCCGCTGCCATACGTGCGGCAAACTTGCGTTTGATATCGGTCACGATGATTATGAAGAGCATTGCCCGCGCTGCCATGCACATATGCACATGCGCGCCAGCAACAGCCTGTCTCGCACATGGGCCATGTTGATCACTGCCGCGGTACTCTACGTACCTGCCAACGTCCTGCCGATTATGACTGTCACCTATTTCGGGGCTGGAGAACCTGACACCATCATGTCCGGTATCATCCTGTTGCTGCAACTTGGCAGCTACCCGATCGCTGCCGTGATATTTATCGCAAGCATACTGGTGCCATTATTGAAAATGGTCGCACTGTTAATCCTGCTGCTGTCAGTGCACCTGAAATGGTCACTGGACGACCGGCAGCGTACCCGCCTGTACCGTGCCGTCGAAATGGTCGGGCGCTGGTCAATGCTCGACATGTTTGTGATTGCATTGCTGGTTGCACTGGTTAACTTTGGCAGTCTCGCACAGATCGTCTCGGGGCCCGGTGCAACGGCCTTTGGCAGCGTCGTGGTATTGACCATGCTGGCCGCCACCACATTTGATGCACGATTGATATGGGATAAAGAGGACACTGATGGCTGATCAACCAGGTGCCGTTGAGAATTCGGGCAAACCCTCGAAACCCGTGCTGAAAAGGAAGCATGGTATTTCGTTTATCTGGATATTACCGCTGCTGGCTGCACTCATCGGTGCCGGACTGGTTATCAAAAGCCTGCTGGAGGCTGGCATCCCGATTGAAATCGTCTTTAAAACGGCTGATGGCATCGAGGCCGGCAAGACCAAGCTGATGTACCGTGGTCTTGAGGTCGCGCGCGTCAAAGCGGTGAAGTTGAATCCGGACTTGCAGTCCGTCACCGTCCACATTGACATTCCGCGTGAAGCCGAGGAACACCTGCGCTCCAATTCACAATTCTGGCTGGTAAAGCCGGAGATATCGCTTGCCGGTGTCACCGGGTTGGGAACACTGCTGTCCGGAAACTATATCGCCGTAAAACCCGGTGGCGGCAAACAGGCTCACGTGTTCCGTGCATTGCCCAATCCGCCAGCGGATGACCTTGATACCCCGGGGCTGCATCTCACCCTGACCGCCAGCAAGCTTGGCTCACTCAGGCAGGATGCACCTATCTATTACCGGCAAATTCTCGTCGGACAGGTTCAGGAACATACCCTTGCCAAAGACGGCAACAGCGTCAACATCCACATCTTTATCAATGAGGAATATGAACACCTGGTCACAAAAAACAGCCGCTTCTGGAATGCCAGTGGCATCAGCATATCCGGCGGTCTCTCCGGCCTCTCCATTGAAACCGAATCGCTGTCCAGCGTGCTCTCCGGTGGACTGGCCTTCTTCACCCCGGAAAGCGGTGAACCTGCTCCTCCCAGCAAAGATGGCGACATTTTCCCTCTGCACGATAATTTCAAGGTTGCCGAAGCGGGGGTCGAGGTGACGCTGCACCTGCACGACGGAGAAGGACTCAGTGAACACACCACCCGCATCATGCTTGAAGGTGTCGAGATCGGCAACATCGAAACGATCAGCATTGCGGAAGACATGGACGGGGTGGTCGCAAAGGCAATACTTGATCCGCGTACCGCATCCTTACTCACCACAGGCACCCGCTTCTGGAGAGTCAGGCCGACGATCTCACTGTCTGGAATATCAGGACTGTCCACCCTTCTTTCAGGTCAACACATTGCCATGCAACCCGGTAAGGGAGAGCCACTGAGAGACTTTACCGTGCTGGAAGAGCCGCCCGTGCTGCCGACCAGTGTCCCCGGACTGCATTTCAAACTCAGTACCGATAACCTGGGTTCTCTGTCAAGGGGTACCAATATCTACTACAAGAGAATCCCGGTTGGTACCATTCAGGCCTATCGCCTGGATGAATCGGGACAGCAGGTCATTATCGATGCCTATATCGAGGAACAGTATGCCCACCTGGTCCGCAGCAATACGCGTTTCTGGAATACCAGCGGTATAGACCTGACTGGCAGCGTTGCCGGCTTCAAGCTCAGAACCGAATCAGCCACCAGTATTATTTCCGGTGGCATCGCATTCGCAACGCCGGATAACAAGCAACCCGGTAGCGCCGCGAAAAACGGCAGACTATTCACACTTTATCCGGATTATGAAAGTGCTTCAGAGAACAATACCCTGTTTGCCCGCAAACGCGAACCCGGACTGCACCTGAGTCTGCGTACCACGGACCTTGGGTCGCTGGCAGCAGGCTCGCCGGTGCTCTATAAAAGGATTACCGTCGGGCAGGTCAATGGTTACCGACTGGATGAGGACCACGAAGCTGTGCTGGTGCAATTCACCATCGCGCCACAATACCAGCACCTGGTGCATGAGAATACACGTTTCTGGAATGCCAGCGGCATCGAACTCAGCGGCGGACTGGGTAGCTTCCATCTGAAGAGTGAATCGATAAAGTCAATTCTTGCCGGTGGCATAGCCTTCAGTACACCGGACAATCCGGGCGGCGCAGCAAGGGAAGACTCGGTTTACCCGCTGTACAAGGATGCCCGCAGTGCACTGGAAGACAGTGTGCCGATTCGTATCACGTTTGATGCGGCCACCGGCCTGTCTGCCGGAGCGGAAATCAGGTTCCAGGGTATCCAGGTCGGTCGGGTCACGGATATCAAACTGAGAAACAACCGGAATGGTGTAACCGTTCATGCAAGCCTGTTTGGCTCGGCACGTCACATGGCCAACACCGGCACTCGCTTCTGGGTCGTCAGCGCGACTTTCGGTCTGGCCAGAACCGAGCACCTGGAAACCCTGATAACCGGCAATTACCTTGCCATACAACCAGGCGATGGCACACCTGCGACACTATTCACCGGCCTGGAACACGACCCCCTGGAACAACGCCTTGGCGACGGGCTCAATCTGCAACTGACGACACAGCGACTCGGATCAATAGATGCAGGCGACCCGGTTTATTACCGGCAGATACGTGTCGGCAGCGTCATCGGTTACACTCTGGGCGCTAATGCCAACGAGGTCATCATTTTCATCAACATCAGGCCCTATTACGCCCCGCTGGTGCGCAGCAATTCGATGTTCTGGAATGCCAGCGGTATTCGTGTGGATGCCAGTCTGGTCGGCGGTGTAAAGATCGACACTGAATCGCTGCAGTCGATACTGGATGGCGGCATAGCCTTTTCCACACCTGACAACCCCGACATGGGAGACGCTGCCAGCCAGGGAATGTCCTTTGAACTTCATGCAAAGCACGAGGAAAACTGGCTGCACTGGTCGCCGAAAATCCCGCTGGGTTCAAAATAGGTACACCGGGTGAATGCGCGCTTACATGACCTCTTCGCGTGCATGCCATACCCCATGCAATGCTTCAACCGTGCTGCGGTGGCTGTCGATCTCACCGCGGAGTGCGCGTTCAATCGCCTGCTCGACTGCACGTGCCGTTTCTATACGCTGCAGAAATACGTAATCTGCACCGGCGTCATACAACGCACGGCTTTCTGACAACTCAATCGCATTCGCGATGATCACCGCATCCGGATTGATGTGTCGCGCTGCCTCGACAAGTTTTCGATTCGTTGTGCCTTTCAGAACATCGTCAGGGATAGTGCAGACAATCACTTTGGCCTTATCGACACCCGCGTGATGCAAGGTCTCGGCATTACACAGATCACCATATTTGACCGTCGGGCCCAGAGCGGCGATGCTCGGATGAATGTTGACATTGAAGTCCACCACCAGTGTGCTTTCCAGCAATCCAGGATGGTTCTTTTTGAGTTCGTACAGCAATGACGACGTGATCCGGTGGAACCCCAGCAATGCCAGGCTGTAGGAGTCTTCTTCAACCGCCTCGCTGCTGGGAGGTTCCCTGAAGCCAAGTCTTGCGAGCACGCCGGAAAGCCGGTCGTGAATGACATCTGCCTGCTGGAACAATAACGGGGTCAGCAGGGCGGTAATCACAAATGCGAAAATGATTGCACTGTTGAGACCGGCAGAGATTTGTCCAAGTTGCACACCGATAAAACCGATCACCAGGCTGAATTCCGAAATCTGCGCAAGGCGCACCGAGGTCACCATGGCATTGCGCCGGTCGAGACCGGCTGCATAAAGCAGTGGAAAGAACACCAGGTAACGGGCCACTACGGCGATCACCACAAACACTCCGGCCAGCAGCAGCACATCCGCACCATCCGGCATGGGGATGCTCATCCCGAGTCCGACAAAAAACAGGGTAATGAAAAAGTCCTTGACCACGCTGACCTTGCTGATGATTTCAGTACTGTACGGCAGGTTGGCGATGGTGGCACCGGCGATAAGCGCACCCATTTCCGCACCGACGCTCATATGCAGATCGAACATGAAGAACCAGCTCGTCAATACATCCAGGTTGACACCCAGCAATACAATCAGAAAACACCAGGAAATCGACGCGGCAAAAACAACTTCCGGTTTTTTGGCCACCCATTTGAAGCCGATTGGAATGATGAAGCGTGCTATGAAAATCGCCAGCATCGCCAGCACCACGATACCCAGAAATGACAGCAGAATCGGACTCGCGGCCGGCGCCGCAAAGTTCGGCTGTACCGCAATCACACCAATCGCCCAGATGTCCTGAAAGATCAACAGACCCAGAGCAATCCGCCCGACCTCGGTATCCAGCTGAAAGGTTTCCTGGAAAAGCTTGACAACCAGCAGGGTTGAAGACGCTGCTGCGACAAAACCAATATATAAAGGCGCATAGCCATCGGACAACAATGCACCGCCGATACCTAGCGACACCAGCAGTTTGGTCACCACAACACCAAAGACCACACACAAGGGGTATTGAAGCAGGCCGGATATCACCAGAATACGGCCGCTGTCCAGTAATTTGCGGACATCGATCTCGAGCCCGATCAGGTACAGCAACAGGATCAACCCCAGTTCAGAGATAGTTTCGATATTTGCCGGGTCGGTGACCATCTCGGCGCCCACCGGCCCCACCACCACACCGGCAAGCAGAAAGGCGGCAATCTCGGGAATACTCATGCGCACGAACACGATAGCCAGCAGGCCAGCCAGCACGATACAAATGCCGATATCGCGTACCAGCGAAGGCATCCCTTCACCCGAGGCCAACGCGGTAAGCGGCATCATTGCCAGCAGGCAAAACATCCCCAGCAGGCGGGGTCTCGACACTCCTGTCATGGCTCGATCAAGACTCATTAACGGCGACAGTTCGCGACACTACGGCAAAACTGTGTCTGTTATCAAGTTTCACGTTCGCCGCTTGAAAATGAACACCCGCAAGCTGTCATACCTTGGGACAATATACACAGAACACCGGCTTTCCTATCCTGTTATTACAGCACGCACTCACACTAAAAATACCAGCAAGACGCAGGAGAGCCAGGATGGAATACAGCAACTTAAGGACGGTTCAGAAACTTCATGAGAAACACGGTTTGAACAAACCGTCCGTGACCCGATTGCTGGGACATGTATTCTCTTCAATATTCAGCAGCGAAATGCTCATAGTGCTGATCCTCGGCAGTACCAGCATTGCATTCCTCAGCGACTACAATATCCCTTCCAGCGACTCATATGCCCTGCTGATCGGCACCATCATCGTGCTGGGCTTCCTGCGTGGCTGCAAGGCATGGCAGGAGGACCTCAACGATTACCAGAAATCGCTGGCGGACGCCCGTCGTACTACATTACACACACGCAATAGAGCAATCTGACAAATCCACAGGCGGGGCCATGCCTGCCGCCTAATCACTGGTGATCGCTCGCTAGCCGACAGCGGCCTGCCAGTCTGGCCGTAACTCATCCACCAGCAGCCGACTTTTTATTACATTACATGTAGTTATAAAACATTCTGACGCCTGACCCTGCAATTGCCCGGCACACCGAGACAATAAAAAGTGCCGCCCGGCCAATCCATTACGAACAGTAAAGGCCTAATCTTCCCCCGTATTATCACTGCGTCCGCATGGCATGCGTTTATGAAAGTTTATGCGCTGGCGGTCGATAAACGAACTGGTGTAATGAGAACGGGAGCAAAATCATGGGTATTGAAACCATCAAATGGACTGTTGTTGCATCCGCCATATGGCTTGGCATTTACCAGATCTTCACGATAATTAACGGTACTCCGCTTTTCTAGCCGCACACAAACCGGTCTGTCTCAATCAACCACCCGCCACAGGGTGGTTTTTTGTTCGGGTATTCAAGATCATGCAGCTCATGTCTGTTCATGGCCTGTAAAGGGCTCACCCGATCTGCCCGCCTGAACGTTCCATCAGCACGCCATTGTCTCGTCATTTACGCTAACCTTGGACCATGTGCCGAGTCTGCTTAATGATACTGGGGGCTCTCTGCCTGTTCGCGACCACAGCCCGGACAGACGAACTGGTACGCCATGAGCAGGAACTGAGCGTTTCCGGGACGCACTGGGCGCTGACCATTCCTGAAGGTATGCAGCTGGAACTGCTGACCGACCAGCTGGAGCAACCCCGCCTGATGCGCTTCCTGCCCAATGGGGAACTGCTGATCGGCTCACGCGCCGGCAAGATCTATCGCCTCGTACCCCCGTACTCCAGCGCCGAGGTGCTGGTAGAGCTGGGAGACTATCCGCACAGCCTTGCTTACCGCGACGGTGAATTGCTGATTGCACAGACCAACGGCCTGTATCGCGCCGACTTCAGTCCAGGCCAGGCTCGCATCGACCGGGATGATGTTGAACTGCTGGCCGACCTCCCGGGTGGCGGTGGTCACAACAGCCGCACCGTGGCAATCGGCCCGGACCAGCGCGTGTACCTGGCACTGGGAATCAGTGGCAACTGTACAGATGAATACCTTGACCGGAGCTACCGTTTCGATGACAGGCGGGGCGGCGTTCTCGTGCTCGATGAAAGTGGTCCGGCGCCGCGCTGGCAGAGTTACGCATCCGGTTTGCGTAACCCGGTGGGGTTTGACTGGCAACCGCAGACCCGCATCCTGTATGCATCCAACAACGGTCCCGACCACCTCGGCTACGACCAGCCACCCGAGTATTTTGCGAAACTCACACCCGGCTCATTCCATGGCATGCCGTGGTACCAGTTTGACGGCAAGGTTATCCGGCGGGATGACTGTATTCGCAAGCCGCCACCCCGACCACCAGGCGACGTAGCGGTTCCGGTCGCCACCTTCCCGGCCCGCAATGCGCCCATGGGGGTGGCCTTTGTTCCGGACACAGCCCTGGACCGGCGTTTTCACAATAATGCAATCGTGGCACTGAGGGGATCGTGGGGCACCCGACCCTCTGGCGGTATGCTGGGTAGCCGCTCCACCCGGCGTCCACCGGCCATTGTGATGGTACGTTTTTCAGGGGGCGAGGCAACTGATGTGGTCGATGTCGTAAGTGGCTTCCAGCACGCAGATGGACAGCGCCTGGCTCGCCCGGTCGGCGTCGCTATTGGTCCGGACGGGATGCTGTATTTCACCAGTGACGCCCACACGGAGGGTTTGTTCCGCTTGCGCCCCGTACCCGCCGGGGATGACTGAGGCATGAGTTGTTACCCGGCAGGTGCCGGTTATAGCCAGTATTCCATTGACGACGGAATCCGCCTGCAACGTTTCCTTTCTCATCGCCTCCCGGATGCCCTGTCTCGAGCAAGCGCCTTTCGCTGGGCTGCCGCTTCTTCAATGCCTTGTTCTTGAGCTTTCCTGAGCAGGAAATCAGCGCGGTCATAGTCGTACACGACACCCAAACCACCCGCGTACGCCAGGCCCAGGGCATACTGCGCCTGGGGGTATCCCTGTTCTGCCGAGAGCTTGAACCATTTTGCCGCCTCATCCAGATTCACATCGACACCAGCGCCAGTGAAATACAGCAACCCAAGATTCAGTTGCGCTTCCGCATTGCCACTCATTGCTGCCTTGCGGAACAGACTCATTGCCATCGTGTAGTCTTGCGGGACACCCAGACCGTCTCTATACATCTCGCCAAGATAATTTTGAGCGAGCGCATCGTTATTCCCGGCTCCCTTTCTATACCACTCGCTAGCCACTTTATAGCTTTGGCTGACGCCGTTTCCATAGTAATAGATCAGCGCAGCCAGTCTGATTGCACCCGTATGTTTCCGGTTCGCTGCTTTTTCACACCAGGCGAGTGCCTGCATATAATCTTTATCGACGCCTTCACCCCGGTAGTAGGACAGTGCCAGGCGGTACTGCGCGTCGGCTGATCCCTGCTCTGCTGCGGAGCGGAACCACTTTGCCGCCTCATGGTAATCCTGCGGTATTCCTTGCCCGCTGTAATACAGGGTCGCCAGGTAAAATTGTGCCTCGCTATCTCCCTCTACAGCAGCCTGCTTGAGCCACGGGATAGCTTTCCTGTTATCTTGTGCTACGCCCTGCCCGAGTGAATAGGCAACACCAAGTCTACTCTGTGCAGCCACGTGGCCATTTTCTGCTGCTTTCTGAAACCAGGTTACGGCCTTTTCATAATTTTGCGGGAGCCCATTGCCGCTGTAGTACATTTCTCCCAGCTTGAACTGCGCATCACTGTCCCCCTGGTCAGCAAGCCTTCGATATTCCCTGTAGGCGTCGATATAGTGCCCGTTTCTGAACGCATCATCCGCTTCATCTATTCCCGCAAACAAGGCGCTGCCCGAGACAAGCAGGAGCATCATCATGGTGCATGCCAATACCACCCTCATCTGCTTTACCTCCTGTTACGGGTGTTTATTGATTCACCGATAAATCGAGGTGTGTTGAATTCAAGGCCATCCCTGCCCGACCTGACAGTGAAGTCCACAGATCATTTTCATGTGGTGACGCGATCAAGGGATGTGCTTGTACTGCCTGCATCGATAGTGCAAGACACCATCGAATACCCCGGGAAGAAAATATGCGTATCGGGTCCGTTAGTTCAAGCTGCTGTGTCATAACGACAAAACGCCAGGACTTGCAGTCGTTCACACTATTAAATGACCTGCCGCCGGGAAAATTTACTTTATTACGCTGTCAGTACCGCGGCGGAGACGGAAAGAATCCGTCTCCGCAACTAGTCAGGAACCCTGTTCGACCATGTACAACATAGCAGCATGCAGTTCATCATCACTGCAACTCATACAGGTACCTCTCGGCGGCATGACGTTGAGGCCATTCTTGACTGACAAAAACAGGGCCTCGTTACCCTTTGCAATGCGCGGCGCCCAGGCCGCCTTGTCACCCAGTTTCGGAGCACCCGCAACCCCTGTATTGTGACAGGCCTGGCAGGACGCCTGGTAGATCTTCTGTCCGTCAACAGGAGCGGTCTGGGTGTCTGACGGCATGTCGGCGGCCGGGGGGGCTGTTTGCGGCGCCGCTGGCTCGGCGGCGATTTCGATAACCTCAACAGCAGGCGGTGCCATTGGTTCCGTACCCTGCGGGGCAGATGTTTGCGCCGGCATAGATTCCTGGGGAGGCGTGGCCTCCTTTTCCGAGCAACCGGCACCCAGCAGCAGGAGCGCGGGAACCAGCGCCTGTGCAGTCAGTCTTCTGTATCGGGACATATATGTAACCATTAAGATCACCTCCATGATGATAGGGTTGGTATTCAGATGCTACGCAGTGTACGTGAATCCTTGCAAGTGAAAAAGTGCCTTGATGGACTCTTGCAAGGCACAATGCGTGGCACGGAGACAAGCTGTACCTGATTGCGGATTCGCCTCCCTGGAAATAAACCCGCTCATTCTTCCAGGGACCCCCTGATCTGTTAGCGCAAACAGAATACCCGGGCCCTTTTAGCCAAAACTTTTACCTGGATATTTTCCGGTAATAATCACCTGTTCGGTGAAACAGGTAAAGGCACGCAGCCCGTGTGGAAATCTGGAGGAGAAAGAGACTGGACCTCAGTCCCGGTATCCTGATTATTTCTCGAATGGGTATTTATGTGCACAGGACAGAGGTCTGACTCGTAATATCCGTCTTTTTGCCGTACCGTCATCTGCCAACATGCTAGTATTCAGAATACAACAGCAAACAGATTTCCCACAATTTGTTTTATTAAAAATATCCTGCAGCCCGCGTGACTATGTACAGTACCTGCGCGGGTGATTACAAACTGATCCGACAACTGAAACAGTAAACAGGATTAAAGCAAGAACAATGATATTACGGGACAGACCCAATGCCTGGCAGTTACTCTTTATTATGCGCGGCTCGGTCGTGCAAAATATTTTCCCCCAGATCATCTTAATTGGACTGTGGGGATTTGTTGTTGTTGAACTTTACCACCTGTTTCCTGAGTACTTTCCGGAAAATGCGACCGCTTCATTCACTGTGCTGGGTGTTTCGCTCTCGGTTTTCCTGGGCTTTCGTAACAATACCTGCTATGACCGCTGGTGGACGGCACGGCAACTGTGGGGGCAATTGATTATTGACTCACGTGCCGTGGCGCGTCAGGTACTGGCTTACATTGACGCAGACAAACCCGGCGCAAGAGAAGCACAGGAGCGCATCATCAAACTCTGTATTGCCTTTGCTCACGGCCTGCGTTACCAACTCAGAGACGCCGATTGCTGGGAGGAGGTACGCTGCTTTATCACACCCGGGGATATTGACGAGATACAGAAATCCAAAAACGAATGCGAGACAATGCTGCGGATTATGGGTCGCGAACTGGGACAATGCCGAAAACAGGTGTTGTTGACGGATAAAATGACTATCCATGTGGATCGACATCTCGATTCCATGACGCAGGTATTATCTTCCTGTGAATGCATCCGCGATACGCCAGTGCCTATTGCTTACACCTTATTATTGCACCGGACGGCTTATCTTTATTGTTTCCTGTTACCGTTTGGCTTTGCCGCGCCATTAGGATGGGCAGCACCGGTCATTTCAATGCTGGTAGCCTATGCCTTTTTCGGTCTGGACGCCCTGGGCCGGGAACTGGAAGATCCCTTTGGTGAGCGCCCGAATAACCTCCCGCTTAGCGCCCTGTCGCGCACCATTGAAATTAACCTGCTGGAAGCACTCGGAGAAGAGACACCAGATCCTTTGAAGCCAGAGAAATATTACCTGCCTTGAAGCCTGGTCAGGACGAGTGAATATTTTCAGGCTCTTCCCCAGATCGAGGGGGTAGATTACCGTTGCAGGGTCGAATTCATTCGGCCATCAACCTTGCCGTCAAAAGAATGCGTATCGCCTAAATTGATGTGCCTCACAGGTACACCCGGTTGCGTAATCCCCCCATTATTAACCGAATCTGGAAGTAGACTCATGCGGCTTGCGCCAACTGCTATCGGCTACAAACAAACCTTGCATGCAAATTCATCACAGACATATAGGCAATAAAACAACGCATACGCTTATGCATTAGTGACAAGCGAATGAAAAACGGCTTATTTACCGGTGATGACCTTTACTCCACAGAACAGCCCGTCTGCTGACCAATCCCTGAACCAGTCTTCCAGCGAAGCAGCCGGGCCATCGGTATCAGATGCCGGCATACATGACTCCAGGGCCTCCACTAATGTTTTCCCCTGTTGCAGTGACGAGAGCAGCGCATACCGCTGTGGCTCAAGGTCGACCCGCAAAGGCCTGTAATTACTGCGATAGACGGCAACACAGGATTTAGCCGGCGACGGAATATCCATGTGTCGGTTTTCACGCACTGCTGTGATGTATTCGTTTACAGGATACTCAAGTTCGAGTAGACGTAGCGCAGGGATTAGCTCCAGTTGTAAATCAAGCAGATCTTCTTGCAAGAGCGACCCCAGTTCATCAAGTGTGACAGGTGCTGCATATTTTTCATCAAAAACATCCTCCATTGCACGTTCGACCCTGGCCACTGCAGCAATGAAATCACGATGCGCCAGTTCGCCAGCCTCCACTTTGATAAATTCCGGGAATCTGCAACCAAGACGATTCAGTGTATAGCTGTTTGACGGGTGTTTTTCGAGGAACTCCTTGACGACAACTGTGAACTGTTCCGGGCCCAGCAGATGGTGTACGGTTGGAAAATCATCAGCCAGTACATCTATCAAGCGCCAATAGTACATATTGGCGTAAATTGAGACACGCTCTTTTGCCGTAAGCCTCCTGGACGGCAACACCAGTTTATCCAGTGCCTCATCGTCCGTTGGAAAACACGCCTTTGCCTGCGCGCTTCGCAATCCGGCTTCTGCGCCATCAGGATGTGTGATAACCGCTTGCATCCAGCGCTCCATACGATCAAGTTCCGGACACCTGTCAGGCACGTGCCGCCTCAATTCCATCCCGGTATCTTGCTGCTTTCAGGACTTCCGCATGAACCTCCTCAAAAGGTGGAATATGTGCATCCCACTCAAGTAAAGTTGCGCGGTTGCCTGCCCTGCGATGTACCTCGGCATAAAGCGCCCATACTTCATCGATTACCCGGCCATCATGTGTATCAATACAATGCGTGCCCTTGTCTGTATGACCGGCTATATGTATCTGTACCACACGATCATAAGGCAGTGCAGCAAGATATTCATAAGGGTCCAGATCATGATTCCTGCAGGTCACATACACATTGTTAACATCAAGTAAAAGACCGCAGTCTGCATCTACCGCCATGAACTTCAAAAATTCTTCTTCAGGCATCGTCGAATTAGAAAAAGTCAGGTAGGTCGACGGGTTTTCCAGGATCAATGGCCGTTCAAGAAAGTCCTGTACAATGCGGATACGCTCAACCAGATATTCCAGTGTTTTGGCATTATAGGGTATCGGGTACAAGTCATGACTGTTACGACCTGCGACACCTGTCCAGCACACATGATCACCCATCCATACTGCATTGACCCGTTGCGCCAGCGCTTTTAGCTTTGCCAGGTAGTCAAAATCGATCCGGTCAGTACTACCTATGGACATCGATACACCATGCATCACTACGGGATAGCGCTCTGCTATTTGATCAAGTATGTACAAGGGACGACCTTCGGTATCCATGAAATTTTCTGACATTATTTCAAACCAGTCCACAGCCGGCCTTTTCTCAAGGATATGATTAAAGTGCCGGGTACGCAGACCGAGGCCAAGACCGAGATCCGGCAGGTTCCATCGATTCTGGATTCTCATAAATTATGCTCATTTGCCACCGGACCACATCCGGACCGGCAGTTATAGCTCCCGGTTTTCACCAGAGGGCTTGGCGCCCTCTGGTGACTACCCACTAACCGAGATGACCTTCCTTGATAGGTACAGCACAGCCTCCTTTACCTTTACAGGAGTTTTTACCGGCACAACCGTTGTCGCCTGAACCACATCCGCCCTGGCCTTTGCAATCGTTCTTGCCCGCGCATTCGTGTTTGGCGCTTGTGGCACAACCGCCATGGCCCTTGCAAGAATTCTTTCCAGCGCAACCAGCATCACCTGTCTTGCATCCGCCTTGCCCCTTGCATGAATTCATGCCCTTGCAGACATGCTTTTCATCGCCAGCATACGCATTACCGACGATCGATGGTCCTAACTGTGCACCTGCAACAAGACCGCCGACCGATGCAAGTAACATTCTGTTGAAATTTCGTCGTTTTATATCCATGATTATTCACTCCGAACAGTGAGGTTATAGGGCTTCATCTTCCCCGCCAATAAATGAAGCGTTCTACTGCAGGCTTGTTAAATGGATAGCACAGCACAGATATAAGTCAACCATGATCAGTAAATAGACTGGATAGTCCATTAGCCAGCAGATAAACCGTGACAATAGTTTCACGAGTAAAAACATTCTTTTGTAAACAAACAGTGGTAACACAGGGTGTTGATACACAGAACCCCGGTTGTCAGGGGTTTACAAGCAGTCATCAGCCTTGAATTGCCCCTTCTTTGAATGAGAACATGGATGTCAAGTGCACCTCGCTGCACGCCTCTCTTTCTCCAAGAACTAGTAGTTCTACGAGCATCGTAATGCAATGGAATTATCTATAGTAGGCTGTGATACTCCAGCCAGCACTGTGAGCGGGAGTGTTGACTCATATGTGGACTGACAATCTGCACGAGCGTGCTGGCGCATTTCCTGCTGGCATGTACGCCAGATAAACCGTCAGGAGTCGGTATTTTAAACGTCCACAGGTGGATATTCCGGGTATCTATAATGCTGCATGAACCCGTTGTTTCGTATCCGGATTAACGAGGATCATGAATTATCTGAATTGACGTAATTTCATCAAGGCATCAGGTGCTGGAGCATGGTGTCTCATCATGATTCTTGTCACAGGCTTTTAATCAGCGCTGTAATAAAGCAGCCAAATATTAAAGAGAGGCCAGGTATCTCATGATCTCCAGATTATACGAGACCCTGTGCCGCGTTATTTTCGAGGCAAGGAGGTATTAGTGCCGGCTCGGGAAGACACGCACTCATCACTCGTTAAAGAATTGAGCGGGGTACTCTTCATTAAAATAGTACTTCTGTTTCTTCTGTGGTGGCTGTTCTTCAGTACAGAGCATCGACCTGAGTTGTCAGGCAGCAGTGTTGCAAATTTTCTTGTCTTTGAATCGAGCCCGGTTCAGGGTATTGCTGCTCATGACGAGAATAACAGGTAAGCGAGACCATGGTTCCTGAAGAAGTCGTTGACCTGTCCCGCCTGCAGTTTGCGATCACGGCGTTGTATCATTTCCTGTTTGTGCCCCTGACCATGGGCTTGTCCTTCCTGCTGGCCATCATGGAATCCGTCTATGTCATGACGGGCAAGCAAATATACAAGGATATGACACGCTTCTGGGGCAAGTTGTTTGCGATAAACTTTGCCATGGGCGTAACAACAGGGCTGACCATGGAGTTCCAGTTCGGCACCAACTGGGCATATTACGCGCACTATGTGGGTGATGTATTCGGTGCACCGCTCGCTATCGAAGGAATGATGGCATTTTTTCTGGAATCCACTTTTGTAGGCCTGTTCTTTTTCGGCTGGGATCGCTTGTCGAAAGTTCAGCATCTATCGGTAACCTGGCTGGTAGCGATCGGGTCTAATCTTTCCGCCTTGTGGATATTGATTGCAAATGCCTGGATGCAGTACCCGGTAGGCGCCGAATTTAATTATGAAACCATGCGTATGGAACTGACGAGTTTTGCGGACCTGTTTTTCAACCCGGTGGCACAGGTCAAGTTTATCCACACCGCGGCTGCAGGTTACGTCACCGGTTCAATGTTTGTTCTGGCCATTTCCTCCTGGTACCTGCTCAAGGGGCGTGACATGGCGTTCGCGCATCGTTCCTTTGCCATTGCTGCGGCGTTCGGATTTGCATCGGTATGTTCAGTTATTGTGCTGGGTGATGAAAGTGGCTATGAGGCAGGTGAGGTTCAGAAGATGAAACTGGCTGCTATTGAGGCCGAGTGGGAGACGGAAGAGGCGCCAGCGGCATTCACGCTGGTTGGTTTCCCGGATAAGGAGGCCCAGGAGACTCACTACGCATTCAAGGTACCGTGGTTGCTGGGTCTGATCGCAACACGTTCCACAGATGAAGAAGTTATGGGTATCAAGAACCTGGTTGCCGAAAATGAACAGCGAATTCGCGTTGGCATCGAGGTCTACCGTTTGTTGATGAAGCTGAGAAATGGCACTGCGACGGACGTCGATCTGGAATCCTTCGATCAGTTAAAGGATGATTTGGGTTATGCGCTGCTATTGAAGCGTTATACGCCGAATGTGATCGATGCCAGTGAGGAGCAGATCAATCAGGCTGCGCTGGATACGGTGCCAAACGTGCCGGTACTGTTCTGGGTGTTCCGCCTGATGGTCATTTGCGGTTTCTGGATGTTGCTGGTATTCGGTCTGGCCTTCATTTTTACCAATATGCGTCACGGTCTCGATAAACGCCGCTGGTTATTAAAGATGGCGCTGTTTTCGCTGCCGGTGCCCTGGATCGCAGCTGAAGCCGGGTGGATTGTTGCAGAGTACGGTCGCCAACCCTGGAGTATCGGCGAAATCCTGCCTACCTATCTGAGCACCTCCACAGTAAGTGCGGGGGATCTGTATTTCAGCCTGGGTGGATTTATATTTTTCTATACCTTCCTGTTTGTTGTGGAGATGTTCCTGATGCTTAAATATACCCGCCTGGGACCGAGTAGTCTGCACACGGGGCGATACTATTTCGAGCAGGGAACCCGAACAACAACCACGGACCTGGTACATGAGTAGTGGAGTAGCACATGCCTGAATACGAAACCCTGCAACTGGTCTGGTGGTTGTTAATCGGGACACTGTTCGCAGGTTTTGCGTTAACAGACGGGTTTGATATAGGTGTCGGCGCCTTGCTGCCGTTCGTTGGCAAAACCGATACCGAACGACGTATCCTCATTAATGCCATCGCGCCACACTGGGACGGAAACCAGGTCTGGTTTGTGCTTGCCGCGGGTGCTGTTTTTGCGGCATGGCCTCCGGTATACGGTACCGTATTTTCATTGATGTATCTGCCAATGGTGCTGATCCTGTTTGCGTTGTTCTTCCGCCCGGTAGGATTTGATTACCGCAGCAAGCTCGAGGACCCGCGTTGGCGCAAATTCTGGGACTGGGGAATCTTCGCTGGCAGCGCTGTACCGGCCTTCCTTTTTGGTGTCGCATTCGGCAACCTGTTTCTTGGTGTGCCGTTTCAACTGGACGAATTCCAGCGCCCGCTGGTCTCTGGTACTTTTTTCAGTATGTTGCATCCGTTTGCACTGCTGATTGGCGTGTTAAGTCTGTCTTTGCTGGTTTTGCATGGTGCGGTCTATGCGCAGTGGCGCACGGAAGGTGTGATCAGGGAGCGTCTGACGGTTTATGCACGCTCGGCAGCACAGGTCGCCTTTGCGAGCTTTGTGCTCGCCGGTATCTGGTTGTGGTCGGGTATTGACGGTTACCGGCTGGATGCAGCGGTACAGGTCAGCCAGGCACCGGGCGCATGGCTGGATGTATACAGCCACGGGGAAATGATTCTGTTGCCGCTGCTGGGTATGGCAGGGCTCATCATGGCCAGCCGAAATGCTGACCGCTCACCCGGCCGTTCATTTTTCGGCAGTTCACTGGCCATTTTTGGGGTCATGGCGACTGGCGGTGCTTCGCTGTTTCCATTCATCGTGCCTTCGTCAATCGCGCCTGCTGACAGCCTCACTGTGTTCAACGGTACATCAAGTCAATATACCCTGACAGTAATGATGTGGGCCGCGATTATTTTCATGCCATTGGTCATCGGATATACATTTTGGTGTTACCGCGCCATGTGGGGACGCGTGACGGCGAAATACATCGATCAGAACAGTCACTCACTTTATTAGGAGACACGGACATGTGGTATTTTACCTGGATACTTGGCGTACTGCTGGCTTCTTCCCTGGCCGTTATCAATGCCATGTGGCTCGAAGTCAATGAAATACTGGAAGCAGAAGAATTCGAAACGGATAGGTGACAGTATGAGCGCACAAATAACCCTGACCCAGTTCATTATCGAGCAGCAACGCAACTTGCCCGGGGTGTCGGGCGATTTCACCTCACTGCTGACCGATATCGTGACGGCATGTAAACGAATTTCGCACATGGTGAATCGCGGTGACCTGATCGGAGTACTGGGCAGCGCTGATACCGAGAACGTACAGGGCGAGACGCAAAAGAAACTGGATATCATCACTAACGATATCATGGTTGGTGCACTGGACTGGACCGGACATCTGGCGGGTATGGTGTCGGAAGAAGTCGATGATCCGATTGCGATTCCCGGGCAGTATCCTATGGGCAAGTACCTGGCGTTGTTCGATCCGCTGGACGGATCCTCGAATATCGACGTCAATCTGACTGTGGGCACTATTTTTTCGATCTTGCGCTGCCGCGAAGGCATCGCTGCAAGCCTCGATGATTTCCTGCAAAAGGGTGCTGATCAGGTGTGCGCAGGCTTTGTTTTGTATGGACCGTCGACCATGATGATTTTGACCACAGGTCACGGCGTGAACGGATTCACCCTTGATCAGGATGTTGGTGAATTCATTCTTACCCATCCGGACATGAAGATAGCGGAAGAAACCAGTGAGTTCGCCATTAATATGTCGAATCAGCGCTTCTGGGAAACGCCGGTGCAACGCTATATCGAAGAATGCATGCAGGGCGAAGCGGGTGTACGCGGCAGGAATTTCAATATGCGCTGGGTCGCTTCGATGGTGGCCGAGGTCTACCGCATTCTGACCCGGGGCGGGATATTTATGTATCCCTACGACGGCCGTGACCCCTCAAAACCGGGCAAACTGCGTCTGATGTATGAGGCCAACCCGATGGGGTTTATTGTCGAGCAGGCGGGTGGCTCCGCATCGACAGGCCGCGAACGCATTCTCGATATCAAACCTGACAGCATCCACCAGCGCGTGCCGGTTATTCTCGGTTCAAAGTCCGAGGTGGACAGGTTGGTGTCATATCACCGGGAATAGCCTCATGAACTACCGGCAAACAACGGGCATTGCCGATTGTCACTGTCAATAGATATCAAGGTCACTACCGCTCACCACCTTGCCCGAATACTCATCGGTGACTTCTCGGAGAAGACCGGCATCCGATGTACCGAAATACAACTGATGAGTAAGAATCAACAAGCCCGGTTTCGCGCGACCGGCCAGCGCCGCCAGTTGTTTCGTTGACGTATGAAAAGCCGCGTGATAGCGGCGCCACCGGTCAGGCATCTGTTCCAGACCCGCCGCAGAATATACTTCATGAACCAGCACGTCACAGCCGTTGCATAGTTCCACAATTTTCCCGGATGGCACGGTATCACCGGAGATAACAATGGTCCTGTCCGGCGTTGTAAAACGGAAACCAAAGGCCTGTGCCCAGGAGCCGTGCTGCACCGGAAACGCTTCAACCCGAACATTGGCATCCTGGTAGATTAACCCGGACTTGATTTCATGCGCATTTACCTGATAGCCGGTTGTATTGGCAGGCTCCAGACCCGACAGTCGTATTTCCACATCCTGCTGATAGGCCTCGAGCAGGTGTTTCGCCATAGACTGTATGCCGACAGGTCCGTATACCTCGAGGGGCTCAGTACGCCCCATCACCCACGGCGTCAGTATCAGGTCTGCAAAGCCGGCTGTATGATCCGAGTGCAAATGTGTGACGAAGACATGGTTCAGATAGAACAGTTGTTCGAAACCCAGATCCCTGGCTGCCGACATGCGCCGCACCACACCGGGACCCATATCGACCAGATAGGCCGTGTCGCCGACAACTATAGCGAGTGCCGAGCCGTAGCGCTCCGGATTGGCGGCCGGGGTGCCGGTGCCAAGCAGCACAATCCGGGTAGCCTCCCCGGGCGCCTGTGCGGGCAGGGGCAGGGACAGGGACAGGGACAGCAACAGCAGGCCACAGGACATCATCCACTGCGGCTTCACCGCAGACCGCAGAAACCGACACAGATACTCGGGCAGCGGTATCACGATCCAGCACTTGTTGTATTCAGCAATAATGTCATCGGCGAAGCCGGTATAGATGACGTCTTCACAAGAATAACTGCGTTAACATTAGAGATCACAGCCGACGATCGTAAAGAGCGTGATTAGAATGAAGTATCCAGTCAGGGATGCCGGGCAGCCAGCTCCGTAGCTAAACAGAGGCGTTGTTGTCTACGTCAGCACTGGATCATAATTGCGCTGTATTCAGCAGCTGGCATCAGTACTGTTTTCTCGGTAACAAACTCTTCAGCTCCGCCACGACCATATTCCTCGCGCAGATCCTTTTTATATGTTTTCAGAAATTCTGTAAAGACATCGCTGCCAATAACGCCAACGGCTGTCAGCTCATCATTGCCCGCATCATACTCCAGCAGGATCGTTGCCAGCGGTTTTGGAGCCGGTCCTGACAGGACCCGGGCACCTTCCGCCGGGTCGTAGACACTGGCATGTGCGCAGCAGGTAATTGATTCACCAATACCTGCAATCTGGCTCTTTGCCGTGTTGTAGTTCAGGATGCTCGCCGCCCTGGAATTATACGAAAGCGCGTGAGGGCAGATGGCTGAATAGGCAACAATATTACCCTCCGGCCCGACACCTCCAGGCCATGTATACACAGTGCCATCATCGCTCTCCAGCACCGTCTCTTGCTTTAATTGTTTGCCCAGACCAAGCAGCAGGCATGGTGTTGACTGGTAGGGATAATGAAAAATATAGTTCTCATCCGTATTCAGGCTCGCTACCTTGACAGGTTTACCCTCTACATTAACCAGCCTGGCCGCCTGCATACCTTCGACTGCATATCCATTGGGTATCGCAACTGTGCCCGTAGCGGCAAGTACCGCTGTGCTACTGCATAGCTTGATGAAATCACGTCGCTGCATAGGCGCTCTCCAGGGTGGCAGATGGGGAGGGGGAAATCCCCCTCTCCATAGTATCTGGCTGATGACATGTGGAATGCCTTATTCAAACATGTCTCGATAAACACCCTTGGCCCACTCAAGCGTCAGTGTGGCCTGCTCAGCAGAACGCACCTCGACCATATTGACGCGATCGAAAGCAAAGCTGCCGTTTTCACCCTTCTTGTAGTAGGCATTCACACTAATCGCCTCAGGTGGATAGGCATTAACCATAGAGTAACAAATTGTGTTCGGTGACTCGTACGGCGGATCTGCCTTGCCCATGGCGCGAGCGGCCACTACTTTTGCAATATGGTGTGCTTCGCTCTGCGCTGTATTGGCGCTCTTTGAGAACGGCATCGGTCGACTGTCACCGGTCACGTACACACTTTTGTCACCGATAAGATTATTTGTTTCATCATTGATATTCGCCTGGAATTGTGAGTCTTTTGGATTCATCAGACCACAGGTCTCAATCAGTCGAGATGCCCGCACGAAGGGATAAATCGCTGCATCGTCGAATTTGATCGTGTCGAATTCGGTTTTAATCTCTTTTTTACCAAGATCGACACCGGTAATCTCCGTGCTGGGTTTGTATTCAATGATGTCTTTATACAGCTCGTCGAAGGCTGCATGGAAGCCATCCTTTTTGATAGTGACATCGGGATTTGCATCAAGAAGCAGCACCTTTCCCTTGACCTTTTCTTTTTTGAAGATTGAGGCGATCATGCAGGCACGTTCGTACGGTCCAGGCAGGCAGCGATAGTTACCTGGCGGCACATTTAACAGAAAGACTCCACCATCAAAATTATCTATTTTATTCTTGATGGTGACATGCTCGGTGCCCTTCATAAAACCACCCGGATATTTCTGCGCCAGCTCCAGCTGATCGGCCGGGTCATCGATACCATAGCGGGGATAGTAATAGTCAATTCCCGGTGAGAATATGACAAAGTCATATTTGATCGTGCCCTGATCGGTGATCACCTGCTTGCTGTCACGATCCAGGCCAAGCACGGTGCCACTGAAAAACGTATAGCCTCCGTTTACAGCCGCATCAAGAAAGCTGTGATCTGCAAGGAATTCCAGATCGATGATGCCGGGATACCAGAGGTTACTGGCGAAGCAGGATGAATACATGTCGCGACGTTCGACCAGCACCACATCCAGTTTGCTGTCTTCCTTCTTCAGATATTTAGCTATGGTTAAACCAGCCGTTCCTGCGCCAACCACGACAACTCTTTGTCCTTTGGCTTTTGGCAAGGGTGCGTCCCCGCCGGTATTCACCATCGCAGCTTTAGCGTGTGCGGTACCCGACACACTGATACCGGTTGCTGCGACGACGGCTCCTGCACCTGATGCCTTGATAAAATTTCTTCTATTTAGCTTTGGCATAATTCATGGTCCTCGTTGATTCGGATACGAAACAATGCGTTCATATAGCAATAAATGCTTCCCGTAATATTCACCAGCGGGCGATAGATGACCGACTCCTGTCGGTATATCAGGCGTACATGCCTGCAGGTAATGAGCCAGCGAACTCATGCAAACTGTCGTTGCATGCATGATCCAGCACCCCCCATTACTGGTCTGGATAACTATCCCCGATTATAGTTAATTCCATTGCACTACGATGCTCGTAAAACTACTAGTTCTTGGAGAAAGAGGCTCGTGCACCAGGGCAGTTACTTGTCAGATTAGTACCACAGTCAAATCTATCCGTTATCAAAGGGCTACCAGGATACAAGCACTGTTTGGCCTCTCGAAACGGGCATGAGAAACAGCGGATATTGAAAACGTGATTTTCCGACAGTGTTCATACCCCATGTGAACCTGAGTTCTCTATGTAGCCATCTTTAATGCACAGCCTCAATAGCCCTCTGCCATTGATGTATACTTACCCCTGGCAACAAAACATCCGCACATAGAAAACGCGGAACACAAGGTCGTACCATCACCGCCTATTGGCAAGAATTTCAGGAATTTTTTTGTAATCGCACAAATGACCATCAATAACCTTGCGTCTTCAAAATATACTTCTTCACTGGCTAAGTTCTGCCACTAGCTTTTTTACAATCATCTACTCATGACACAAGCGATCCTTCATCTCACCGAAGAATTTATTAGCGAAGATCTGGATTATTATTTTTCCGGAGCGCGGGATAAAAACAATCAAATTCGTCCAGACGACAATATTCTCAGCATGACACCCGTGTCGGACCAATTGAGTTTCGAAACTGAAGGGGACAAAGCCGGAAATTTCTTTTTCCCAACGTTGCCAAATATCCTGGATCGTATCTATATCGGCACAAGCATTCCGTTATTTGCAAACAACTGGGGCGCATCATTACTACTGCAACTTTTAAAAGTATTAATACCTGATGGGACGATAATATTGCCGGTATACCCGGAAGGACAGGCTCAGGAAAAAGGGTATTGGTCCAGAAGTTTTCTGGAGAATATTTTTTTGAGCCGTCAACGCTGGACAGGTTTTAGTAATGTTAGAGCTGAAAACGACGGTGTCATGTCATTAAGAGTTGGTCGCAAATGGCCAGACCCCATACCCAGTACAATTGAATGGTTCTATCAACAAAGAGCCAATATGATGCTGGAAGATCTACTGGTATCCAGCGGGAATCATGGTATTCAGGCTGTTTATTCAAGCTTGATTGACAATGTATGGAAGAATTACACCCATAGTGCAGTTGTCGAGCGGATTATACTGGACCATTTTGGCGCGAAGACATCTGTAACAATACAAAATCTTACAAATGATTACGGATTATTGATTACCGATTTGCTATTGAGCCCTTATGTCAGCGTTGTAAAGGGTGTGACCTACAAAACATCTGTTGAACAGGAGAACGTAGCCAGAAACTTTCATCATTACTTTGCCCCTTATACAAAAGATCGCCATCTAATCACAGCTTACGATGCAAATAGCTCTGTCCCCAATGAAAAATCGGATGTCGTTTGCGTATTCAATTCTCTAAACGGGTCGTCTGATTCAGATCTGATTTTGCTAGGGACCGCATGGAAGCAAGTCAAGCCTGGTGGCCTTCTGATCGTTTATGAAGATTCTGGAGTCAATAACCAGAGAACCCGTGCTGAAGAGCTGAACAAATTGCTTGAAAAATTTGGATCTGTACAATTTTATTCATCAATTGTTGCATCCAGAATTCAGGAAAACACAGCAATTAGCCATTATTCAACAATTCAGGAAAACTATCTCGTAAAAGAAAAGCGTGACAAGACCAGAGTGTTTCGAGTAGTTAATAAAGCACACTGATCGGGCTTATGTCCGGGTGTATCAGTAAAACCCAAACTGACCGCTACCGGCGGTTATCCATTAAAGCTAAACAAAAAAGACAACCCACTATTGCTTGAATTACGGACAGTCTATCTTGAGTGCTTCAAGCGGTTGAGCGACGAGGAGCGCGACATTCTAACAGCTGATGCCCTCGACCCAGCCGCTTATATTCCAGATTTAGTGGCAGGACCTGCTACTGTGCATTCCTTGCTCTGCGGAGGCGGAAAGTTTTTCTGGTTTATGGCAACTGGCTTCACCGATAATGCTTACGGTAAAGTCGTAAAAACTTCATTGAGCACCACATTAGTCCGCCCGCCAGTGCAAGTGTCCCAAATGAAGCGCCCGTCAGCGCAAGGCTACCGAGTATTTCCATGATATTCCTCCCGGAAAGATGTACAGCTACATCATGACCGATTCCGGGAAGGCAATACTATTGTTCCGAGGTACTAGCCTGATGGGGTACTGGCTGTTTTGAAGGACTGAAGGTTACCGGTCAAAGGTAAAACAAGGTCGCGACGATATACGCTGCAAACATCAGCACGAACACGAACGCGACACCTTCCCACAAATACGATGGTGTATGCCAGTAATGAACCTTTCCGTGCCAGTGACTTGGTGGACCGTTCCAGTAGTATGATGGCCTTTTGCTAACGCTCATGGCTCACCTCCTGCATTCCTGCCGCCATGCAATAAATATAGCAAATAATCCATGGCTTGCCAGTTACTACAGACTGACCTTACCGTCAAAAAGCTGATATCAAGACAAGCACAAGCACTGCGCACAAACCAATTACATGAGTTTCCCAACAATGTGATGATTCGTTTCTTTCATACAGTGATGATTTTTATCTATAAACAGCCATAACCCGCTTGCGCACGATAAAAGTCTGACATTCATCGTTAACCTTTTTGCTATAGTACTGGAAAGCTGCTTATTCACCATTGGATTAGTGGTTTTTATGATTTGAACGGGGGAGCTGCGCACAATATTCCATGCTGTCTATCCGTCGTAACTGTGGGCAGAATAAAGTATGCAAGAACCCCGCGGGATGCATGGGTTCACCCGAGATAGTCGCTCCTGCGGTCTGCGATTATTGCCCTGCAGATTCGGGTGACTGTGTTTCCGGCCACTTACAGCTTGATTTGACAGCCTGCGATTACCTTCCAGACCACCACGCCATCAGCCGCATCGACAACCAAAGTACACCACCCGCTATGGCTACTGACCCACACGCTGCGGCAGCCAGCAAGACACTACTTGCGATGCTTCCTAGTCCCATGATGCTTCTCCGAAAGTCCTTACAGGGTTGCAGCATGTTCCTTTATGGCTGGACATACTACTGTTCCGTGGTAATACCTTTGTTCATTGTGTAGCCAGCACGGGCAGACGCAAGGGAAACCTACCCTTTGTGGTGACTCCATGTACAGGTTCACCCGTTATCGTGACATAACGGAGCTGTAGCGCGGCCTGCCCGGGTTTCCTGTGGATATTGCTGGATGGATATACAGTGGTAAGCTACAGGCATGATTGAAGATAATTCGACGATATGCCCCGCCTGCGGTATGCGCTACATCTTTACCCACTATAAGGACCGCTGTCCTGTCTGCTGCCCTGTGGATGAGCCTGACGAGTCAGATGACTATGTGTTGGTAGACGAGGTGTATGACGATGATGACTGAGCCTGGTGGCAAGGTTTTCTTATCCCGGGAAGGTCTTATAACGGCCAGAAGAGCATACCAGCCATTCCCACACATAAGAATCAGCCCCGTCCCTGTGGCGGGATTTGTATACCTTCTACTACGATAGAACCGTGACTGGAGACGCTACTCAGAGACCAGACATAAGTGGAACCTGGCGCTGCACCAGGCTCTGGTTCGTGATGTTTATATATGCCGCGACTGCAGAATCGGAAAAAGTCATTCCCGGAATTACATCTGCCGCTAATACTAGAAACCCTGTACTTACGGGTACGACCCGACCTGGATGCAAATAAATTTCTTTTGTAGGCCAGTCAACTGAAAGTTGCTGTTCACAGCCCCTCATCACATGCCCCGGTCATGAGCGGCATCTGGAAGGCTGTGGAGAGGGGATATTCTGAAAAACCGGTGCACGGAAATCAGGGACTGAACTTTATCCCCTGAAATTATGTGCTACTCTGTACCTATAATCAGGTCATAACAAGAAGGATTCACCATCATGGTAATAGTCTATTCCATACGACTCGCTGTAAGCGCACTGTTGACACTTCTGCTATCGGCAATGGTACAGGCCGGGGTCGTCCACGATCTCGGCCCGGGTGCAGAGCACGTAGTCAC
>Ga0210101_1000005_pt1 | contig 102197 bp, 104 predicted proteins | sample Muzzi_PWC_D1_FD_185534 | JGI IMG/M metagenome (GOLD analysis project Ga0210101, IMG submission 185534) | Wetland microbial communities from San Francisco Bay, California, USA, that impact long-term carbon sequestration - Muzzi_PWC_D1 (SPAdes) | ecosystem: Environmental > Aquatic > Marine >... | reverse complement strand
GCCAACCCGGTCGGTTTCATGAAGACGCGCAGCGAGCGGCCTTCGATGAACTGGGTGAGGCGGCGCGGCGCGTCGAGGAAGTCGAGCGCGTTGCGGGTCGGCGGCGTGTCGAGGACGAGCAGGTCGAAGCGGCCCTCGGTGTGCAGCTCGAACAGCTTCTCCATCGCCATGTACTCCTGCGAGCCGGCGAGGGCGTTGGAGATCTGCTGGTAGATGCGGTTGCCGAGCACCCGGTCGCGCGACTCCTCGTCGGGCGCCTGCCGCGCGACCAGCTCGTCGAAGGTCGCCTTGGCGTCGAGCATCATCGCCCACAGCTCGCCCTCCATCTCGACGCCGTGGCGCTCGAACAGCGCCGGGTCGACCCGCTTCGCCTCGTTGCCCAGCTCGCGCAGGCCGAGCGAGTCGGCGAGCCGCTTCGCCGGGTCGATCGTCAGCACGCAGACCTTCAACCCGCGCGCCGCCATCCCAGCGGCGATCGCCGCCGAGGTGGTCGTCTTGCCGACCCCGCCCGAGCCGGCGCAGATACATATGTCCTTGCCGGCGAGGATCTCGTCGACCGCGGGCATCAGTGCAGCCTCCTGGCCAGCTCGCGGGCCGACTCGACCCCCAGCTCGGGCTCGAAGAGGAAGGGCAGCGTCCTCACCGGGGTCTCGACGCGGCGGCGCAGGCGGGCCAGCTGGGCGCGCTGCGAGCGGGCGCGGCCGTGCTCGGAGACCGCGGCGCGGGCGGCGGCCCGCACGCTTCCGTTCTCGCCCGCCGCCAGCTCGGCCAGCCGCTCGGCCTCCTGGTTGGAGAAGCGCTCCGGGTAGAGCGCGTTGAGGTAGACGCGGTCGACCGCGACGCCGACCTCGGAGCGCAGCTCGCTCTCCAGCGCGGCCGACTCGTTGACCGGCATCTCCTCCGGCAGGGCGACGATCGCGGTGCCGGTGTGCTCGTGGTCGACGATCAGCCGGTTGAGCTGCAGCGCCTGCGAGTGGACCGGGCCGACCCGGGCGATCGAGGCGAAGGTGCGCGGCGTCTGCAGGAAGCCGATCCCGTGGCCGGTGGCGGGGGCGTCGACGATCACCAGGTCGTACTTGCGTCCCCGCTTCACCTTGCGATCGAGCTGCGCCAGCTCCCAGATCTTGCCGATCGTCACCAGCTCCTTGAGGCCGGGGGTGGCGGCGGCGAGGTAGCTGAAGATGCGGCTGCGGAAGAGCAGGTCGCGCATCGCCCGGACCTTGAGCTGGAGCAGCACGTACTCGCGCATCGACTCGTCGGGGTCGATCGAGATCGACCAGAGGTTCTCCTCCATCTCGACCTCGTGAAAGCCGACTTCGGTGTGGTCGAAGAACCGCGAGGCGTTCTCCTGCGAAGCGACCTCGCAGACGATCGTCCGCTTCCCCTCCGCGGCGGCGCGCAGCCCGAGCGCGACCGCGACCGTCGTCTTGCCGACGCCTCCCTTGCCGGTCACGAAGACCAGCCGCTTGTCAAGGAGGTCGGGCAAGGGTTCCAGGGTGATTCCTAGCGCCCTGTCTTATGACATAGGCCGAGCAATGACGAGGTCCAGCCGTCGCCAGGAAAGGACGCAAGGAGCCCGAATAGTGCCTCTATTCGGGCGACTGAGGACGCCGTATGGCGACGATCTGGGGCCGTCATTGCCGGGCGGATGTTATGAGACAGGGCGCCAAATTTCGCAGGGCGGCAGGAAAAGCGGGCGCCCATGCGAATACCCGCGCATGGGATTCCTAAGCCGTAAGTCGAAGCCCGCGTCCGCGCCGCCCGAAGAGCCGCACCCGATCGTCGAGGAGCTCGAGCGGATGGAGGAAGTTGTGCCGGAGCGTCCGGTGGACGAGTCAGGGACCAACGGCTCGACCGCGGCCCCGGTCGCCGCAGGGGACCCACCACCCCCTGCGGTAGCTGAAGCTTCCTCGGGGGCGGTCCCCCCTGCGGCGCCACCCGCGGGAGAAACGTCCGACGACGAGGGCCCGGCCAGGATGAAAGCTGAGGATCTGATCGCCCCCTCCCGGCACGAGGGAGCCGTGGAGGACGCCGAGGCAGAGGCCCCCGCCAAGCACGCCGAGGTGCTCGCCTTCGCCAACCAGAAGGGCGGGGTCGCGAAGACGACCACGACGCTGAACCTCGCGGTGGCGTTCGCCGAGTGCGGGTACCGGGTGCTCTGCATCGACCTCGACCCGCAGGGCAACCTGACGATGAGCCAGGGGATCGACCCGGACAAGGTCGAGAAGAGCCTCTACGACGTGCTCGTCAACGACATGCCGATCAGCGAGGTGATCCAGCATCGCGAGATCGACATCGCCGTCGCCTCGATCGACCTGGCCGGAGCGGAGATCGCGATGAGCACCAAGATCGGCCGCGAGCGCTCGCTGGAGAAAGCGCTGAAGGAGGTCTCCGGCGACTACGACTTCGTCTGCATCGACACGCCGCCCAGCCTCGGGCTGCTGACGATCAACGCGCTGACCGCGGCGAGCAAGGTGATCGTCCCCGTCCAGTGCGAGTATCTGTCGATGCGCGGGCTGGTCCAGCTCCAGAACACGCTGCGGATGATCCAGGAGAACCTCAACCCGGACGTGAAGATCGAGGGCATCCTGCCGACCATGCTCGACTCGCGCACGGTCCACGCCAAGGAGGCGGTGGAGATCCTCGAAGAGAACTTCGGCGACCTCGTCTTCAAATCGCGGATCAAGAAGGCGATCAAGTTCGCCGAGGCGCCGGTGAGGGGATCGAGCGTTCTCAAGTACGATCCCGAGGGGAACGCCGCCAACTACTACCGGGAGCTTGCTGTGGAGGTATTGGCGAATGAGCCGGCGTAAGCGCGCCAGCATGCGCGAGGGCCCCCTCGCCGATCTGTTCCGCTCGACCTCCGACGACCCGCCCGCGGACCCCCCGGAGGCATCGGAGCACCTGCCCGCGGGTCCTGGCGCGGAGGAGGCGTCCAAGGCCCCAAGCTCGAGCCCGGCCGAGCCTTCGCCCCCCGCGGAGCAGGTTCGCTCCGGAGAGGCCGCGGAGACCGCCCCCGACCGATTGAAGCGGGTCTTCGCCGAGCCTCCCGAGTCGCGCGGCGAGCCGCCGGTGCAGACGCCCCGCTACGGGCGCGAGGACCCGGCGTACGTTGCGCCCGGCAGCGGCGAGCCGCATCAGCCGGTGATCCGGGTCGTCGGGGTGGGGGGCGCCGGGGTGAACGCGGTCAACCGGATGGTCGAGGCAAACGTGCCCGGGGTCGAGTTCATGGCCGTCAACACCGATCTTCAGTCGTTGCAGCTCTGCGTCGCCGACGTCACGGTCCATATCGGCGACGAGCAGACGCGGGGGCTGGGCGCCGGCGCCGACGCCGACGTGGGGCACCGCTCCGCCTTCGACGAGCAGGACAAGATCAAGCGCCTGCTGAAGGGCTCCGACATGGTCTTCGTCGCCGCCGGGGCCGGTGGCGGCACCGGCACGGGCGCCGCCCCGGTGATTGCCCGCCTCGCCCGCGAGGTCGGCGCGCTGACCGTCGGCATCGTCACCAAGCCGTTCAGCTTCGAGGGCTCGCGGCGCGGCAACCAGGCGAAGAAAGGGGTCGAGGAACTCGCTGCCGAGGTCGACACGCTGATCGTCGTCCCCAACGACCGCCTGCTCGAGGTGCTCGACCAGCAGACCTCGATGGTCGAGGCCTTCCAGGTTGCCGACGACGTGCTGCGCCAGGGCGTGCAGGGCATCTCCGACCTGGTGACGCTGCCGGCGCTGATCAACCTCGACTTCGCTGACGTGCGGACGATCATGTCCGAAGCCGGCCGGGCGCTGCTCGGGATCGGCATGGGCAGCGGCGAGGGACGCGCCCTGCTGGCCGGCGAGAAAGCGATCTCCTCGCCCCTGCTGGAGACCTCGATGGAGGGGGCGCGCTCGATCCTGCTCTCGATCACCGGCGGCGCCGACCTCTCGCTGGTCGAGGTCAGCGAGGCCGCGAAGCTGGTCGGCGAAGCCGCCCATCCCGACGCCAACATCATCTTCGGCGCCAACATCGACGAGGAGCTGGGCGACCAGATCTGGGTCACCGTCGTCGCCACCCGCTTCGACGGCCGCGCCGCCGAGCCGCGCCGCGCCGCCGAGCCGACCATCCGCCGCACCAGGGAGGGCGGTCGCGCCCCGCGCAGCGAGAAGGCCGGCGAGCTGAGCAGCCTGGACGTCCCCGAGTTCCTGCCCGGGTAGCCCGCGCCCCATGAGCGGGGTCGTCGCCGCCGGCCATCCCCTGACCGCCGAGGCGGGGGCCGAGGTGCTGCGCGAGGGCGGCAACGCCGTTGATGCCGCGGTCGCCGCAGTTCTCGCCTCGTTCGCGGTCGAGAGCCCGCTGACCGGGTTCGGGGCGGGCGGGTTCATGATGGTCAGCGGACCCGGCGAGACCACCCTGATCGACTTCTTCGTGTCGGCGCCCGGCAAGGACGGGACCGAGCGGGGGATCGAGCTGGCGCCCGTCCCGGTCCACTTCGACGCGGAGACGGTGCAGACGTTCTACGTCGGACCGGCCTCCTGCGGAGTGCCGGGGACGGCGGCGGGGCTGGAGCTGGCGCTGCGGCGCTTCGGCTCGGCGCCGCTCTCCGAGCTGGCCGCGCCCGGCGCCCGCCTCGCCCGCGAGGGCGCCCCGGTCAACGCCGAGCAGGCCTACATCCTCGAGATCCTCTGGCCGATCCACGAGCGGCTGCCGGGGACGCGGGAGCTGTACGCGCCCGAGGGGAGGCCGCTCGGCCGCGGCGACCTCTTCCGCTTCCCGGCCCTGGCCGAGGCGCTGGAGCGGTTCGGCGCCGAAGGGGCGGAGCCGTTCTATCGCGGCGATGTGGCGGCGGCGCTGAGCAGATTCGTTGGCGAGCGCGGCGGCACCCTGGCGCCGACCGACCTGGCCGAGTACGAGGCGATCGAGCGGCGGCCGATCCGGGCGCGCTTCCGCGGCACCGAGGTGCTCACCAACCCGCCGCCCTCCTCGGGCGGGATCCTGATCGCCTACACGCTCGCTCTGCTGGAGCGGCTGGGGGAGAGCAGTGGCCCGGAGCAGCTGGTCGCGGCGACGGACGCGGCCAACGCCGCCCGCGACGAGGAGTTCGCCGAGGCCCTCTACGGCGAGGAGCTGGAGGAGGCGCTGCTCGACCCGGCGCGGCTCGACCTGAAGGCCGGCGACCTGCTCGGCTCGACCACCCACATCGCGGCGCTCGACGGCGACGGAATGTGCGCGAGCGTCACCTGCTCGAACGGCTCCGGCTCCGGTCTGCTCGTCCCCGGCACCGGGGTGATCCTCAACAACATGCTCGGCGAGGAGGACCTCAACCCGCTCGGCTTCCACGCGATCGCCCCGGGGCGGCGGGTGCCGTCGATGATGGCGCCGACCGTGGTGCTGCGCGACGGCGAGATCGAGCTGGGGCTGGGCAGCGCCGGCTCCAACCGGATCCGCTCGGCGATCGTGCAGACGGTGGTGCGGGCGGTCGAGCAGGGGATGGGCGCCGGCGAGGCGGTGCGGGCGCCGCGACTGCACTCCGAGGCCGGCATCGTCCAGGCCGAGCCGGGGATCGACGAGGCGGCGCTGGCGCGGATCGAGGCGCGCGGCGTCCCGGTCCTGCGCCGGCCGCGGCTCAACCTGTTCTTCGGCGGCGTGCAGGCGGTGGCCCGCGATCGAGCGACGGGCGAGCTGAGCGGCGGCGGCGACCCGCGCCGGGGCGGTAGCGTGGCGACCGCATGACGATCGATTTCGAGGCGGAGGGGCTGCTCGCCGGGCTGGAAGGCGAGGCGCGCGAGGCGCGGCGCGAGCTGCTGGAGCGGCTGGCGGGCGAAGGGGTGCCGCTCGAGGAGCTGCGCGATGCGATCCTCGCCGGCCGCCTCACCCTGCTGCCGGTCGAGCGCGTCCTGGCGGCGGACGGCCCCCGCTACACGCCGCGCGAGATCGCCGAGATCTCCGGGGTCGAGCTGGACCTGCTGCAGCGCGCCACGGCGGCGCTCGGCATCCCCTACCCGGACCCCGACGAGCGCTCGCTGACCGAGGCGGAGCTGGAAGAGGCGGGGCGGGTGAAGGCGTTCCGCGACGCCGGCCTGCCCGCGGAGGGGATCCTCCAGGTGGCGCGGACGATCGGGATGGCGACGGCGCGGATCGCCGAAGCCAACCGGGAGCTGGTGGTCCGCACCCTGATGCAGCCCGGCGACAGCGAGCGCGACCTGGCGCTGCGCTTCGCCGCCGCGGCCGAGTACATGCAGCCGCTGATCGAGCCGACCCTCGCCTACGCGCTGCGCGCCCACATGCTCGAGCAGATCCGCCGCGATGTGATCGGCGCCGCCGACCTCGCCGCGGGGGAGATCCGGGCGACCTCGGAGGTGTCGGTCTGCTTCGCCGACCTGGTCGGCTTCACCAGGCTGGGCGAGCAGGTGGCGACCGAAGAGCTGGGGCTGATCGCCGGCCGGCTCGACGAAATTGCGAGCACGGCGGCCGAACCGCCGGTGCGGCTGGTGAAGCTGATCGGCGACGCAGCGATGCTGGTCTCCACGGAGGCCGCGGCGATGGTCGAGGCGGCGCTGCGGATGGTCGAGGCGGCCGACGCCGAGGGCGAGGCCTTCCCGCAGCTGCGGGCCGGAATCGCCCACGGCTCGGTCCACGTCCAAGCCGGCGACTACTACGGCCGCCCGGTCAACCTGGCGAGCCGGCTCACCGCGATCGCCAGGCCGGGCAGCGTCCTGATCGACGCCGTGGGGAAAGCGGCGGCGGGGGAGGGGTTCGCCTATTCCTTCGCCGGCGAGCAGCACCTGAAGGGGTTCGACTCGCGCGTCAGCCTCTACCGCGTCCGCCGCGCCCCGCTCCAGTAGCGCGTCTCGCAGGGAGGCTGGGGGGGCGAACTTCGCTCGCGCCAGCCTTGTGGTTGCTATGGGCGACAAAAAGCTGGCACAAGACCCGGCCGGACTCTGGAATCTGGTGCGCCGGCAGCACGGAGTCGTCACCAGGTCGCAACTGGGTGGGTTTGGATACGGACCGGCGGCCGTCAAGCACCGGATCTCCTCAGGCCGGCTGCACCCGCTTTGGCGCGGCGTCTACGCCGTTGGTAGGCGCGAAGTCGGCCGGCACGGATACTGGATGGCGGCGGTCCTCAGCTGTGGGCCGACCGCGCTGCTGAGCCATCGCAGCGCCGCCGTCCTCTGGGGGCTGATAGCGAAGTCTCGCCATATCGATGTCGTGGTTCCGCGCATCGCCTATCGGCGTCGCCCGGGTATTCGAGTCCACCAGCGGTCGGGCCTCGGTCCAGAGCACCGGCGCCAAGTCGACGGCATCCCCGTGACCGACGTGGTGTCGACGCTCGTCGACCTGGCCTCGTGCGTCCCGGAATGGCGTGTGGAGCGCGCGATCAACGAGGCGGATCGATTTGACCTGGTGGACCTCGAGACATTGCCCGCCATGGCGGCGACGCTTCCGCCCAGGCCGGGCACGGCCTGTCTGCGCCGGCTGCTCGGCTGCGATGCGCTGACCGACTCCGGGCTGGAGCGGAAGTTCCTCGCGCTGGTGAGGACCGCGGGCCTGCCGCGACCGGAAACGCAGGCTCGGGTGAACGGATACCGGGTGGATTTCTACTGGCCCGATCTCAAGCTGGTGGTCGAGGCGGACAGCTGGCGGCACCACCGCACGCCGGGCGAGCAGGCGACCGATCACCGGCGCGACCAAGCGCACACGGCGGCGGGCCTGACCACCCTGCGCTTCGCCGAAACGCAGATCCGCTTCGTGCCGCAGGAGGTCGTCGCGGGGCTGAAGACGGTCGTCGCTCGCCTCGCCGCCCGGCCGCCCGGATGAGTCAGGCCGGCTTGCGGCCGGAGGCGAGCAGGTTGTAGAACAGCTCCGCCGGGAGGCGGGGCTCGAGCAGGCGGCTGTCGACCTTCTGCAGGGCGATGTAGCTCTGGAAGGCGAAGCGGCGCCAGGCGAAGGAGACCGACTCGGGCTCGGCGGTCGACTCGACCGTGCGCAGGCCCCAGCCCCAGGCGTTGGCGAGCAGTTCCTCGCCGCCGACCCGGGGCCGCTCGAAGTGGGCGTCGCGCAGGAGGCGGCGCAGGTCGGCGGGGGCGAAGGCGTGGACGTCGACCTCGCCCTCGAGGGCATGGCCGCAAGACCGCTCGGCCTCGGGTACGGCGCGGGGGCGGGCCCCGACCAGGCGCCGCCAGACGGGGGCGGCCAGCATCGCCGCCCGCTTCGGCGCGGCCGCCAGCCGGTCGCCGTAGCGCGAGGGCTCGCCGCAGAATGCGATCGCGCCGCCCGGGCGCAGGACACGGCGGAACTCGGCGAAGGCGCGGCGCAGGTCGGGGATGTGGTGGAGGACGGCGTGGCCGAAGACGAGGTCGAAGCTCTCGTCCTCGAAGGGCAGCTTCTCGGCGTCGGTCTCGACCGTCTCGGCGTCCAGCCCCAGCGTCTCGGCGGTGGCGCTGAGCCGGTGCAGCATTCCGGGTGAGATGTCGGTCGCGGTGAGCCGCTCGATCAGCCCGAGCTGCACGAGGTTGAGCGAGAAGTAGCCGGTGCCGGAGCCGATCTCCAGCCCGTCGCGGAAGCGGACGCCGTCGAGGCCTCCGAGCGCCTTGGCGAGCTTCAAGCGCACCTGCCGCTGCCCGGTGGCGCCGAAGTCGATCCCCCACTTGGCGTCGTACTCCTCGGCCGCCGCGTCGTGGTAGCGGGTGTTGACGTCTTTGATGTGCTCCGGCGTGGCCGACGGCGAGGCGGGCATCGAGCCGGGAACGGTACACGGATCGGCGCAACCCACCGCCCCGAACGGGGACGTGCCGTCGATTCGGTGCCCACATAGGTCACTTAGAGACGGCACGTCGGGTTCGGGGCTATACGGTCTCGCGTCATGACGCGCGAGTACCTGCAGGAGAACCAGCCGCCCGGGGTGCCGCCGCTGGCGCTGACCGGTGAGCGAACCCTGCCCGACCTGCCCGAGGAGAATTACTGGTACCGGCGCCACCTCGCCGTCTACGAGTGGATCGCGGCGCGCACCGCTGGCCAGCGCGTCGTCGACATGGCCTGCGGCGAGGGCTACGGCTCCGCCGTGCTGGCGGAGACGGCGGCGAGCGTGGTCGGGGTTGACGCCAACCCGGAGGCCCACGAGCACGCCCGGCTGCGCTACGTGCGCCCCAACCTGCGCTTCGAGCGCGACCTGGTCGAGAGCTTCTCGGAGCCCTGCGACGCGGTCGTCTTCCTGCAGACGATCGAGCACCTGGAGGACCCCGGCGCGATCCTCGCGCACTTCGGGTCGATGCTGGCGCCGGGCGGGGCGGCCTTCGTCTCCACCCCGAACCTGCTCACCCTGGCGCCGCGGGGGGCGCGGAAGTCGGGCAACCCCTGGCATCTGCGCGAGTACCGCGCGGCCGAGTTCCGGGCGCTCTGCGAGGCCCACTTCGAGCGGGTCGAGATGCTCGGGCTGTTCCACGCCGGCAAGCTGCGGGCGCACGAGATCGCGCTGCGGCTGGGCTGGGACCGGGTCCACAGGGCGCTGCGCCTGACCGGCCCCTTCTACGGCCGCTTCACGCCGGCGATCTCCAGCTCCGACTTCACGCTGCGCCAAGGCAGCCTCGACGCGGCGCTCGACTTCCTCGCCGTGTGCCATGCCTGAGGAGAGCGTCGGCGACCTGGCGATCGTCCTGCACAGCCACATGCCCTACGTGGAGGGTTTCGGGACGTATCCGTTCGGGGAGGAGTGGCTGTTCGACGCGGCGATCCGCTCCTACCTGCCGGTGCTGGAGGTGGCGGAGCGGCTGACGATGACCGTGACGCCGGTGCTCGCCGACCAGCTCGAGGACGGCGGGGTCGCGGAGCGGCTGCGGAGGTTCCTGGTCGACCTGCGGATCGGGGCGGCGGAGGCCGACCTCGCGGAGGTGCCGGCCGAGTGCCGGGGCGCCTGCGAGGCCGAGCTGGCCCGGTACCGGCACGCGCTCGAGCTGCTCGACGCCGCCGGCGGGGACCCGTTGCGGGCCTTTCAAAGTGCCGCCGGGGAGGGGCGGGTGGCGCTGGCCGGCTCGGCGGCGACGCACGCGGTGCTGCCGCTGCTCGCCACCCGGGCCGGGCTGCGGCTGCAGCTCGACGCGGGAATCCGCTCGCACCGGCGGCGCTTCGGCTGGGACGGCGGGTTCTGGCTCCCCGAGTGCGCCTACGCGCCGGGGGTCGAGCAGGCGCTGGCCGAGCACGGGGTCCGCTGGTTCTGCGTCGACCAGAGCGCGCACGAGGAGCCGCTCGATGCGCTGGCGCCGGTGGCCACGGCGGCGGGGCCGGTGGCGCTGCCGATCGACTGGGAGGCGATCCGCTGGCTGTGGTCGCTCGACGGGTATCCCTCCGACCCGGCCCACGCCCAGTTCGCCGGCAAGTCGCTGCGCGGGGTGCGGATCTGGAAGGTGGGCGGGGGAGCGTACGACCCGGCTGCCGCGGAGGCGGCGGCGCGGCGCCAGGCGGGCGAGTTCCTCGCCGCGGTCGCCGCCCGCCTGCGCGAGTTCGCGCGTACCCGCCGGGACCCCCGGGGGAATCGCGACGGCCCGTCGAGCGGCGTCCCGGGCCGGCGCGGGCTGCTGGTCTTCGCGATCGACACCGAGCTGCTCGGCCACTGGTGGTCGGAGGGGGCGATCTGGCTGCGCGAGGTGCTGGCCGGGGCCGAGGCGGCGCGGGTGCGGCTGCTCACCGTGCCGGAGGCGCTGGCCGAGCACCGGCCGGTCGAGCGGCCGCTCGCCGCCTCGAGCTGGGGCGAGGAGAAGGATCTGCGCACCTGGGACTCGCCGGCCGTCGCCGACCTCGCCTGGGGGGCGCGGCGCCTGGAGCTGCGCCTGCTGCGGGCGCTCTCCGAGGGGCTGCGCGGGCCGGCCGCCGTGCGGGCCTCGCGCGAGCTGCTCGCCGCCCAGTCGAGCGACTGGGCCTTCCTCGACAAGCGGGGCCAGGCGGGGGACTACGCCTTCCAGCGGGCCACCGGGCACGGCGAGGCGATGCAGGAGGCCATAGACTCCCCGTACGACACCGATCCGTGCATGAGAGCGCTCGCCCCGGATCTGCGCCTCGCCCCCCTGCTCGAGCCCTGATGATCGACCCCAGCCAGCCGCCCTCCCGGACGACGCGGACGGCGCCGGGGGACGGCCTGCCGCAATGACCCGTGTGTTGATCCTCTCCTGGGAGTACCCGCCGCTGATCGAGGGCGGCCTAGCCCGCCACGTCCGCAAGCTCTCCGAGGCGCTGGTCGAGGGCGACGTCGAGGTGCACGTGCTGACCCGCGGCGGAGAGGAGTCGCCGGCCGAGGAGCGCCGCGCCGGGGTCTTCATCCACCGCATCCGCGAGCCGACCCGGCCCACCGACCTCGGCGAGTTCGTCGCCTGGGTGGAGCGGATGAACTCGGACATGCTGGCCGCCGGGGTCGAGCTGGGCGACCGCTGCAGCTTCGACCTGGTCCACGGCCACGACTGGCTGGTCGCCAACGCGGGCGACCACCTCGCGAAGCGCTTCGAAGCGCCGCTGCTGACGACCATCCACGCGACCGAGCACGGCCGCCACCAGGGCTGGGTCGAGGAGCACCCGCAGACCTACATCCACGGGGTCGAGCGCTGGATCGCCAACCGCTCGCAGCGGGTGATCGCCTGCTCCCACTACATGCGCGAGCAGATCGCCGACATCTTCGGGGTCGAGGAGGAGCGGATCGTCGTGATCCCGAACGGGATCGACCCCGAAGACCTGCAGCCGCAGGACCCGGCCGAGCTGTGCCGGCTGCGCGCCGAGTTCGCCGCGCCGCAGGAGAAGCTGGTGCTGCTGATCGGGCGGCTGGTCTACGAGAAGGGCTTCCAGCTGGCGCTGGAGGCGATGCCGCGGGTGATCGAGGAGGCGCCCGGGACGCGCTTCCTGGTCGCCGGCTCGGGCACCCACGAGGCCGAGCTGCACAAGCAGGCGGAGGAGCTGGGCCTGATGGAGCACGGCACATTCCTCGGCTGGATCGGCGACGACGTGCTGCACTCGCTCTACCGGATCGCCGACCTCACCGTGGTCCCCTCGATCTACGAGCCGTTCGGCCTGGTGGCGCTGGAGGCGATGGCCTCCGAATGCCCCTGCATCGTCGCCGACACCGGCGGCCTGCGCGAGGTCGTCCCCCACGAGGAGGTCGGGCTGCGCTTCCGCTCGCACGACCCCGAAGCGCTCGCCGAGGTGGCGATCCGGGTGCTCCGCGACGACGAGCTGGGCCACCGCCTGGTCGCGGAAGCCTACGAGCACCTGCGCCGCTTCGACTGGGCCGACGTCGCCGAGCAGACGGCCGCCGTCTACGCCGAGCTGGTCGGCGAGGCGAGCCGCGCCTGAGCGCTCCGCCTCAGTTCGGCTCCGGCGCGACCGGCTCCGGCGCGACCGGCGCCGGCCCCTCGTCCTCCATATGAAACTCCCCCGTCCGGGTGCTGCCGGGCGACCACCTGATGCCCTCGATCAGCTCGGCCGCGGGGACTTCGAGGGCGCCCGCGACCTTGATCATCGTGTCGATGCGGGGCAGGCGTTCGCCCCGCTCCAGCAGGCCGATCTCGGTCCGGTGGAGCGTCGCGCGGACGCCGAGCTCTTCCTGGGAGAGTTGCGCGCGCCGGCGAGCGCGATTCAGATTCCGCCCGAAGCGGGTAGCAATATCCACCGGCCGACATCCTCCTATCTACAGGCAACACATCACGCCGCGCAGCCATGCTTTCGTCGGGATGCAGCTCGCAGGGATACGTGCAGCGGGATTCCCTTGTGTTACAGACAAAGTCATACCCGACAGCTCGGACGCCAGTGGACGCTACGGCTCGACCGGATCGGTCCAGCGCAGGTCCTTGGGCGCCTCGCGCATGCGGATCACCTCGGCCGGGACGCCGGCGACGACCGCGTTGGCGGGGACGTCCCTGGTGACCACCGAGCCGGTGCCGACGATCGAGTTGTCGCCGACCCTGACGCCGCGCAGGATGCAGGCGCCGTAGCCGATCCAGACATTGGAGCCGACCTCGACCTCGCGCGTGTAGATGCCCTGGGTGCGGATTGGCCGCTCCACCTCGACCACGCCGTGGTCGAAGTCGATGAACATCGCCCGATCGGCGATCACGCACTGCTCGCCGATCCGCACCCGTCGGTAGGCGGAGATCGTGCACTCCTGGCCGAGCACCGTCTTGGCGCCGATCTCGACCACGCCCTCGTGGCAGCGGATCTTGGTGCCGTGGCCGAGCCAGACGAAGCGGCCGAACTCGACCCGGCCGCGGCGGGCGACGTGCAGTTCGAGCCCGCTGCCGAGGAACAGCGGCCCGTCGGTGCGCCAGCGCCAGCCGGCCGCGGTGAGCAGGCGCCGCCGCAGGTAGCGCAGCGCCAGCAGCGCGTATTTCGGCGTCAGCATCCGGTTGCGGGCGCAGAAGCGGAGGAAGCGGATCACGGCGGGGCGCACTTTAGACTCACCTCGCGATGGCCGACACCGCCCACCAAGCCTCGCTCGCCGAGCGCCTCGTCGCCGGCGACAAGCGGGCGCTGGCGCGGGCGATCACCCTGATCGAGTCCGACGACCCGGCCGGCTGGGAGCTGGTCCGCGAGGTCTACCCGCGCACCGGCCGGGCGCGGATCGTCGGCTTCACCGGCCCGCCCGGGGTCGGCAAGAGCACCCTGATCGGGGCGCTGACCGCGGAGCTGCGCAAGGCCGATCGCGGGGTCGCGGTGCTCTCGATCGACCCCTCCAGCCCGTTCACGCGCGGCGCCCTGCTGGGTGACCGGATCCGCCTCTCCGAGCACTTTCTCGACCCCGGGGTGTTCATCCGCTCGATGGCCTCGCGCGGCGCCCTCGGCGGCCTCTCGGAGGCGGCGCTCCAGGTGGCGCTGGCGATGGACGCGGCCGGCAAGGACGACGTGCTGATCGAGACGGTCGGGGTCGGCCAGGCGGAGATCGACATCGTCGACCACGCCGACACGATCGTGCTGGCGCTGATGCCCGGCTCGGGCGACTCGATCCAGGCGCTGAAGGCGGGGGTGATGGAGATCCCCGACCTGATCGTCGTCAACAAGGCCGACCACCCGATGACCGACACGATGGTGCGCGAGGTGCGCAGCGTGCTCTCGCTCTCCGCGCGGCCCGGCGGCTGGCAGGTGCCGATCCTGCGCACCGAGGCAGCGCGCGGCGACGGCGTCGCGGAGCTGGCGGAGAAGATCGACGAGCACCGCGCCCACATCGAGGCCGAGGGGACGCTGGAGGAGCGCCGCGCCCGCAACCTGCGCAACGAGGTGCTGGGGATCGCCGCCTCGCGGATGCGGCGGCGGCTGGAGGCGACGGTCGCCGACGACCCCGGGGTCGCCGCGCTGCTGGACCGGGTGGTGCGGCGCGAGCTGGATCCGGCGAGCGCCGCCGGCGAGCTGCTGGAGGAGCAGGTCGATGGCTGAGATCGGTTCCGAGGCGCCGCCCGCCGCCCCGCCGCCGCTCGAGGAGGCGATCCGCTGGGTCGGCTTCGAGGTCGACGATCTCGGCGGGGCGCGGGTCGGACGGGTGCACGGCGTCTTCGCCGACGCCGAGGGTGGCGCGCCGGCCTGGCTGGTCGTCGCGCTCGGGCGGCGCCGCCTCCTGGGCCGCCGCCGGGCAGCCGCGGTGGCGGTCCCGGTGCGCGAGTGCGCCGCCGCCGCCGGCCGGGTCTGGATCGCCCTGCCGCGCCGGGCGCTGGGCTCCGCGCCGACCGTCGACCCGGCCCGGCCGCTGCTGCGCGAGCACGAGCTGGCGATCGGCGCCCACTACGGGATCGGCGAGGCGGAGGGCCGCTGCGCGGAGGTCGCCGGCCGCCCGCAGGGCTCGATCACCTCGCGGCCCGCTGGCTGAACCCCCGGCGACGGGACGATTTCGGACGCGTGGCGTCGGTTTTCGTCCCGTCTGCGGCAGCTCGAAGCCGTCACCTCGCTGTAATCCCGAGCTGCCAAGCTCGGGCGGATGGCACTGCTGATCCTGTTCGGCTTCGTCGCCGGAGCCGCGACGGCGCTCTCTCCCTGCGTGCTGCCGGTGCTGCCGATCGCGCTCTCGGCGGGCGCGACCGGCGGCCGGCGGCGGCCGCTCGGCGTGGTCACCGGGCTCGCCGTCTCGTTCACCTTCGCGACCGTCGCGCTCGTCTACGTGATCTCGGCGCTCGGGCTGCCCGGCGACCTGCTGCGCACGCTGGCGATCGTCGTCCTGGTCGGCTTCGGCGTCTCGCTGATGATCCCGCCGCTGGCGGCGCGGCTGGAGGCGGCGCTCAGCCGCGTCGCCGGGCGCGCCGGGGTGGGGCGCGGTGGCGAGGGCTTCTGGTCGGGGACCGCCGTCGGCGCCAGCCTCGGGCTCGTCTACGCGCCCTGCGCCGGCCCGATCCTCGCCGGGGTGATCACCGTCTCGGCCGCGCAGCCGTTCACCGCGGGCCGGCTCGCCGTCGCGCTCAGCTACGGGATCGGCTCGGCCGTCGTCCTCTACCTGCTGATGCTGGGCGGCCGCCGGGCGATCGCGCCGCTCGCCCGCCGCGGGGGCGGCGTGCAGGTCGCGATGGGCGCGGTGATGGTCGTCGTCGCGCTGGCGATGCTCGGCGACTACGACATCGAGTTCCAGAACGCGATCGCCAGCGGCCTGCCCGCCTTCCTGGTCAATCCGTCGAAGTCGCTGGAGGACACGTCGGCCGCCCGCGAAGCGCTCGCCGGGGTGCGCGGCGGCTCGGGCGGCGGGATCGGCACGGCGGTCGCCGCGGCGCCCGGCGCTTCGTCGGGCGGCGGCGAAGCGGGCGCGGGCGGCGGCGAGGCGGGCGGCGGCGAGGCGGGCGGCGGCGAGGCCGGCGAAGGCGCCGCCAAGCCCGGCCCCAGCTCCGGTCTGCCGGTGCTCGGCACGGCGCCCGAGTTCGTCGACACGCAGCGCTGGTTCAACACCCCGGGCGACCGGCCGCTGACCATGGCGTCGCTGCGCGGCCGGGTCGTGCTGGTCGACTTCTGGACCTACAGCTGCATCAACTGCCTGCGCACCCTGCCCTACCTGACGGCCTGGGACAGGCGCTACCGCCGGGACGGCCTGACGATCGTCGGCGTCCACTCGCCCGAGTTCCCGTTCGAGAAGGACGCCGGCAACGTCGAAGAGGCGATCGCCCGCAACGGCGTCCGCTACCCGGTCGTCCAGGACAACGACCTGGCGACCTTCACCGCCTACGGCACCGAATACTGGCCGGCCGAGTACTTCGTCGACTGGCGCGGCCGGGCCCGCTACGTGCACTTCGGCGAGGGCGAATACGGCGAGAAAGAGAAGGTGATCCGCGAGCTGCTGGCCGAAGCGGGGCGCCGGGTCGGCGGCGCGGGCTCCGGCGCCCGCGGGATCGCCCCCTCGGTGGGGGTGACGACGCCGGAGAGCTACCTCGGCTCGCTGCGCGCCGACCGCTTCGTCAACGGCCCGATCGCCGCGGGGAAGCGCGACTTCGGCGAACCCGGCGAGCCGCCGGCCGACCAGCTCGCCTACAGCGGCCGCTGGCGGGTCTCGCCCGAGTCGGCGACCGCGGAGGGCGGCGCGCTCCAGCTCTCCTTCGGGGCACGGCGCGTCTACCTGGTGCTCGGCTCTTCCGGGCGGAGCCGCCGCGTGCGGGTGCTGCTCGACGGCCGCCCGATCCCCGCCCGGCTGGCCGGCGCCGACGTCCACGACGGCGTCGTCGAGGTCTCCTCGCAGCGGCTCTACGACCTGGTCGACCTGCCCCGGGTGGAGCGCCACACGCTCCGCCTCTTGCCTGAACGGGGGGTGACGGGCTATGCCTTCACCTTCGGCTAGCCGCCCCCGGACGCGGGAGCGCGGGCGCGAGATCTCCGGGTGTGATGAGCGCGCCCGCGCGGGAGCGGAGGAGGCGGCGCCCGGCCGTGCCGTCGATTCGGTGCCCAATGTGGCCGCCTGCCGACGGCACGTCCCCGCGGGCGGGACAATCGACGGCGTGAGCGAGGAGTCGCGCGGCACCGTGTTGATCGTCGACGACGAGCCGACGATCGTCGAGGTGGTCGGCCGCTACATGGAGCGGGCCGGCTACGAGACCCGCGGCGCCTCGGACGGGCCGGAGGCGCTGCGGCTCGCCCGGCTGCACCGCCCCGATCTGGTCGTCCTCGACGTGATGCTGCCCGGCCTCGACGGGATCGAGGTGATGCGGCAGCTGCGCGAGGGGCCGGGCGAGCGCACCGCGGTGATCCTGCTGACCGCGCGCGGCGAGGAGTCCGACCGCCTGGTCGGCCTGCGCCGCGGTGCCGACGACTACGTGGTGAAGCCGTTCTCGCCGGCCGAGCTGGTCGCCCGGGTCGACGCGGTGCTGCGCCGCGCCTCGCCGCAGGCCGAGGCCGAGCCGGAGCCGATCGTGCACGGGCCGCTGCGGATCGAGCCCGCCTCGCGCACCGTCACCCTGGACGGTGCGGAGGTCTCCCTCACCCAGCGCGAGTTCGACCTGCTCGCCTACCTCGCCGCCCGTCCCGGCCGCGTCTTCTCGCGCGACCAGCTGATGGAAGCGGTCTGGGGATACCCGGTCTTCACCGACACCAGCACCGTCACCGTCCACGTCCGCCGCCTCCGCGCCAAGCTGGGCGACGATCCCTCCGAGCCGCGCTTCATCGAGACCGTGTGGGGCGTCGGGTACAGGTTGCGACCGTGAGCGCGGAGCGAGCAAGCGAGCATCTCTGGTTCTACGCGCCGCGAGCGAAGCGCGAGGCTGCGCGATGAGGCGCTCGCTGGCGATCGCGGTGGCGATCGCCGCCGCGGCCTTCCTGGCCGGCGCCGCGGCGGTGACCGTGCCGCACAAAATGGGCTGGGTGCAGATCGGCCTGGTCGCGCTGGCGGTCGCCGGGGGCGCGCTGGCGGCCGGGCTGGTGGTGCGGCTCGCGGCCGAGGAGCGCTCACGCCGCGACGTCGAGGCGGCGCGGCGGCAGCTCGTCGCCTCGGTCTCGCACGACCTGCGCACGCCGCTCGCCTCGCTGCGGCTGCTGGTCGAGTCGATCGACGACGGGGTGGTGACGGGGGAGACGCGCGACCGCTACCTGGGCGAGGTCCGCACCCACGTCGCCGCGCTCAGCGCCCTGATCGACGACCTCTTCGAGCTGTCGCGGATCGAGGCCGGCGACATCTCCTGGACGATGGGCCAGGTCGAGCTGCGCGAGCTGGTCGGCGACACGGTCGCCGCGATGCGGGCGCCGGCGGCGGAGCGCGGCGTGGCGCTGGCCGCCGACCTGCCGGCCGAGCAGGTGCTCGCGCGGGCCAACGCGGAGAAGCTGCAGCGCGTCCTCTTCAACCTGATCCAGAACGCGATTCGCCACACCCCGGCCGACGGCAGCGTCACGGTGCGGGCGCGGACGGCGGCGGGCGGGGTCGAGGTCGAGGTGGCCGACGACGGGGCCGGGGTCTCTGAGGAGGACGACCAGCGGGTCTTCGACGCCTTCTACCGCGGCGACGACGCTCGCAGCGGCGACGGCGCCGGCCTCGGCCTGGCGATCTCCCGGGCGATCGTCGAGGCGCACGGCGGCCACATCTGGCTGGAGCGGGCGATGCCCGGGACGCGGGTGCGGTTCACGCTTCAGGCTTCCTAGGAGGCGACAGCCAACTCCGGCACCGGCGCGACCTCCCGCTCGGGCTCCTCGTCGGGAACCTGACGCTCGATGCCGATCAGCAGCTCCTCGTCGAGCACGGCGAGGATGCGCTTCAGCACCGGGATCGTCGGGATGTGGTCGCCGCTCTCGACCTTCGAGACGAACGAATGCGAGGTTCCCGCACGGTCGGCGACTTGCCTCTGCGTGAGATCGAGCTCAAAGCGCCGCTCGCGGATATGAGCGGCGATCCAGTTCCGCTCGCGAAGATCGCGGATCGCAGCGTACTCGTCGCGGGCCTCGCGGTACTCGTCGCTGCGGTGACTGCGGTCCTGAGCCGCCTCGGTCGCAGCTCTGCCCTTCGGACTGATGTGGCCATCCTTCTGAGTGCTCATCGCAGCTAGTTTATCTATATAGATAAACGAGTCAAGGGCTAGTCAAGGAGCTTCATCGGCGGGTCGACGGCGCATCTTTGCCTGCCGCTCGAGGAGGTCTTCTCGGCTGGGTGTCCATCCGCTGCTTGAAATCGGCCATCCGCCGCTTTGCCAGAGCCTTCTCAGAGGCGGGCACGGCTCCGCTGTTCTTCTCGAAGGCGTGGAGGAGGACGATCAGGTTCTCGGATCGCTGGTAGAGGATCCGGTAGCGAGCATTGGCGAACCTGATCCTCAGCTCGCGCAGCTCGCCCTCGATCTGCGAGCTGATCGGGAACTCCGGTGGCGGGGCATCCGGCGCTTGCCCGTTCAGGTGCTCCTCGATGTAGTCGTCGATCTTCGCTGCCCGCTTCACCGGGAGCGCCTCGATGAACCGATCGACGGGTTCGACCCCGCGCTTGTCCCGATAGTAGACCCCTTGCGTCCCTGCCATCGGGCGAGCATTGCAGGCCGTGGCGCCGTCGCCATTCTCATTGACCCTTGGTCGACTGGGCTCCGTTCAGCAGCCCAGCTGGCGGGCGATCACCATCTGCTGGACCTCGTCGGTGCCCTCGCCGATCGTGAGGATCTTCGCGTCGCGGTAGAAGCGGCAGACCGGGTACTCCTCGATGTAGCCGTAGCCGCCGTGGATCTGCACCGCCTCCTCGCTGGCGCGGACGGCGAGGCGGCCGGTGATCAGCTTCGCCTGGGCCGCGGTGAGGGTGAACGAGCGGCCGGCGTCCTTCTCCAGCGCGGCGCGCCAGGTGAGCAGGCGGGCCGCCTCGATCTGCGCCGAGAGGTCGGCGATCTTCGCCTGGATCGACTGGAACTTGGAGATCGCCTGCCCGAAGGCCTGGCGCTCCCTCGCGTAGGCGAGCGCCTCGTCGAGGGCGCCCTGGGCGAGGCCGACGCCCATCGCGGCGACCCCGATCCGGCCGCCGTCGAGGATGTGGAGGAAGTTCTTGAAGCCGTCGCCGCGGCGCCCCAGCAGGTTGGACTCCGGCACGCGGCAGCCCTCGAAGGCGAGCGGCCGCGTGTCCGACGCGTTCCAGCCCATCTTCCGGTAGGCCTCGCCAACCACGTACCCGGGCGTCCCGGTGGGAACGATCAGGTTGGAGATCTCCTTGCGCCCCCCCGCCTCGCCGGTCGCCGCGGTGATCGAGACGCAGCCCGAGATCTCGGTCCCCGAGTTGGTGATGAACTGCTTCGCGCCGTCGATCGTCCACTCGCCGTCCTCGAGCTTCGCGGTGGTCCGCACGTTGCCGGCGTCGGACCCCGCCTCCGGCTCGGTGAGGCCGAACGAGGCGAGCTTCTGCCCGCTGCAGAGGACGGGCAGCCACTCGTCCTTTTGCTCGTCGGACCCCCAGAGGTAGATCGGCATCGTGCCGAGCGAGGTGTGCGCGGCCATCGTGATGCAGACCGACGAGTCGACCCGAGCCAGCTCTTCGACCGCGAGCACGTAGGAGAGCGTGTCCGCCCCGCCGCCCCCGTACTCCTCGGGGAACGGGATCCCCATCAGCCCCAGCCCGCCGAGCTTGCCGACGATCCCGTACGGGAATCGCTTCTCCCGGTCCAGCTCCTCCGCCACCGGCGCCACCTCCTGCCGGGCGAAGTCCCGCACCGTGTCGCGCAGCAGCTTCTGCTCATCGCTCAGCTCGAAGTCCATGCGGTCACCCTATGCGAGCGGAACGCGGTCCAGGGGCCGGTTCTCTCTGCAGGTCCGTGAAATCAAAGCGCCGCCCGACTCGCCACGCTTCCAGCTCGGCGTGAGGCTGTCTTGAGAAGCGCACCCGCTCGAGAAGCCCCTCGGGGGGCTGACTTGCTTTGGTGATGACGCAAGCCGGGATGTCCCCGTAGTCAACCGGCTCCCACAGGTAGGGGATTTGGACCCGCGGTCCGAAGATCACCAGGTTGCGGGTGCCCGGCAATGCGGCATTTGGCACGACAAGCGCCTTGGGGGCGGCTGAGTCGCTTCGCAGTCGATCGGCGAGCCGTCGACAAGCGGTGTGGTCGTCGCTGACAAGGTCCTCCGGTCGCATCCCGGGCTCTTCGGCCCTCCGTTCCGCTGCTTCGAAGTCGAGCTCCAGCGCATCCTTCAGGTCGAGCTTGAACGCCCAGACGTTGAGGCGAAGATCCGCGATGTCTTCCGGGCGGCGCAGGTCGCCGTTTCTCAGATACTCGGCCCAGGGCCCCAGGGGGTGCAGGCAGATGTACTGGGTGGGCGGTGAGCCAGCCCGGTGGTAGCGGCCGGGGCCGCGGTGTGGATTGACGCGCAGCGGCGTGTCCCAGGTGGAGATGCGAAAGCCGACCTCGGTCCGCACGTGCGGCTAGGCCCCGGTGTGGGACCGCGCCCCCGCTGCAAGCGTGGTGAGGAGCTCGGTGGCTTGGGGGTCGTCGAGCAGGTCGAGAGGTCTTCGACCATCAAGTTGGGGATGCGACTGTTCAAACCAACGCACCACGCCCGGGCCGGTGAGGGCATGGCGAAGGTGGTTGGCGATTTGCGCCACGACGTGGACCCTGCGCGCGTCCTCGCCCTGTGGGCCGCCCGGGCCGGTCTCCGATATCCAGCGCTGGAAGGTCCTCGCGCTGACGCCGAGCAGCTCGGCGAGGCTCGACTGCGACGTGTCGAGGACTGCAGCCAGCCAACGTGCGATGTCTCTGGCTGAACGTTCTTCGTAGAGCGGGCCGCCCTCGGCGATGTCTCTGAACACATGCCGCATCTGCTCGAGCCGGGCCCGCATCTCGAGCCGGGCAGCCGCCGGGTCGGATGAGTCAAGCGCCCGCAGCGCTCCGATCAAGGCACTCTGCGCGGAGAGCAGCAGGTAGGGGTCCACCTCGCCGGGGGCTTCGCCCGTGTAGGCGGAGATGCGGTCCGCCAGCTGCTCGAGATCGAGGCGGAGATCCGCGGGGATCTCGGTTTCCCGAGCGAGCCGCAGGTTCATCTTGGCTAGCTCCTGCTCGGTCGCGGCGGCGTCGACGGGTGGCGGTGCGGGCGGAAGATCCGCTGGCCAGTCGCCTTCCGGGCTGCGTCCCCCCGCGTCCTCAGACGAAAGATCTTCGCTGGTTGGCGCTTTTTCCAGGAGTGTCGTATTCATGTCGTATCCCTATGTTAGATTACGGCAGGTCAATTTTCCACCCTGCAGAAGGAGAATCGCGATGACTGCCTCAGGCAAAGACCCTAAAGGCCCGCCGGACGAGAAACCTGGCGAGAAACCGCCGAAACCGCCCAAACCGCCGAAACCCGATCCGCCACCCCCCGGGCCCGAAACCCCGCCGAAGCCGCCCCATCACAGGCCGGTCGGCTGAGGAGACACGGGCAGGACGATGCAAACCTGGGTAGACCGCTTCCCCGGCCGCCTCGAGTACGAGCTGGCCGACTTCGCGAAGCGAAAGCTGGAGTTCGAGCTCGACGAGGAGCAGCTAGCCGAGCAGGGCCGCGTCGTGCTCAGGGGCTCCCTGCCCTACGAGGGAGAAGAGATACGGCTCGAGGTCCGCTACCCGGACCTCTTCCCCTACATCCGCCCGTTGGTTGTCGCGCCCGATCTGAGTCGGGATCGGCATCAAGACCCGTATGGCAAAGAGCTCTGCCTGCTGGAGCCCTCCACCCGAGCCTGGGACGCCGATACGACAGCGGCCTGGCTGGTCGAGAAGCGGGTGCCCTACCTCCTGCAGCTGTTGGCCGCCGACCCCGAGACCCTGCGTCAGGCAGAGGTCCCGCAGGGGGAGCCGGCCTCGACGTATTTCGAGGGGCCTCCGGGCTCGGTGGTCTTCGTTCCGCAGGCGGCTCTCGGCATTTCCGCGGAGGCGCAGGCCGGCTCGGGGCGACTCGCGTTTTCGATCGGGGAGCCTCCCCGACCAGAGGTTCGCGCGGTCATCGCCGAGGTGGTCGAGAAGGACCGCAGCAACAAGACCAGGACCCTGGCCAAGGCCGACGAGCCGCTCCTGGCGCACTTCGGGGGGGAGCAGATTCCGTTTCGCTGGGCGCGGCTGCCGCGCGCACCGGAGGCGAACACTCCGGACGGGATCGTGGAGGCGATCGAGGCCACCCGCGCCGGTTTCGGCTCCCCTCCCTGGCATGCCGTGCATGGAGGGCGCATCGGCGTTGCGGCGGCGGTGTTCCCGGAGGAGGTTCGACAGGGGCACTGGGAGGACACGTGGGTCTTCGTGGTCCGTGTGCGCCTCGACGCACAGGACGAGGACTCCTACCTGATCCGTGGGCAGCGATTGAGCAGGCATGACCTGGAGGACCGCCTTCCCATCGGCCTGGCGCTTGGCGGAAGCACCGTGTCGCTTGTGGGGCTTGGCGCGGCTGGGTCCGGGTTGGCGTTCGAGCTAGCTCGCGCGGGGCTTGGCGAGCTGCGGGGGATGGATTCCGACCGAGTCGAAGCCGGCACGACCGTGCGCTGGCTGCTCGGGCAGAGCGCCGCCGGACGTCTAAAGGTCGGCGCGCTGGCGCGGCGGATGGCCGGGGATTACCCCTACACCGAGTTCAAGGGTTACCTCCACAGACTCGGGCAGAGCTCCGGTCACAAGGAGGCCCGCGGCCGGACCGAGCTCGACATCCTGGCGGAGTTCCTCGAGGGCGCAGATCTCGTGGTCGATGCCAGCGCCGAGATCGGCGTGCAGCAGGTGCTCGCCGAGCTGGCCGCGGAGCGCGGACTGCCCCAGCTCTACGTCTCCACGACCGAGGGGGCGCGGGGCGGGCTGGTGGCGCGTGTGGTGCCGGGCGTCACCGGCTGCTGGATGTGCCTACAGCGCCACCTCGACGACAACAGGGAGATACCGGCGCCCCCGCGCGACAAGACCGCGACGGTGCAGCCGCGTGGCTGCTCGACGCTGACCTTCCGGGGCGCGGGGTTCGACATCGCGCCGGTGATCGCTCAGGGCGCCCGCGTCGCCGCATCGATGCTGAGCGACGAAGGCGAAGGCGACGATGGTCGCTATGACGTTTTCGTGTGCGCATTCGGCGAGGACCGCCTCTTGCCCCCGCAATGGAGCGCGCACCCCCTGACACCTCACCCGGAGTGCTCAACATGCAGCGGTTCCTAGGAAGGCGAGCCGAGGTGCTCGTCCCCACAGCGGTTCTGCAGGACATGGAAGCGGAGACCGAGCGGCACGCGCCGGAGGAGACCGGCGGCGTCTTGCTTGGCTATACCGATCGCACCGACGCGATGCGGATCCAAGTCACACATCAGATCGGCCCCGGCCCTCGTGCTGTCCACCGGCGTCATTTCTTCAATCCCGACAGCGAATGGCAGGCTCGGGAGATCGCCGCCGCCTATGTTGGCAGCGGGCGCGTATCGACCTATCTGGGCGACTGGCACTCGCATCCGGAGGGCTCACGGCGACCCAGCCGGCTGGATCGTTCGACGGCGCGCCGAATCGCGCGCTGTGAGCAGGCGCGAGCACCGCATCCCGTGATGCTGATCCTGCATGGCGAAGCCGGCGGTTGGCGGCTCGCGGCCTATCGGAGAGGACGTTGGCGCCTACGCGCAGCCAAGGCAACTGTCGCGGAGGCGGAGTGATGGTCATCGTGCGCTATGAGCCGGGAGGCCTTGTGCCGGCGGATGGCCGCTACGTCCTCGTCGGCCATTACGGTGAGCCCACAGACGTAACCATCCAGTGTCGGCGGGGAGAGCGATTTCCTGCCGCCCCCGGTTCCGATGAGGTGATCGCCCCCGTGTCGTTTGTACGGCTCTTCGCGGAGCAAGAGATCCGCACGTCGATTGCGGCCTAGCGTTGCCGCGAGCGACACGTCGGTCGCTGACTACAGCTGCAGCGACTTCACCTGCAGCAGCTCCTCGATCGCGTAGCGGCCGTTCTCGCGCCCGTGCCCGGACTGCTTGTAGCCGCCGAACGGCGCGATCGGGTTGTAGGCGCCGCCGTTGATCTCGATCTGGCCGGTGCGGATCCGCCTGGCGACGGCGATCGCGCGGTCGACGTCGGCCGACCAGACGCCGCCGGCGAGCCCGTAGACGGTGTCGTTGGCGATCCGCACCGCGTCGTCGGTGCCTTCGTAGGGCTGGATGGCCAGCACCGGACCGAAGATCTCCTCCTGGGCGATCGTCATCTCCGGCGTCACCTCTGAGAAGACGGTGGGGCGGACGAAGTAGCCGCGCTCGAGCCCCTGCGGGGGCGCCGCGCCGCCGGTCAGCAGCTTGGCGCCCTCGGCCTCGCCCTTGCGGATGTAGTCGCGGACCCGCTCGCGCTGCACGTCGGAGACCAGCGGGCCGAGCCGGGTCGAGGCGTCGAACGGGTCGCCGGGGGCGAACGCCTCCGCCGCCTTCACGGCGAGCTGCTCGGCTTCGGCCAGCTTCTCGCGCGGGACCAGCATCCGGGTTAGGGCGCTGCAGGTCTGGCCCGAGTTGAGGAAGCACTTGCCAACCCCGTCGGGGACGGCCTGCTCGAGGTCGGCGTCGTCGAGGATCACGTTCGGTGACTTGCCGCCCAGCTCCATCGCGACCGGCTTCACCGTCGCCGAGGCCAGCTCGGAGACCCGCCGCCCGGCCCGGGTCGAGCCGGTGAAGGAGACCATGTCGACCTCGGGATGGCCGGCGACCGCCTCGCCGACCACCGGCCCGGTGCCGGTCACCATGTTGAAGACGCCGGCGGGCAGGCCGGCCGCCTCGATCACCTCGGCGAGGATGAAGGCGTTGAGCGGCACCACCTCGCTCGGCTTGAGGACGACGGTGCAGCCGGCGGCGAGGGCGGGGGCGACCTTGGCGGCGATCTGGTTCAGCGGGTAGTTCCACGGGGTGATCGCGCCGAGCACCCCGACCGGCTCGCGCAGCACCCGGGAGCTGCCGATCTCCTCTTCCCAGGCGACCTCCTCGATCAGCTTCGGCATCGCCGCGAACTGGCCGGTCGGCAGGCCTGCCTGGATGATCGTGCTCAGCTTCAGCGGCATCCCCAGCTCGGTGGCGATCGTCGCCGCGATCTCCTCGGAGCGCTCGCCGAGCCCCGCGGCGATCGCCTCCAGGAAGCCGGCGCGCTGCTGGCGCGGGGTCTGCGACCAGTCCTCGAAGGCGGCGCGGGCGGCGCGCACCGCGAGGTCGGCGTCCGCGGCGGTGCAGGCGGGGATCGTCGCCAGCGTCTCCTCAGTGGTCGAGTTGACGACCTCGATCGCCTCGGTCCCCTGCGGCTCCACCCACTCGCCGTCGATGAAGATCCTGTCTCTGGTCTGAACCTCAGCTGCGGTTGCCATCTGTCTCTCCTCTAGTCGGTCGCGCTCCCCGCCAACGCTACCGAGCCGAGGCCGGGGCCGGGCAGGGCGCGGGCGTCGCGGGCGTGCAGCTCCTTGCCGCAGGCCTCGCAGATGCCGCGGTCGTTGACCGGGCCGCCGCACTCCTTGTGGACGATCAGCATCGGCGGGCCGCCCGGGGTGGGGGAGTGGCGGTCGCCCCAGGCGAGCAGCGCGATCAGGGCCGGCCAGAGGTCGAGCCCCTTCTCGGTGAGGAAGTACTCGTGGCGCTCCGGGCTCTCCTGGTAGGGGCGCCGCTCGAGGATGTCCTCGTCGACCAGCCGCTGCAGGCGGGTGGCGAGCACGTTGCGCGCCACGCCGAGCGAGCGCTGCAGCTCGCCGAAGCGGCGGTTGCCGTTCATCACGTCGCGGACGATCAAGAGCGTCCAGCGCTCGCCGACCACCTCGAGCGCCTTGGCGATCGAGCAGACCTGGCCGGGGTAGTCGTGGCGAAGCACGAACGTGATCTTGTCACATTGAGTTGCATCAAGCAACCGAGGTCTGTAGGCTCGGCTCAGTGGAGTTGCATGAAGCAACTCAGGCCCACGAAGCCGATGGAGGCGCTGAGATGAGGCTGATCCCGAAGCACCGGCAGCACCACCGCAAGATCCCGCGAATCGCGATAAGCGAGGAGGAGATCGCCGCCGACCTGCGCTACCCGGCGCGCCGGGCGAGAGCCGGCAACGTCGCCGGTCAGCACCGACGTAGGCGATGAGCGCAGGCGGGGCGGCCGCCCCGCCTAATAGCAGAAAAGCTATAAGCACATATCAGCTATATTTCAGGGTATGGCCAAGCCTGGGGAGCTGCTGAGAGAAGCGCGCAAGCGGCACGGCGTCAGCCAGAAGCGGCTGGCGATGCGCGCCGGCACGACCCAGTCGGCGATCTCGCGGATCGAGCGCGACAAGGTCTCACCGTCGGTGGAGACGCTGCGCGAGCTGCTCTACCTGCTGGGGGAGGATCTGGTTTTGGAAGTCGAGGAGCGGGACTTCGGGATTGACCGCACGCTGAACGCCGAGCGTCTCAAGATCTCGCCGACGCGGCGCCTCGAGCACGGGATGGCCTTCGCCAATCAGGTGATCGCGAACAGCCCACTCCCCCGCAGGGAGGCTTGGTGACGGACGAGCGATCGCTTCCCGTCAAGGCGCCGGAAGTCGGCAGGCTGCTCGGTGTCCTGATCGCCCACGGGGTCGATTTCGTGCTGATTGGCGGCCAGGCGGGAATCTCACACGGCTCCAGCTATCCGAGTTACGACCTCGATGTTCTCTACGCCCGCGACCACGCCAACGTAGTCCGCCTGGTCGCCGCGCTGGAGGAGCTCGGCGTGCGGCTACGCGGTGCCCCCCCAGACGTACCCTTCGTCCTCGATTCGAAGACGATCGAAAACGGGGCGAATTTCACTTTCGTCACGCCATACGGCGACCTGGACGTGCTGGCCGATGCGGCGGGAATGCCTTCCTACGAAGAGCTGAGGGTAGACGCTGTCGAGCGCGAGCTGTTCGGCCATCTGGTCAGAGTCGCCTCGCTCGACCACCTGATCGCGATGAAGCGAGCCGCCGGTCGTACCAAGGACAAGCTGATGGTCGAGGAGTACATCGTGATCGCCGACGAGCAGCGACGGGTTGAAGAGGGCGACGACGAGTAGCGGCTCAGCCCCCCAGCTCGGCGGCCAGCTCGACCAGCAGGCGGACGCCGAAGCCGCTGGCGTCGTCGCCGGTGTAGGGGCGGCCGACGTCCCAGGCCGTGCCGGCGATGTCGACGTGGGCCCAGGGGGTCCCGTCGACGAACTCCTCGAGGAAGGAGCCGGCGTAGATCGTGCCCGCCTTGCGCTTCGTGGCGGCGTTGGTCAGGTCGGCGACGCTGCCCTTGGTCAGCTGCTTGTACTCGGGGTGGAGGGGGAGGCGCCAGACCAGCTCGCCGGTCGTCCGGCCGGCCTCCTCGACCTCGCCGGCCAGCTCCTCGTCGTTGCAGATCAGCGCCGCGTGGGTCGAGCCGAGCGCCATCAGCACGGCGCCGGTCAGGGTCGCCAGGTCGACGATCCGCGCGGCGCCCAGCTCGACCGCGTAGGCGAGCGCGTCGGCGAGGATCAGGCGCCCCTCGGCGTCGGTGTTGTTGATCTCGACCGTCTTGCCGCTGTACTGGGTGATCACGTCGCCCGGCTTGATCGCCGTGCCCGAGGGCATGTTCTCGGTCGCCGGGACGACCGCGATCAGCTCCAGCGCCAGGCCCAGCTCGGCGATCGCCGCGACCGCCTCGAGCACCGCGGCGGCGCCCGACATGTCCATCTTCATCTCCTGCATGCCGGCCGACGGCTTGATCGAGATGCCGCCCGTGTCGAAGGTGACCCCCTTGCCGACCAGGGCCAGGGCTGGGCCGGAGCCGCCGCCCGCGTAGCGCAGCACGATCAGCCGCGGCTCCTCGGCGCTGCCCTGGCTGACCGCGACCAGGCCGCCCATCCGCTTCGCGGCGATCTGCTCGCGGTCCAGCACCTCGGCCGTCACCGCGTCGCTGTCGGCGGCGATCTGCTCGGCGCGATCCGCCAGGTAGGAGGGGGTGGCGACGTTGGAGGGCAGGCTCTGCAGGTCGCGGGCGCGGTTCTGCGCCTCGGCGCAGACTCGGGCGGCCTCGACTGCGGCGGCGAGGGCCTGCGGGGCCAGCAGGCTCAGCGACTGGATCCGGGGCGGGGCGGGGCGGTCGGGGTCGGCGCTCTGGAAGCGGTCGAAGCGGTAGGCGCCGAGGATCGTGCCGGTGACCAGCGCCGCGGCGGCCGCCGCCTCGTCCTCGGCCTGCGGCGGCAGCCAGGCGAGGCTGGCGGCCCGCAGGCGGCCCGCCTCCTTGGCGGCCAGCGCCGCGGCAACCCGCAGCCGCTCCGGGTCGGCGTCCTCGCGCTTGCCGAGACCGACGACGAGGACCCGGCCGGGGCGCTCGGGGTGGAGCAGCGAGAGCCTTTCGAAGTCGCCCCTCGCGTCGGCGGCGCCGGGCGCGCCGGCCAGCTCCGCCGGCAGCTCCCCGTCCTCGTAGAGGCCGGCGACGAGCAGCTCGGCGTCGACCTCGGGCGGGCTCTCCTGGCTGACCGCGACGTCCACGGCGCGCGAGTCTACGCGCACGCTGCCAGCTCGGCGCTATCGCTATCGTCCCGATCAGGGCCCAGGCCTCTAGCGGCCCGTCCGAGCCGAGACCCGGCACAAACCGACACAGGAAGGCCGCCAGATGCCCAGCACCGTGATCCTCTCAACCGCCCGCACGCCCTTCGGCAAGATGGGCGGAACCCTCTCCTCGCTCGACGCCACCGACCTCGGCGGCCACGTGATCGAGGCGGCGCTGGAGCGCTCCGGCGTCGACCCCGAGCAGGTCCAGCAGGTCGTCTTCGGCCAGGTCCTGCAGGCCGGCCAGGGGCAGATCCCCTCGCGCCAGGCCCAGATCAAGGGCGGCATCCCCAAGGAGGTGCCCTCCGAGACCGTCAACAAGGTCTGCGCCTCGGGCATGCGCTCGCTCGGCCTCGCCGACATGGCGATCCGCGCCGGCGACAGCGAGGTCGCGGTGACCGGCGGCATGGAGTCGATGAGCCAGGCGCCGCACCTGCTGCCCGGCGCCCGCTTCGGCTACCGGATGGGCCACGTCGAGACGATCGACGCGATGGTCCACGACGGCCTCACCAACCCGTTCACCGAGAAGCAGATGATCGACGAGGCGAGCGAGGTCTCCAACGAGCTGGAGATCACCCGCGCCGATATGGACCGCTTCGCCGAGCGCTCTCACCGCCTCGCCGCCGAGGCGACCGACGCGGGCCGCCTCGCCGAGGAGATCGTCGGGGTGACGGTCAAGTCGCGCAAGGGCGAGAACACGATCGAGGTAGACGAGGCGATCCGCCCCGAGACCACGGTCGAGACCCTGGCCGGGCTGCGGGCGATCGGCGGCGAGGACGCCACCCACACCGCCGGCAACGCCCCCGGCGTCAACGACGGCGCCGGCGCGATCGTCGCCGCGTCGGCCGAGTGGGCGGAGCAGGAGGGCCGCGAGCCGCTCGCCCGGGTGCTCTCCTACGGCACGGTCGCCGACGACTTCGCCTATCTGGCGAGGACCCCCGCGGGGGCCGCCAAGCAGGCGCTGGAGAAGATCGGCAAGGGCCCCGAGGACGTCGACCTCTGGGAGATCAACGAGGCCTTCGCCTCGGTGGCGCTCAACTCGGTGCGGATGCTCGGCGTCGACGAGGAGAAGGTCAACGTGAACGGCGGCGCGATCGCCCTCGGCCACCCGATCGGCGCCAGCGGCGCCCGCATCGTCGGCGCGCTGGTGCACGAGCTGCAGCGGCGCGGCGGCGGCCTCGGCGTCGCGGCGATCTGCTCGGGCGGCGGCCAGGGCGACGCGATCGTCCTCGAGGTCTAAGCCGGTGCAGCGGGCGGCTGCTTTCTTCGACCTGGACAAGACCCTGATGGCGGGGTCGTCGGGGATGCAGTTCGCGAGGGTCGCTACCCGGCACGGGCTGGTCGGGCGGCGGCAGCTGGCCGGGTGGGCCGTCGAGCACCTGCGCTACCGGCTGCGTGGCACCACCGACGAGCGCACCGCCGAGGTGCTGCGCGGGGTGCGCGAGCTGCTCACCGGCGTCTCGGCGCGCGACCTCGAGCGGATGAACCCCGAGGTGATGGCGGCGATCCTGCCGCGCGTCTACCCGCAGATGCTCGACGAGGTCTTCGCCCATCAGGACGCCGGCCGGCCGACCTTCATCGTCAGCGCCGCGGGCAGCGGCGTGGTCGAGTCGCTGGCCGCCGTGCTGGGGATGGACGGCGGCGTCGGCACCGCCTACGAGGTCGACGAGGACGGCGCCTTCACCGGCCGCTTCGACGGCCCCTTCGTCTACGGCCCGGGCAAGGTCGAGGCGATCGAGGCGTTCGCCGCCGCGCACCAGATCGACCTCGCGGAGTCCTACGCCTACTCGGACGCGCTCTCCGACCTGCCGATGCTGCGCGCGGTCGGCCACCCGGTCGTCGTCAACCCCGACCCGGCGCTGGCCGAGATCGCCGCGCAGGAGGGTTGGCAGACGATGCGCTTCGATCGGCTCGGCCGCCGCCTGGTCGCGATCGCCGTCACCCTGCTGGCGACGATCGCCGGCTTCGGCGCCTCGCGGATCGCGGCGCGCCGCAGGTGATCGGCGGGCCGCGCTCGTCGTTCGGGCGCCGCCGCACGGGGGCCGCCCCCGCTCCCCCGTGCGTTGGCGGCCCCCGTGACGATCCCTCGGCTCAGCCCCCTGCTATGAGCCGCGATTCGGCGCGTGCGGTTTGTGCGAGCGCAGGAACTTGAGCATCGTCTCCGGGTCGCGCACCGCGCCGCCGGCGACCAGGACCAGGAAGCCGATCCCGGTGAGCAGCAGGGCGATCCCGACGACGACCCCGAACAGCGAGATCCGATCGGCCATGTAGCTGGCGTTGAGCGCGGTGGCCAGGGCCGTCTCGGTGACCCAGGTTTCGCGGGCTCCGTTGTCGGCGGGCAGGCCCGTTTCGGGGTCCTTCACCGCGAACTCTTCGCTGTCGGTGCCGCCGCCCGAGGCGAGTTCGGCCTTCGGCGTGTCCGGCTTCGCTTCGTAGCGGCCCATTTCGGCGTAGGTGTAGCCGCCGGTCGCCTCGAGCGCGTGGATCTGCATGTAGTCGGCGAAGCAGCGAGCCCGGTCGCCGTTGTCGATCGCCTGCCCGGCGACGTCGCAGGTCGGCAGTTCGACGCTCGACGCCAGGCCGGCTTCTTCGGCCTCTTCCTTGATCGCCGACGGCGTCATGTCGGGCGAGCCTTCGATGTTCTGCCGCTCGAGTTCGGTGTTGACCGTGCTCTTGCCGTCGGCCCCCATCACGATCGCCGCGACGCCGAAGGCGATCAACACGATCCCCGCGACTATCCCGCCGAGCTCCAGTCCTCTACGCACTTGGTACCTCCGCTTTCGATTGAGTCCAATTCGATGACATGAATGCTTGCAGTCGCGGACATTCTCACGCTGGCCCACGCTCGCGCCTCCGTGTCTGCACCCCGATTCGGCTCGGTAGAAACCCGAAGCATCGCTGCGGCCGGCCCAGCAGACGTGCCGCCGAGGGCTCCACCCGGCCGGCCCTAGACTGTCGGCATGGCGACGGAGCCGCGGCAGAAGCCGCTGGAAGCGCGCGATGCCGAGTACACGACGATCTCGGGGCAGCCGGTCGAGCCGCTCTACGGACCCGAGGACGCCCCGCCCGCGCCCGAGGAGACGATCGGGCGCCCCGGCTCCTACCCGTTCACTCGCGGGCCGTACGAGTCGATGCACCGGGGGCGGCTGTGGACGATGCGCCAGTTCGCCGGCTTCGGCACGGTCGAGGAGACCAACGAGCGCTTCCACTACCTGCTCGACCACGGCCAGACCGGCCTCTCGGTCGCCTTCGACATGCCGACCCTGATGGGCTACGACTCCGACCACGCCCGCAGCCTCGGTGAGGTCGGCCGCGAGGGCGTCGCCGTCGACAGCCTCGACGACATGGAGCAGCTCTTCGCGGGCATCCCGCTGGGCGGCGTCAGCACCTCGATGACGATCAACGCGCCGGCGGCGATCCTGCTCGCTTTCTACGTCCTGGTCGGCGAGCGGCAGGGCGTGCCGGCCGAGGAGCTGGGCGGGACGATCCAGACCGACATCCTCAAGGAGTACATCGCGCAGAAAGAGTGGTGCTTCCCGATCGAGCCGGCGATGCGCCTGGTCACCGACATGATCGAGTGGTGCTCGCAGCGGATGCCGCGCTGGCACCCGGTCTCGATCTCCGGCTACCACATCCGCGAGGCCGGCTCGACCGCCCAGCAGGAGCTGGCCTTCACCCTCAAGGACGGCTTCACCTACGTCGAGCGCGCCCTGGAGCGCGGCCTCGACGTCGACGACTTCGCCCCCCGCCTCTCCTTCTTCTTCAACGCCCACATCGACTTCTTCGAGGAGATCGCCAAGTACCGCGCGGCGAGGCGGATCTGGGCGCGGGAGATGCGCGAGACCTACGGCGCCGAGCGCGAGGAGTCGATGCGGCTGCGCTTCCACGCGCAGACCGCCGGGGTCTCGCTCACCGCCCAGCAGCCGCTCAACAACGTCGTCCGCACCTCGCTGGAGGGGCTGGCGGCGGTGCTCGGCGGCACCCAGTCGCTGCACACCAACTCCTTCGACGAGGCGCTGGCGCTGCCGACCGAGGACGCGGTGCGGGTGGCGCTTCGCACCCAGCAGATCATCGCCTTCGAGTCCGGGGCCCCCAACACCCCCGACCCGCTCGGCGGCTCCTGGTTCGTCGAGAAGCTGACCGACGAGATGGAGGCGGCCGCCTACGACTACTTCTCGCGGATCGATGAGCTGGGCGGGATGGTCGAGGCGATCCGCCGCAACTTCCCGCAGCGCGAGATCGCCGACGCCTCCTTCGCCTACCAGCGGGCGGTCGACGAGCGTCGCCGCATCGTGGTCGGCGTCAACGACTTCGCTGCCGAGCAGGAGGAGCCGACCCCGATCCTGCGCATCGACCCGGCGCTGGAACGCAAGCAGGCCGAGCGCCTGGCGGCGACGCGGGCGCGGCGCGACGGCGCCGCGGTCGAGGCCGCCCTGGCCGAGTTGAAGCGCGCCGCGGCCGGCGAGGCCAACCTGATGGACCCGATCGTCGAGGCCGCCCGCGCCCGCGCCACCGAGGGCGAGATGATCGCTGCGCTGCAGGAGGTCTTCGGCACCTACACCGAGTCGCCGGTCTTCTAGCTGCGCCCGTCCCGCCCGCGAGTGGTCACTTTGCCCACGGATACGGTGGCAAAGGGTTCAGGCAGCCGCTTGCTTTGCTGCGTGGGCGCGTGCAACCGCCTTACGCAGGATCTCTCGCACGTGCGCCGAGTCGTGCTTGATCTGCCAGTGCGAGAAGCGCAGCGGCCACATGCCGGCCGCGAGATGGGCCTGATCGCGCTCCAAGGCGCGCTTCTGCTGGGACGCGGTGCGGTGGTATCGCAAGCCGTCCGCCTCCAGCACGATGCCCAGCTCGGGCCAGAAGAAGTCGACTTCGTAGCCGTTCACCCACGTTTTCGTCTCCGGCGTCGGGAGGCCGGCGGCGCCTGCCAGGGGCCGCATCCGCTGCTCCAACTCGGAGTCGCTGAGCCGGAAGCTCATGGGGTCGAGGAGCCTGCGCAGCGGCGCCACGCCAGGCTGACCGCTGTGCTTCTCGAGCGACGTGTGCAGCACGTCAGCTCGCACCCGGTCGAGCTTGTCGGCCTCGTTGACGGCGCGCTCCAGCTGCATCGACCCCAGCCTGGTCGCCTGGTCGACCAGCGTGCGCACGGGCGAGGTCAGCGGAATGCCTTCGTGGACCGCGATATCGCCCAGCGCCGCCCCGGTGCGCCGGTGAACCCGGATCCCCGGCCGCCGGCTGCGTTCCTTCGAGGACAGCGAGACGTCGATCAGGCCGTTCTGCTCCTTCCCGAAGCCCCACAGTGCCGCCGCGCTGCCGTGGCTCAGCGCGGCGCCGGGCCCGCAGGCGAGCACCGCCGCCATCCAGCGCCCACGCCGCCCCAGCAGCGGACGTCCGACCGCGTAGACGCCGCGCCACACCGGGTGCAACCGCCCCGAGGCGATCCGCCGCTCGATCCGCCGCGGCGTCAGTCCGAGCTCGAGCAGCTGTCGGCGCGCCACGGCGCCGTGCTGCCGCCTCACCAGCGCCCAGATCGCCGCATCGCCCGTCCGAAGCTCCCTCCCATCCCGCGACTGGTCGTTTGACCCACGCATATGGTGGTCAAGGGTTCAGCCGTGCGTTTTCTCCCCCCTTGCCGTGGCTCGGCGCCACCGCGGGTTGTCTAATGTTCGGCCGCCATGGAGGCCGCAACCGCCCGCAAGATCCGCGTCGTCGTCGCCAAGCCCGGCCTCGACGGGCACGACCGCGGCGCGAAGATCATCGCCCGGGCGCTGCGCGACGCCGGCATGGAGGTGATCTACACCGGCCTGCACCAGACGCCGGAGCAGATCGCGGAGACGGTGATCCAGGAGGACGCCGACGCGGTCGGGCTCTCGATCCTCTCCGGGGCCCACATGACGCTGGTGCCGCGGGTGGTCGAGCTGCTCCGCGAGCAGGGGGTGGACGACGTCCTGGTCACGGTCGGGGGGACGATCCCGGCCGAGGACATCCCCGAGCTGAAGCAGCTCGGCGTCGCCGCCGTGTTCACGCCGGGAGCGGGAACCGACGAGATCGTCGAGTTCATCGAGCGGGGCGCCGCAGAGCGCCATCAGCGTGACGAATAGCACTTAATCGCATAGCACACGACCTGATGTATAGATAGACTGATTGACGGATCAGTCAACGACCTAGAGCAACCAGCCAAGGAGGCTTGAACCTTGAAGATCTGCGTCCTGGTCAAGGAGGTCCCGGACGCCGCCGTCCAGAAGCGAATCGACCCCGAGACGATGCGCCTGGACCGCAGCGGCGAGAAGAACCTGAACCCCTTCGACACCCATGCGATCGAGGCCGCCATGCAGATCAAGGAGGGCGGCGCAATCCCGGTCGAGGAGGTCGTCGCGGTGACGATGGGCCCCGAGTCCGCCGTCCGCGCTCTGCACAAGGCGGTGGCGCTCGGCGCCGACCGCTCGGTGCACCTCTCCGACGACGCGCTGACCGGCTCCGACGTCTGCGCCACCGGCTACGCGCTGGCCAAGGTGCTCGAGTCCGAGAGCCCCGACCTGGTGCTGCTCGGCCAGCAGTCCGACGACGGCGAGTGCTACACGATCGGCGCGGTCGTCGCCGACCACCTGCAGATGCCCTCGCTCACCCAGGTGATCAAGATCGACGTCGCTGACGGCAAGCTGCGCTGCGAGCGCCAGGCCGAGTACGGCTACGACACGGTCGAGGTCGAGCTGCCCGCAGTGATCAGCGTCGGCGACGCGATCAACGAGCCGCGCTACCCGAGCCTGAAAGCGATCATGGGGGCGAAGAAGAAACCGCTGGACGGCAAGGCGACCGGCGACGTCGGGGTCGACGCCGCGATGGTCGGCGAGGCCGGCTCGAAGACGAGCGTCCTGGCGCTCAACCCGCCGCCCCAGAAGGAGGCCGGGGAGATCATCGAGGACGAGGACACCAACGAGACGGTCGAGAAGATCGTCGCCTGGCTCGACGAGAGGAAGCTGATCTAGATGAGTGGGATCCTGGTTTACGCCCTCCACGACGGCGAGGGCAACTTCAACAAGAACTCGCTCGGGGCGATCTCCGAGGCGGCGAGGCTGGCCGGCGAGGTCGGCGGCGAGGCCGCCGCGCTGGTGGTCGGCGAGGTCGCGGACGACGCCTGCACGGCGCTCGGCAACTGGGGCGCCGCGAAGGTCTACCGGGCCAAGGCCGCGCCCGAGGGGCTCGCCCAGCCGATCGTCGATGCGATGGCCAAGGTGATCGAGGACGAGGGCTTTTCCTACGCCCTGTTCGGCGGCGGCCTGCTCGGCTTCGAGATCGGAGCCGGCCTGACCGCCCGCCTCGGCGCCGGCGTGACGATGGAGGTGACCGAGGTCACCGCGCAGGACGGCAAGCTGGTCGCCAAGCGCCCGATCCTCCAGGACTCCCAGATCGCCGATGTCGGCTACGTCGACGAGCCGGGGATCATCATCGGGCGGCTCAACGCGTTCGACGCCACCGAGAGCGGTGGCAGCGCCGAGCTGGTCGACGTCGACGTCGAGCTGTCGCCCTGGTCGACCAAGGCGACGATGGTGCAGCGCGGCGAGCAGCGCGGCGAGGACGTCAACATCGAGGACGCCGAGATCCTGGTCGGCGGCGGCCGTGGCCTCGGCGCCGCGGAGGGCTTCGAGCTGTGCGAGCAGCTGGCCGAGTCGATGGGCGGGGCGGTCGCCGCGACCCGCGCCGTGGTCGACGCCGGCTGGTACCCCTACGCGGCCCAGATCGGCCAGACCGGGAAGACGGTCGCGCCGAAGCTCTACCTGGCGGCCGGGATCTCCGGCGCGATCCAGCACAAGGTCGGGATGCAGAGCTCGGAGAACATCCTGGCGATCAACAAGGACCAGAACGCGCCGATCTTCGAGTTCTCCGATCTCGGCGTGGTCGGCGACCTGCACAAGATCGTCCCCAAGCTGACCGAGGCGATCAAGGCAAGGCGCGGTTGACCCCGTACCACGCACACCCGGATGACGCGCCTGGCCGGCGCATCGAGCGACCGGAGGGAGCTGTGCGAGCGCGCAGCGCGAGTTCCTCGGGTTTGCCTTTGCAACCAGCAAAGGCTGCACCCTGCGTCCTTGATCTGCTTGGCCAGTCGCGCCCCCGGATTGCACGTGGCACGGAGTCAACCGCGCAGAAGGCCGGCTGAGCGAGCCGCCCAGCCGCTGCAAAGGAGACCAGATGCCCGCCGTGAAGCCCAGCGAGTTCCCGCCGCCGTTCGACCCGGCCGACGCGATCGGCCCGCCGACCGACCCCGAGGAGGACCGGATCGAGGTCGGCGTTGCGATCGTCGGCGGCGGCCCGGCCGGCCTCGCCTGCGCGAACAAGCTGATGCAGCTGCTCGAGGACGAGCCCGAGCTGACCGAGAAGCTGGGCGAAGTCCCGGTCGCGGTGATCGAGAAGGGCAAAGTCGCGGGGGCGCACCTGCTCTCGGGGGCGAACATGAGGCCCTCGGCGATGGAAGAGCTGTTCCCCGACCTGCCGAAGTCGGAGTGGCCGGTCTACCAGGAGGTGACCAAGGACGCGGTCTACATCCTCACCTCGAAGGCGGCCATCCCGGTAAAGCCGCCGCCGCCCGGCTTCCGCAACCACGGCAACTACGTCACCTCGGTCTCGAAGCTGGGCCGCTTCCTCGCCGAGAAAGCCGAAGAAGCGGGCGTCTACATCCTCTCCGAGACCGCCGCGACGAAGCTGCTGGTCGACGACCGGGTGGTCAAGGGCGTGCGCTCCGGCGATCGCGGCCGCGGCAAGGAGGGCGAAGAGCTGGCCAACTTCGAGCCCGGCTCCGACGTGGTCGCCAAGGCTACGGTGCTGGCCGAGGGCACGGTCGGCCACCTGACCTACGCGGCGTACGACTACTTCGACATGCACGGCGCCGACCCGATGCGCTGGGAGATCGGCGTCAAAGAGGTGTGGGAGGTGCCGAAGCCGCTCGACCGGGTGATCCACACGATGGGCTGGCCGCTGCGCAAGTCGCCGAGTTTCAACGAGTTCGGCGGCAGCTTCATCTATCCGATGGGTGAGGACAAGGTCTGTATCGGCCTGGTCGTCGGCCTCGACTACACCGACGCCACCTTCTCCTGCCACGACGCGCTGCAGCTGATGAAGACCCACCCGTTCATCGAGAAGATCCTCGAGGGCGGCAAGCGGGTCGCCTGGGGGGCGAAGACGATTCCCTCGGGTGGCTACTTCGCGATGCCGAAGCGGCTCGCCGTGCCCGGCATGGTCGTCGCTGGCGACGCGGCGAGCATGGTCAACATCCCGACCCTGAAGGGCATCCATTACGCGATGCACGCCGGGATGTACGCGGCGGAGGCGATCGTCGAGGCGCTGAAGCAGGACTCGGTCAACTTCGAGGCCTACGACGAGAAGGTCCACAACTCGCCGATCGAGAGGGATCTAAAGGAATCGCGCAACATGCGCCAGCCCTTTACCAAGGGCTTCTTCCTCGGCGGCGCGATCGCTTCGGCGATGACGGTGACCAAAGGGGCCTTCCCCGGCGGCCACTGGAAGCAGGAGGACGACGCCGAGAACGCGATGGAGATCGGCGCAGCGGGCGACATGTACGTCCAGCCCGACAACGAGCTGACCTTCAACAAGCTGGATTCGGTCTTCCTCTCGGGCAACGCGACCCGCGACGACGCCCCCAACCACGTCCGCATCCAGACCAGGGTGCCGCGCGAGGTCGCCCAGACTTGGGTCTCGATGTGCCCGGCCCAGGTCTACGAGATCCCTGACGAGCAGCTCGAGAACGGCGCCGCCGAGGTCGACGTCCACGTCACCGCCTCCAACTGCGTGCAGTGCGGGGCGATCACCGCCAAGGGCGGTCGCCTCACCCTGCCCGAGGGCGGCGACGGCCCGCTGTACCAGGAGACCTGACGCGGGCGCTACTGGCGCGCGGGTCCTGGCGGGAAGGGGAGGCCCCTCCTCCGGCTGCCTTTTTCGCGTGATTCCGCGTCGGTTGTCCGAGGGCCGTCTGGGCGAAAAAGAGACCGCCGCCGTCGGAGGGACCTCCCCTTCCCGCCACCCGCGCGAACCCGCGTCCGCTTCAGCTCCCCCGGTCCAAAGCGTTGTGACGGCTGCCTTCGGGCAGCTCTCGTCGTCGATAGCTGACGTCTCTCCACGGAGGCGTTGCGGGATCGGCACGAACTGCGCGCCAGGCGCGCGGTCGGTCCGGCTACGGTCGGGCGATGCTCGTCGATCCCGTCGTCGTCCAGCTCGCGACCGCGACCGGATTCTCGGCAGCGGCGATTGCGGTCGGGGGGTTCATCGCCCATGCACGGTCTGCGATCGCCGGCAGGCCGGACTCGGCCCTGCGGAGGCGGACTGCCGCGGGCGGCTTGTGCGGCCTCGCGGCGGCTCTGCTTGCTATCGCCGGTTCCCTGGCGTCGATCTGGTAGGTTTGTTGTCTGAGGGAGTGCAGATGACCGAGTTAAGGGCAATCCTCTTGGTGTTCTTGGCGATGTCCATCGCGACGCTTGGATCCGGCATCGTGTTGTCGGCGGTGCACGCTTCCGGCATGGCGTTTGCCCTGATCTGGATCCTGATCCTCATTGCGTCTGCGGACACCTGCTCCCGGATCGACATGCACTACGAATCGAAAAGCCGCCGTCGGTGAGCTCGACGCGGGTTGCTCGGGGGTTCACGCAGTAGCGTCCCGGCCGTGCTGGCGCTGGGCATAGCCGCGGCGGTCGGGGCCTCGCTCCTCTACAACACCGCGATAGCGCTGCAGGCGCTGGAGGCGCGGCAGGTGCCCGACGACCACACGCTGCGGCTCTCGCTGCTCGGGCGGCTGCTGCGCAACCGGCGCTGGCTGGGGGCGACGGCGCTGGGGCTGCTCGGCTGGCCGCTGGAGATCGTGGCGCTGCTGCTGGCGCCGCTGACGGTGGTGCAGCCCTGCGTCGCCAGCGGGCTGATCCTGCTGCTCTGGCTGGGGGCGAGGCGGCTCGGGGAGCAGCCCGGATGGCGCGAGGGCCTGGCGGTGGCGGCGGTCGTCGCCGGGGTGGCGGGGGTCGCCTGGGCGGCGCCGGAGCGGAGCACCGACCACGCCGGGACGGCGGCGATCGCGGTGGCGCTGGTGCTGGTCGCGATCCCGGTCCTGCTGCCATACGCGCTGCGCCACCGGCCCGGCGGGATCGGCCTGCTGATGGTGGTCGGCGCCGGCTGCGGCTACGCCTGGACGGCGATCGCCAGCAAGCTGCTCACCGACGAGCTGGCCGCCGGCGCAGTGCTGGTCGCGCTCGCCTGGCTCGCCACCGCCGTCGCCTCGGAGGGATTGGCGCTGCTCAGCGAGATGAGCGCCCTGCAGCGCCGCAAGGCGACCCACGTGGCGCCGACCATGTTCGCCGTCCAGGTTCTCGTCCCGGTGCTGCTGGCGCCGCTGATCTTCGGCGAGTCCTGGCGCGCCACCCCGCTCGGCGGGGCTGCGCTGGCCGCCTTCATGGCGCTGACCCTGGCCGGCACGGTCCTGCTGGCCGGCTCCCGATCGGTCGGCGCCGTGCTCGAGTCCGCCCGCTCCGACGAGCGAGCTGGCGGTCGCGCCCCCGCCCCCGCCCCCGACCCGCCCACGGCGGGGTGATGGGCGGACCGTCCGATCCGGCCGCGCTGGTAGATTGGCGGCCGCCAGCAAACCGCTCGGGTGTTTCGTCCCTGCGCCAGGCAACCCCTCAGTCAGACCACAAGGAGCCACCGTAGGAGCCGCAGAGACAACCCGGTTTGACGCGAGCAGGTTCGCGATTGGGTTCGACCACCGTGATCGTGGACGTTTGTTCGAGCTGTGGACTGAGGTGCTCGACTCCGAGCAGTGGTCGGAGGGCCGCATGCTCGACGCCTTCGAGCGGCGCTGGGCGGAGTGGAACGGCCTGCCCAGCCTCGGGCTGTCGAGCTGGGCCGGCGGCGCCCTGGCGGCGCTCGAGTTCGCCGGGGTGCGGGGGGAGACGGTGCTCTGCCCCTCCAACACCTTCATGGCGACGCCGCTGGCCGCCGTCAAGGCCGGCGCCGAGGTCGAGTTCGTCGACTGCCGCCGCGACGACCTCTGCATGTCGTTCGAGGACTTCGAGGCGAAGGCCGAGCGGCTCGCGCCGCGGGCCGCGATCCTCGTCCACATCGGCGGCCACATCGCCTTCGACTCCGAGCGGATCGCCGCCTACTGCCGCGACAACGGGATCTTCCTGCTCGAGGACTGCGCCCACGCCCACGGCGCCGACTGGGACGGCCGCCGGCCGGGCGGCTTCGGCGACGCCGGCGTCTACTCGCTCTACGCGACCAAGACGGTCTCCACCGGCGAGGGCGGGGTGCTCGTCTCCTCCGACCCCGAGCTGATCGAGTTCGCCGCCAAGTTCCGCAACTACGGCAAGTTCGAGCACGAGGTCGAGGGCCTGAACTTCCGGATGAGCGAGTTCGCGGCGGCGCTCGGCCTGGTCCAGGCGGAGCGGATGGAGGAGATCGTCGCCTGGAAGAACGAGCACGCCCGCGAGCACCTCGACCCCCTGCACCCGGCCCGCCTCGAGCTGCCCGACGGGATGACTTCCGGCTACTACAAGTACGTCGTCTTCGAGCCGGTGGAGAAGTCGACGGGGCGCGTCTACGAGCAGCCCTGCCACCGGATCATGGGGCGCGACGCGGACCTGCCGAACACCGACTGGGTGGCCGCGAACCACTGGTGCGTGCCGCTCTACTACCGACCGGAGAGTCGCGAGCGAGCGCTCGGCACGGAGGATCTCCAGTGAGGGTCCTGGTCACCGGCGGCGGCGGCTTCATCGGCTCGCACGTCGTCGACAGGCTGATCGAACGCGGCGACACACCGCGGATCTTCGACCTCAGCGCCTCGCCCTACCACTCGCCGCTGGAGGTCGAGACGTTCACCGGCAGCATCACCGACCCCGCCAACCTCGACCTGGCGATGCGGGACTGCGACGCGGTGATCCACCTCGCCGCGGTCGCCGACGTCGCCCACGTGCTCGCCGACCCGGTGCTGGCCGAGGAGGTCAACACGCGCGGCACGCTGAACGTGCTGGAGGCGGCCTGCCGGGTCGAGATCCCCCGCGTCGTCTACGGCTCGACCACCTGGGTCTACAGCGACTGCACCGAGCAGGCGGTCGACGAGTCGACGCCGATCCCGGCGCCGCGCCACCTCTACACCGCGACCAAGCTCGCCGGCGAGACCTACTGCGCCGGCTACGCCGAGCTCTACGACCTCGACTACACGGTGCTGCGCTTCGGCATCCCCTACGGGCCGCGCGCCCGCGCCGCCGGCGTGGTCGCCAAGTTCACCGACCTGGCGCTGGCCGGGGAGGCGCTGACGATCGCCGGCGACGGCAGCCAGACCCGCAGCTTCATCTACGTGGGGGATCTGGCCGGCGGGATCGTCGCGGCGCTCGCCCCGGCCGCCGCCGGCCGCACCTACAACCTCTCCGGCGACGAGGTGGTGACGATCCTCGAGATCGCCGAGACCGTGCAGGAGATGACCGGCGGCTGCGAGATCGTCCACACGCCGCCCCGCCCGGGCGACTTCCCCGGCAAGCAGATCTCCAACCAGCGGGCGCTGGAGGAGATCGGCTGGAAGGCGGAGACCAGCTTCCGCGAAGGGGTGCGCCACTACGTCGAGTGGGTGCGCAACACGACCCGCCCGCCCGACCCGGTGCCAGGGCTGAAGCCGGTGCTCAGCCACAACGGCAACGGCAACGGCGCCGGCCGGGCCCCCGGCGCGCTGCTGGAGGGGGCCGGCGAGGAAGCCGCCCCGCAGCCGCCGCGGGTGCTGGTGCTGACCGCCGACATCGGCGAGGGGCACGACCTGCCGGCGCGGATGATCAAGGCGGACGTCGAGCGCGAGATCCCCGGCGCCGAAGTCGAGATCGTCGACGGCCTGCAGGCGATGGGCCGGATCTCCTCCTCGGTCGCCCGCGACGGCTCGCGCGTCACCTTCCGCTGGATGCCGTGGCTGTTCGATATCCAGTACTGGCTGATCACCAAGTTCGGCCCGACCCGCTGGCTGATGCACCACCTCAGCTACCTGCTCGGCGCGCGCGGCCTGCTGCGGACGATCGCCGCCCAGCGGCCCGACGTGGTCGTCTCCACCTACCCGGGGGTGACCGCGGTGCTCGGCATGCTGCGCGAGAACCGCCGCCTCGAGGTGCCGGTGCACTCGGCGATCACCGACCTCGCCGGGCTGCGCTACTGGGTGCACCGCGGGGTCGACCTGCACTACGTCACCCATCCGGAGTCGATCGAGGAAGTCGAACGGCTCGCCGGGCCGACCAGCGTCGAGTGGATGCGGCCGCCGATCGCACCCGAGTTCCTGATGCCCCGCACCCGGGTCGACGCGCGGCGGACGCTCGGCGTGCCGGCGCACGGGCGCCTCGTGCTGGTCTCCGGTGGCGGCTGGGGGATCGGCGACCTCGAGGGGGCGATCCGGGCGGCGCTGTCGGACGCCGACACCACCGTCGCCTGCATCGCCGGCCGCAACGAGGCGGCCCGCGAGAAGCTCGAGCAGCGCTTCGCCGACGAGCCGCGGGTGCGGGTGCTCGGCTTCACCGACCAGATGAGCGACTGGATGGCGGCAGCCGACGCGATGGTCCACTCGACCGCCGGGCTGACCGTGCTGGAGGCGCACATCCGCGGCTGCCCCGTCGTCTCCTACGGCTTTTCGGCCGGCCACCTGCGGGCCAACAACGCCGCCTTCGAGCGCTTCGGCCTGGCCGAGGTGGCGCGCTCCGAGCACGAGCTGGAGTCGGTGCTGCGTCACATCACCCGCGAGCGCCGCCCGCCGGACTCCTCATTCGCGTCGCTGCCGTCGATCGCCTCGCGGGTGCTGACCGCGCGGCCCCGGGTCAAGCCGCAGCCGGTCTGGCGGCTGCGGATGGAGCGGGTCGCGGCGGCGGTCAGCCTCGCCCTGGTCGCCGTGGTGATGCTGCTCGCGGCGATCCACCGCGAGACGCCCTACCGGGTGATCGCCAAGCCGCTCGAGGGCCGCATCCACCTCGGCAAGGACGAAGACACGGGCGAACCCGCGCTGCAGGAAGCACGGCGGGCCGCTGCGCGCAGCGCCACCGGCGAAGGACGTTGATCGGCAGGGCACTCGGCGCCGCGGCTGCCGCCGGCGCGCTCCTCCACGCCGGGCCGGCGCCGGCTGCCGTCCTCCCGGGGCTGGGACCGAGGCTGGGGATCGTGCAGCGCCTGGAGGGCGGCGCGGGCGTGGCGCTGACCTTCGACGACGGCCCCCACCCGCAGGGCACGCCGCTCGTGCTCGAGGTTCTGCGCGAGGCGGGGGCGCCGGCGACCTTCTTCCTGGCCGGCGAGCAGGTCGAGCGCCGCCCGGCGCTAGCCGCCGAGATCGCCGCCGCCGGCCACCGCGTCGAGCTGCACTGCCACCGCCACCGCAACGCGCTGCGGCTCAGCGGGCGGCAGTTCCTCGAGGACGCCGAGCGCGGCCGGGCGGCGATCGAGGAGGCGACCGGCAGGCCGGTCGCCGACCACCGGCCGCCCTACGGCATCTACAGCGGCGCGGCCCTAACGGCGGTGCGGCGACGGGGTTGGCGGCCGGTCCTCTGGTCGCAGTGGGGAAGGGACTGGACGCGTCGCGCTACGGCGCGCTCGATCGCACGCCGCGCCACGGCCGGCCTGCGCGACGGGGACATCGTCCTCCTGCACGACGCCGACTACTACAGCGCCCCCGGTTCCTGGGCGCGCACCGCGGCGGCCCTGCCGATCATCCTCGAGGAGCTGGAGGGCCGCGGGCTGAAGTCGGTCTCGCTGCGCCGCTGAGTCGGCGGCGCGAGCGTCCACTGCTCGCAGCCGGCGAAGGCTTCGTCGAGGCGCCTCGCCATCGCGCTCCTGGGCCGGTCCTGGTCGAAGATTTCCCTTGGCATCGGCTCTCCCTCGGTCGGGGGACGTTGCGAAAGGCTCGCGCCCCGATCGGACGAAAAACATGCACGTAGCGAAAAACGCCCGCGAATTGCGGCGAGAACTGGCGGCTTTATGCCGGATAGCGGCGGGAAGCCGCCAACTACGAGGCCGCAAAGGCGGCGATCTCGTCGGCCAGAAGCTGCGGCTGGTCGAGCGGCACGAAGGTGCCCGCGTCGGGGACGTGGACGAGCTTCGCGTTGCCTGCTTCGGAGGCGAGCCGCTCGGCGTAGGAGATTGGGAAGAAGCGGTCGCCGGGCGCCCAGGCGAGCAGGATCGGCAGCTCGGAGCCGCGCAGCTTCTCCGCGGCCTCCAGCGTGTAGCGCTTGTTCATCCCCACGGTCACCTTCTTCGCGTCGTGCTTGACGCCCGGGTCGTGCAGGCCGGGCTCCATCCAGGAGGCGACCAGCTCGGCGGGGATCGGATTCTTCGAGAAGGGCTTGAAGGCGGCGCGGGCGAGGGCGCCGATCCGGAAGGGGGCCGAGATGGCCGTCATGCCGCCGGGAAGCGCAGCGAGGCGCGGCAGCGCCTTGAAGATCCCCGGCGGGAAGTTCTCGTGGGTGTCGCAGTTGGTGAGCACGAGGCGGCCGATCCGCTCCGGGTGGCGGGTGACCAGCACCTGCGACATCGCGCCGCCCGAGTCGTTGCCGACGATCGTCACGTCGCTCAGCTCGAGCGCCTCGAGGAAGCTGGCGATCAGCGCCGCGATCCCGTAGGGGGAGAGGTCGGCGTCGGGCTTCATCGCGACCTGCTGGGAGCCGATCGGCCAATCGGGGGCGAGGCAGCGACAGCGGTCGGAGAGGCGGTCTACGACGCCGTCCCAGAGGCGCCCATCGACCAGGTAGCCATGCACGAAGACCACCGGCTTGCCCTCGCCCGCCTCGCGGTAGCGGATCCGCCCGGCCGGCAGCTCGACCTCGCGGCGCTGTTCTGACTGGGTCATCGCATCCTCCTCGGGGTTGCTTCCGCCGACGACCGCAGTAAAATACATACAGACAGTATGAATGTCAAACGGACCCAGACCCAGCGCTCGGAGGCGACCCGCAACGCCCTGATCGAGGCGGCGCGGGCGCTGTTCGCCGAGCGCGGCTACGCCGACGTCGGCACCGAGGAGATCGTCCGCGCGGCCGGCGTCACCAGGGGCGCGCTGTACCACCACTTCGACGGCAAGCGGGACCTCTTCGACGCGGTCTACGAGCGACTCGAGGCGGACCTCGCGCAGCGGATCGCCGCCGGGGCGCTGGGGGCCGGCGTCGACGATCCGCTGGCGGCGATGCGGGCCGGTGCGGAGACGCTGCTGCGTGCCTGCACCGAGCCCGAGGTGCAGCAAATCGCCCTGCTCGACGGGCCGTCGGTGCTCGGCTGGGACCGCTGGCGCGAGGTGGCCGCCGAGCACGGCCTCGGGTTGATCGAGGGGACGCTGGCGGCGGCGGTCGAGGCCGGCGCGATCCCCGAGCAACCGATCCGGCCGCTCGCCCACCTGCTGATGGGCGCGCTGGACGAGGCGGCGATGCTGGTCGCCCGCGCCGAGGATCCGGAGCGGATGCGGGTCGAGATCGGCCGCACGCTCGACCGGCTGCTGGCCGGCCTCAGCGCGGGGTAGGGCGGGGGGCTTGCGCGCTTCTCTAAACTAGTCGAGCGATGAAAGCAGGGATCCACCCCGAATACACACTCACCCACGTGCACTGCTCGTGCGGCAACCAGTTCTACACCCGCTCCACCGAGGCGGACCTGCACGTCGAGCTCTGCTCGGAGTGCCACCCGTTCTACACCGGCAAGCAGAAGCTGGTCGACACCGGCGGCCGGGTGGAGCGCTTCCAGCGGCGCGCCGCCAAGCACGCCAAGGCCTCCAGGTAGCCGATGGGTGCGGAGACAGCCTCTCCGCGGTCTGAGGCCTCCTCCTCGAACGGCGCCGACCCGCTGCGCATGCCCGATGGCGCCCTGGTCGCGAAGCGCGACGCGCCGGTCGGCGGGCAGGCGGTGCTGGAGGGGGTGATGATGCGGGCCGTCTCGACCTGGGCGGTCGCGGTGCGCAACCCCGAGGGCCAGATCGAGCTCAGCTCCGAGCCGCTGGTGCCCTGGGCGAAGCGCCACCGCCTCTGGCGGATGCCGGTGCTGCGCGGCGTCGTCGCGCTCGGCGAGTCGCTGAAGATCGGCTTCCGCGCTCTGGCGATCTCCGCCAACGCGCAGATGGAGGAGGACGAGAAGGGGGAGAAGGAGGAGATCGGCGGCTGGATCTGGGGGGTGACGATCGTCCTCTCGATGGCGCTGGCGATCGGCCTCTTCTTCGTCGTCCCGGTCGGGCTGACCAGCCTGATCAAGGACCAGCTCGGCTCGCCCCTCCTCTTCTGGCTGATCGAGGGGCTGCTGCGGACGGCGATCTTCATCGGCTACCTGGTCGCGATCAGCCGCCTGCCGGACCTGCGCCGCGTCTTCGAGTACCACGGCGCCGAGCACAAGACGATCTCCTGCTACGAGGCCGAAGACGAGCTGGTCCCCCGGCGCGCCAAGCTCTACTCGCGCCTGCACCCGCGCTGCGGCACCAGCTTCCTGCTGATCGTCATGGTGCTGGCGATCTTCGTCTTCGCGCCGATCGGCCTGCCCGCCTGGTACTGGCTGCTCGCCTCGCGCATCCTCGGCATCCCGCTGATCGCCGGCCTCTCCTACGAGGTGATCAAGTGGGCCGGCAAGAACCGCCGCAAGCGCTGGGTGCGCGCCGTGATGTGGCCCGGCCTGATGCTGCAGAACCTGACCACCCGCGAGCCCGACGAAGAGCAGCTCGCGGTGGCGATCGCGGCGCTGGAGAAGGTGCTGGCCGAGGAGACCCCGGTGGCCGAGGGCGAGGCGCCGATCGAGATCGTCGCGTAGGCGCGGCGGGTCCTGTCACGGATTTGGAGCCACCACCCCTGCGGTAGCTGAAGCTTCCTCGGGGCGGTCCGTGCCACCCGCCGCGAGCTACGCCTATGGTTCACGAGATGATCGAATCTCTCGTCGAGCAGATCGAGGCCAGGTTCGCTGAGCTCGAGGCTCAGATGTCCGACCCTGCTGTGATCGGCGACCGTGCGCGGTACGCCGAGGTGGGGCGGGATTACCGGGAGCTTCAGGCCGCTCACGAGCTGGCAGGCGAGTGGCGTCACCTGAAGGGCGACCTCGAAGGGGCGAAGGAGCTGCTGGCCGAGGACGGCGACGATCCGGAGCTGCGCAAGGTGGTCGAGGAGGCGCCCGGGCGGCTGGAGGAGCTGGAGGAGGGGATCCGCCTGGCGATGGTCGAGCGCGACCCCAACGACGCCAAGAACGTGCTGGTCGAGATCCGCGCGGGCACCGGGGGGGACGAGGCGGCGCTGTTCGCCGGCGACCTCTACAAGATGCTGACCCGCTACGCGGAGGAGCGGGGATTCGCGACCGAGATGCTCTCGCACTCGCCGGCCGAGGTGGGCGGCTTCAAGGAGGCGACCTTCGCGGTGAAGGGCGAGGGCGCCTACTCGGTCTTCAAGTTCGAGGGCGGCACCCACCGCGTGCAGCGGGTGCCGGAGACCGAGTCGCAGGGCCGTATCCACACCTCGACCGCGACCGTCGCGGTGCTGCCCGAGGCGGAGGAGGTCGAGGTCGAGGTCGACCAGAACGACCTGCAGATCGACGTCTACCGCTCCTCGGGCCCGGGCGGGCAGTCGGTCAACACGACCGACTCCGCGGTGCGGATCACCCACAAGCCGACCGGGATCGTCGTCTCGATGCAGGACGAGAAGTCCCAGCTTCAGAACCGCGAGCGGGCGATGCGCGTGCTGCGGGCGCGGCTCTACGAGCGCGAGCTGGCCGAGCAGCAGGCGAAGGTCGCCGCCGAGCGCAAGGCGCAGGTGGGCAGCGGCGAGCGCTCCGAGAAGGTCCGCACCTACAACTTCCCGCAGGATCGCGTCACCGATCATCGGGTCAAGCTGACCGTGCATGACGTGGACGAGGTGCTCGGCGGCAGGCTCTCCGAGTTCACCGAGGCGCTGGCGGCGGAGGAGAAGCGGGAAAGACTCGAGGCCGCCGCGGCCTCCGCGGCGTGAGCGCATCCGACATTCACCGCGCCAGGGCGGGGAAAGTGTCCGCTGCGTCGATTCGGGAGGCGCTGGGCGGCGCGACCGGCGCGCTCGCCGCCGCCGGGGTCGACTCGCCGCGGCTCGACGCCGAGCTGATGCTCTGCGAGGCGACCGGCTGGGACCGGGTGCGGCTGGCGGCCGAGCCGGAGGCGGGGGTGGCCGCCGATGCGGCGAGGCGGTTCGGCGAGTTGGTGCGCCGCCGGCTGCGGCGCGAGCCGCTCGCCTACATCCTCGGCCGCAAGGGCTTCCGCTCGATCGAGCTGTCGGTCGATCCCCGCGTGCTGATCCCGCGACCGGAGACCGAGCTGCTGGTCGAGCTGGCGCTGGAGCTGAGCCCGCGCAGCGTGCTCGAGGTCGGCACCGGCTCGGGCGCGGTCGCGCTGGCGATTGCCGCCGAGCTGCCGGGCTGCGCGGTGACCGCGACCGACACCTCGGCGGCGGCGCTCGAGGTCGCGCGCGCCAACGCGGCGCGGCTCGGCCTGGCCGAGCGGGTGGAGCTCGTCGAGGCGATGCTGCCGTCTCGCTCGGATCGCTTCGACCTGCTCGTCGCCAACCTCCCCTACGTCGGCGAGGCGGAATGGGGGGAGCTGGAGCCGGAGGTGACCGAGTGGGAGCCCCGCGAGGCGCTGCTCGCGGGACGGGACGGGCTCGACGTGCTGCGCGCCGCGGTCCCGGCGGCGGCGGGCGCCGCCCCGGTCGCCGCCTTCGAGGTCGGCGCCGGTCAGGCGCCGGCGGTCGCCGAGCTGCTCTTCGAAGCGGGGTTCGGCGCGGTCGCGACGCGCGCCGACCTGGCCGGCATCCCGCGCGTCGTGGTGGGGAGCGAGCGGTGAGGCGGCGGCGCGGCCGTGACGAATTGTTCTCGCATACCGAGAACAACTCGTCACGGGCGGGGGCGCGATGCTGATCTCGATCGAGCGCGACGGCGCCGCGGCGGCGCGGCAGGCGCTCGAGCGCTGCATCGGCGAGGGCGGCGTCGCCGTCTTTCCCGCGGACGGCCTCTACGGGCTCGCCTGCGACCCCCTGAACCCGACGGCGATCGAGCGGATCCACGGGCTCAAGGGCCGCGACGAGGGCAAGCCCGCAGCGGTGATGTATTTCTCGCCGCTGGCGATGCGCGAGCTGGTCGAAGGGTTCGTCCCGCCAACCCGCGAAGCGGTCGAAGCGCTTTTGCCCGGCCCGGTCACCCTCGTGGTCGCCAACCCGGAGCGGCGCTACCCGCTCGCCTGCCGGGAGGACCCGGAGCGGCTCGGCGTCCGCCTGATCGGGGGACCGCTGGCCGGGGCGATGTGCCCGCTCTTCCAGACCTCCGCCAACCGCAGCGGCGAGCCGCCGCCGGCCAGCCTCGACGAGGTCGCGGCGGAGATCGTCGAGGGCGCCGACCTGGCGATCGACGGCGGCGCCCTGACCGGCCTGCCCTCGACCGTCGTCGACCTGACCGCCTACGACGCGGACGGCGAGTGGACCGTGCTGCGCCAGGGGGCGCTTCCCAGGAGCGCTCTGGAGCAAGCCCTGCCGACCTGATCGGCGACTGAACGGTTTACCACCGTATTCGGGGGTCAACCGTTCAGTCGTCGCCGGCCTGGGCCGTTGGTAGTGTCGCTGCTGTGAACGAGCTTCCCGAGAACCTGCAGAGCGCCCCCCTCGCCGAGGTCGACCCGGCGATCGCCGCCGTGCTGGAGGCCGAGCTGCGGCGTCAGCAGGGGACGCTGGAGATGATCGCCTCGGAGAACTTCGTCCCGCAGGCGGTGCTGGAAGCGGTCGGCTCGGTGCTGACCAACAAGTACGCGGAGGGCTACCCGGGCCGGCGCTACTACGGCGGCTGCGAGGAGGTCGACGTCGCCGAGCAGCTGGCGATCGACCGGGCCAAGGAGCTGTTCGGCGCCGCGCACGCCAACGTCCAGCCGCACGCCGGGGCGCAGGCCAACAACGCCGCATACATGGCGCTGCTGGAGCCGGGCGACACGATCATGGGGATGGCGCTCGACCACGGCGGCCACCTCACGCACGGGATGAAGCTGAACGTCTCCGGCAAGCTGTACGAGATCGTCGCCTACCACGTGCGCCGCGAGGACCTGCGGGTCGACATGGACGAGGTCAAGCGCCTCGCCCACGAGCACAAGCCGAAGCTGATCGTCGCCGGCTGGTCGGCCTACTCGCGACAGCTCGACTTCGCTGCGTTCCGCGAGATCGCCGACTCGGCCGGCGCCCGGCTGATGGTCGACATGGCGCACTTCGCCGGCCTGGTCGCCGCCGGCGAGCACCCCAACCCGGCGCCGCACGCCGACGTCGTCACGACGACGATCCACAAGACGCTGTGCGGGCCGCGCAGCGGCATGATCCTCTGCACCGAGGAGCACGCGCAGGCGATCGACAAAGCGGTCTTCCCCGGCCAGCAGGGCGGACCGCTGATGCACACGATCGCCGCCAAGGCGGTGGCGATGCGGATCGCCGCGACCGAGCCGTTCCGCGCCCGCCAGCGCCAGACGGTCGCCAACGCGCAGGCGCTGGCCGCCGGTCTGCAAGCCGGCGGCGTGCCGGTCCTGACCGGCGGCACCGACGTGCACCTGGTGCTGGTCGACCTGACCCCGAGCGGGCTCGACGGCAAGACCGCCGAGACGCGCCTCGAGGAGGTCGGGATCACCGTCAACCGCAACGCGATCCCCTTCGACGAGCGGCCGCCGATGAACCCCTCGGGCTTGCGGATCGGCACCGCGGCGCTGACCACCCGCGGCCTGGTCGAGGACGAGATGACCGAGATCGCCGCGGTCATAGCGACGGCGCTGAGCGACGAGTTCGAGTCCGAGAAGGACGCGCTCGCCGAGCGGACCCGAGCGCTGATGGACCGCTACCCGCTGTATCCCGAGCTCTCAGCCACCGCAGCGGTTTGAGCTCGATGCCAAAGCCTTCGGGCTCTCGGCGTTCTGCAACTCCTCTCGCGGGGGGTGGCGTCGCAGGGGGGACCGCCCCCGAGGAAGCTTCAGCTACCGCAGGGGGCGGGGGGTCCCCTGCGGCGACAGGACCCGCCGCGCCGGGGTGGCAGCACGAAGAGCCGCGGTGAACATTTGGGTCGACATGTCGGCGCCGGCGCATGTGCTGGTCCTGCGGCCGATCATCGAGCGGCTGCGCGAGCGGGGCCACGCGGTCGAGGTGACCTCGCGCGACTACGCCCAGACCCAAGCGCTGCTCGACCTGCACGGGATGGAGCACACGCCGATCGGGCGGCACGGCGGGGCCTCGCGGCTGCGCAAGGCGCAGCGGCTCGGCGCCCGTACCGCGGCGATGCTCCGCTTCGGCCGCGGCCGCTCCTTCGACCTCGCCCTCGCGCACGGCTCCAACGACCTGGCGATCGCCGCCCGCCTGCTCGGCATCCCCGAGGCGAACATGCACGACTACGAGTACGCGGTCACCCAGCACCGGATCGGCTGCCGGCTCGCCAAGCGGGTGATGTTCCCGGAGGCGGTCCCGGCCGAGCGCCTGCGGCGCTTCGGGGTCGGCCCCGAGAAGCTCTTCCCCTACCCGGGGATCAAGGAGGAGTACTACCTCCACGACTTCGAGCCCGACCCGGAGGCGCTGCGGCGCCTCTCGGTCGACACCGAGCGGGTCGTCGTGGTCGTCCGCCCCCCGCCCGACGTCTCGCTCTACCACCGCAAGTCGAATCCGCTCTTCCCGAAGGTGCTCTCGCGACTCGGCGAGGACAGCGGGGTGCAGGCGATCGTCCTGCCCCGCACCGAGGCGCAGAGCGAGCTGGTCCGCAGCCTGGCGCTGCCCTCGCTGATCGTGCCGCCCGGCGCGGTCGAGGCGCAGAGCCTGGTCGCCCTCGCCGACCTCGTGGTCTCGGCAGGCGGCACCATGAACCGCGAGGCGGCGGCGCTCGGCACGCCCGTCTACACCACCTACGGAGGTCGCCTCGGCGGGGTCGACGAAGCGCTGATCCGCGATGGGCGGCTGCGGCCGCTGACCGACCCGCGGGCGATCCAGCTCGAGAAGCGGACCGCGGACGCGACCCCGACGAGGCGGGACCCCGAGCCGCTGGTCGAGACGATCCTCGGCACCGTGGGGGCCGCCGGGCCCGTGGAGGGGAAGCGCGTTTCCGGCTAGCGTGGGCACTAGCCTGCGGGACATGTCCGAGCAGCTCGACGCCGGACTCGAGGAGCTGATCGCGCTTGCTGCGGACGGGGAGTCGCGCCCCGTGGACCCCGTCCTGCGGGCGCTGGACGTCCTCATCTCGGCCTCGATCCTGTTGGTGCTCTCGCCGCTGCTGGCGCTGACCGCGGTCGCGATCGCGATCAGCTCGGGGCGGCCGGTCCTCTACCACGGAGTCCGGGTCGGCCGCGCCGGGGCGCTCTTCCGGATGTATAAGTTCCGCACCCTGAAGCCCGACGCGGAGGAGCGGCTCGGCCCCTACCTGGGCGAGGAGCTGTCGCGGCGCACCGAGCTGGAGGTGACGCGGGTCGGGCGGCTGCTGCGCGGCATCCACCTCGACGAGGTGCCGCAGCTATGGAACGTGCTGAGGGGGGAGATGGCGGTGGTCGGACCGCGCCCGATCCGGCCCGCCTTCTTCACCGAGCTCTGCGACGAGATCCCGCAGTACTGGCAGCGGCTCGTCGTCCGCCCCGGGGTGACCGGCTTCGCGCAGACGCGGATGACCAGGGAGGAGTCCTGGGCCGACAAGCTCTCCCACGACATGGAGTACATCGCCGACCGCTCGGTCCCGCTCTACCTCAGCGTCCTCCTCGCCACCGTCGCCAAGGTGCTCGGCCGCGGCCCCGCCACCCCCACCTGAGGGGACGTGCCGGTGATTTGATGCCCACATGGGTATCTAACTACCGGCACGTCCGGCTGAGAGACTGCCCGCCATGTGCGGCATCTGTGGAGTGGCCACGGCGGAGCCGGGCGCCGTCGCGGACCTCGAGGCGGTGAGGAGGATGAACGCCCGCCTCGCGCACCGGGGCCCCGACAGCGACGGCGTCTTCGGAGCCGGCCCCGTGGCCCTGGCGGCGCGGCGGCTCTCGATCATCGACCTCGAGCACGGCGACCAGCCGATCTCCAGCGAGGACGGCGGCGTCACCGTCGTCCAGAACGGCGAGATCTACAACTACCGCGAGCTGCGCCGCGAGCTGGAGGGCCGGGGCCATCGCTTCTCCACCGCATCGGATACCGAGGTGCTGGCCCACCTCTACGAGGAGCACGGCGACGGCTTCGCCGAGCGGCTGCGGGGGATGTTCGCGATCGCGCTCTGGGACTCGCGCAAGCGCCGCCTGCTGCTGGCCCGCGACCGCTTCGGGATCAAGCCGCTCTATTACCGCGTCGCCGACCGGACGCTCAGCTTCGCCTCCGAGCTGAAGGCGATGCTCGAGCAGCCCGGCTTCTCGCGCCAGATCGACCCCCGGGCGGTCGCCGCCTACCTAACCTTCAACTCGATCCCCGCGCCGCTGACGATCTTCGCCGAGGCGCGCAAGCTGCCCGCCGGGACGCTGCTCTGCTGGTGCGACGGCGAGGTCGAGCAGACGCGGTACGCCCGCCCCGCGCCCGTCGCGGCCGAGCGGCTGAGGCGCGGCTCCGGCGCGCAGCTCGCCGGCGAGCTGCGCGAGACGCTGCGCGACTCGGTCCGCGCCCACCTGGTCGCCGACGTCCCGGTCGGCGTCCTGCTCTCCGGCGGGGTCGACTCGGCCGGGATCGTGGCGCTGGCGGCGGCCGAGCAGGCCGAGCCGGTGAAGACCTTCTCGGTCGGCTTCGAGGAGTCGAGCTTCGACGAGCTGGAGCGGGCGCGCCTGGTCGCCGAGCGCTACGGCACCGCCCACCATGAGATCGTCCTGCGCCCGGACGCGGTCGAGCTGCTGCCGAAGCTGGTCGAGGCGTTCGACGAGCCCTTCGGCGACTCCTCGGCGCTGCCCACCTATCTGGTCTCCGAGCTGGCGGCGGGGGAGGTCAAGGTCGCCCTCTCGGGCGAGGGTGGCGACGAGCTGTTCGGCGGCTACTACACCTACGTCGCCGACCTCCTGGCGCCGCGCCTCGGCCGGCTGGCGGCGCTCGCCGCGCCGCTGATCGAGGCGCTGCCCAGCTCCGACGCGAAGGCCAGCTTCGATTACAAAGCGAAGCGCTTCGCGCGGGCGGCGCGGCTGCCGCCGCTGGAGCGCCACCACGCCTGGAAGGAGATCTTCGCGGCGCCGCAGCGGGCGGCGATGCTGGGCGGGCGCGACCCGGGCTGGGACCCGGTCGACCTCTACCGCGAGCGCTACGAGGAGACCGCCGGCGCCGAGCCGCTCGCCCGCCTCCAGGACGTCGATCTCGGCATCTACCTGGTCGACGACCTGCTGGTCAAGACCGACCGCTCCAGCATGGCCCACTCGCTCGAGCTTCGCGTCCCCTACCTCGACGCCGAGGTCGCCGGCTTCGCGCTCGGCCTGCCGCGGCGGCAGAGGGTGCGCGGGCTGGCCAAGAAGCGGCTGCTGCGGCGGGCGCTTGCGCCGCTGCTGCCGAAGCAGGTCCTGCGCGGGCCGAAGCAGGGGTTCTCGATCCCGGTGGCCGCCTGGCTGCGCGGGCCGCTGCAGGGGTTCGCGCGCGAGGTCCTCTCGGCGGAGACGCTGTCGCGGCAGGGCTGGCTCGACCCGACCGTCGTCACCGCGCAGCTCGACCGCCACTGCTCGGGCCGCGAGGACCTCAGCCGGCAGCTCTGGGGCCTGATCGCCTTCACGCTGTGGTTCGACAGGTACGCGTCGGGATAGGCCCCTAGCCTGGACTCGTGGTGGCGCCGGTCGAAGCCCTCCTCGCCTTCCTCCTCGCGGGGATCCTGGCGCTGCTGCTGGTGCCGCTCACCGACCGCCTGGCGCGGCGGATCGGCGCGATCGACCGCCCCGACCACCAGCGCTCGCTGCACGCCGCGCCGACGCCGCGGCTGGGCGGCCTGGCGATCTTCGCCGCGGTCCTCGCGGCGGCGTCGATCTGGCTGCCCTGGGACGCGGAGACGCGCGCGATCCTCGCCGGCGCCGCGCTGATCACCCTGGTCGGCATGCTCGACGACGTCTACGAGCTGGGCGCCGGGCCGAAGCTGCTCGGCCAGACGGTGGCGGTGATCGTGCCCGTCTCCGCCGGTGTCACGGTCGACAGCTTCACCGTCCCCTTCCTCGGCCAGCTCAACCCCGGCTCGGTCGAGCTGCTCGGGCTGCCCGGTGGCGGCGCCGTCGATCTCGGCGACGTCGGCACGGTGATCGGGATCGTCGCCGCGATCAACGTGGTCAACCTGATCGACGGGGTCGACGGCCTGGCCGCCGGCGTCTGCGCGATCGCGGCCGTCACCCTGGCCGCGATCGCCCTCTCGCTCGACCGCAACGCCGCCGGGGTGCTTGCGGCGCTGACCGCAGGCGCCTCGCTCGGCTTCCTCCGCCACGGCTTCCCGCCGGCCAGCACCTTCATGGGGGACAGCGGCTCCAACCTGCTCGGCTACCTGCTCGGCGTGGTGGCCGTCCAGGGCGCCCTGAAGACCAACGCGGTCATCGCCCTCTTCCTGCCGCTGATCGTCCTCGCCGTGCCGATCCTCGACACCGGCTTCGTCGTCGCCAAGCGGCTCAAGTACAAGCGGCCGATCTACCGCGCCGATCGCTGGCACTTCCACCACCGGATGGCGAACATCGGCTTCTCGCAGCGCCGCACGCTCGCCTACCTCTACAGCTGGACGGTGGTGATGGCGGCGCTGGCCCTGGCCCTGCGCTTCGTCCCCTACAGCGACAACCACGGCCGCTTCGACGCCCTCTGGACGGCGGTGATGGCGGCCTTCGGGCTGCTGGCGCTGGCGGCGAGCTTCTACCTGATCTACGTGCTGGAGATCCTCAAGCTGCGCCGCTTCGGCCGGGTCGATCCGGAGACGGGCGAGTTCGGCGTCGTCGACTCCGAGACGGGCGAGTTCGAAGCAATCTTGCCGACCGATGAGAGCCTGCCCCGGTAGGGGGGGCTCTCGCCCCCAGACCACTTTGTGGCAGGTTGTGACAAGCCTCACTACCTGGCTCTACAAAGCCGATCGTCGGCCCTTTCGGGTATAGTCCCCGATCCGCCCGCCCGGCCTCGATGCGGGGCGAAAGTGCGGTCCCAATGTCTCCTCCCAAGCACGTCGACCTCCTGGTGCTAGCCGCCGCCCTGGCCGTGTTCGCAATCGGCGGGCTGCCGCTGCTCGGCTACGCGGTGGGCGCCGCCGCCTGGCTCGCCCAGCGCGGCATCCAGGTGCTCGCCGGCCGCCGCGCCGGGGAGGATCTGGCGCGCGGCAATCGCCAGCGGGCGATGGGGATCGTCGCCGCGACCACGCTGGGCCGCGTCTGGCTGATGGTGACGGCGGCGCTGCTGGTCGGCCTGGCCGAGCGCGAGGCCGGCCTCGCCGCCGCCCTGCTGCTGGTCGCCCTGTTCACCGTCTCCTTCGCCGCCCAGGGAATTGCCCACCTGCTCGAACCCGAAGGGGAGGGGGCGCGGTGAGCACCAAGACCAAAGCCTTGATCGGCATCGGCAGCTACCTGGCGCTGGCGATCCTGATGCTGCTGATCTTCGGCAGCGCCGGGAAAAACGAAGCCTTCCAGCCGCAGAACGAGTTCAAGCTCGAACCGTGGATCTCGATCCACCTCGGCAGCGTCGATCTCAGCGTCAACAAGGCCGTCCTCTACCTGGCCCTGGCCAGCGCGCTGACGGTCGGGACGATGACCTGGATCTCGCGCCGCATGGCCCAGAAGCCGAACCGGGTGCAGACCGCGGTCGAGGTCGCCTACGACCTGACCAGGAACAACATCACCGGCGGCAACCTCGACCACGCCACCGCGGTGCGCTGGTTCCCCTTCCTCGGCGCCCTCTTCTTCTTCATCTGGTTCTCGAACATGATCGGCTTCCTGCCGCTGCCGGTCAACACCGAGCACACGGTCGATGTCTTCGGCCTCGAGATCCCCGCCTTCGCCCTCTACGCGGCGACCGCCAACCTCTCGATCCCGCTCGTCCTCACCCTGGTCGTCTGGTTCGCCTACCACGTCGAAGGGATCCGGGCCAAAGGCCTCTTCAAGTACCTGGCGAGCTGGCTGCCGCCCGGCCTGGAGGACATGAACCCGATCGCCAAGGCCTTCATCTTCGCGATCGAGGCGATCTCCCACTTCGCCCGCCTGATCTCGCTCTCGGTGCGGCTCTTCGCCAACATCCTCGCCGGCCACCTGCTGCTGCTCTTCATGGGCGGCGGGCTCGCGGTGCTGCTCGGGATAGCCGCGCTCGGCGCGCTGACCTTCCCCCTGGCCTTCTTCTTCTTCGTCCTCGAGGTGGGGCTTATCGCGACGCTTCAGGCGTTTATCTTCTCGACCCTCACCGCGATCTACATCGGCGGGGCGACCGCCGCAAGTCACTAGAAAAGGAGTCGCACTCGAATGGATCTCACCTCCCTACCGATCGCCGAAGTCACCGACGAAGGCGTCAAAGACGCCGGCAAGGCAATCGCGCTCGGCGTCGGCGCCGGACTCGGCTCGATCGGCGCCGGGATCGGCATCGGCTTCATCTTCGGCAAGGAGATCGAGTCGGTCGCTCGCCAGCCGGAGATGAAAGACGAGCTGCAGAGCATCCGCTGGCTCGGCTTCGCGCTGACCGAGGCGGTCGCCTTCTACACCTTCATCTTTGGCCTGATCGCCTTCTTCCTCTAGGCCAGGCGAGTGGAGCTACTGGGCCACATAGCGGGCATCGTCCCCCTCGCCGCGGAGTCGGGCTCCGAAGAAGGCGGCAGCTTCCTGGTCTCGCCGGGCCTCGGCCTGATGATCTGGACGCTGGTCCTCTTCCTGTTCACGATGTGGGTGCTGAGCAAGCTCGCCTTCCCGAAAATCCAGGAGGCGCTGGACAAGCGGGCCAGGACGATCGCCGAGTCGATCGAGGCAGCCGAACGGCAGCGGAGCGAATCCAACGAGCTGCTCGAGGAGTACCGGCAGCGGCTCGCCGAGGCCCGCGAGCAGGCCGACGACATCATGGCCCGCGCCCGCAAGGCCGCCGAGACCGCCGAAGCGGAGGCGACCAGCGCCGGCAAGGAGAGGCGCGACGAGCTGGTCGCCGCGGCGAAGCGCGACATCGAAGCCGAGACGCGGCGCTCGCTGGAGCAGATCCGCCGCGAGGTCGCCGACCTGACCGTGCTGGCGACCGAGAAGGTGACCCGCAAGGCGCTCAGCGCCGACGACCAGCGCCGCCTGGTCGAGGAGGCGCTCAGCGAGGTCGACTTCACCAGCCTCTCGGGGTCGGAGAACTAGCCGTGCAGGACGCCGCTCGGGTATACGCCGAAGCGCTCTTCGACGTGGCGAAGGAGAGGGGGCGCCTCGATGAGATCGGCGAGGAGCTCGCGCAGCTCGCCGACGCGGTCGCAGCGGATCGCGACCTGCAGGTCTTCCTGTTCGGCCCCCACTTCTCCTCGGCCGAGAAGGCCGACGGGCTGAAGCGGGCGGTCGTCGGCGCCGACCCGGAGCTGCTCAACTTCCTCGAGCTGCTGGTCGAGAAGCAGCGGACCGCGGAGCTGTTCCGGATCCGCCGCGAGTTCGAGCGGCTGTGGAAGCGCGAGCAGCGGCTGATCGACGTGACCGTGACCAGCGCGGTCGAGCTGGACCCCGCCGTGGCCGACAGGATCGGCGAGGAGATCGAGCGCCAGACCGGCCGCAGGGTCGAGCTGGCGAGCCGGGTCGACGGGGAGATCCTCGGCGGCATCGTGCTGCAGGTCGGCAACATGGTGCTCGACGCGAGCATCCGCAACCGGTTGGAGAAACTTCGAAAGAGCGTCGCCCGGACGGCGTAGAGAACGAATGACGAACGGCCACGAAAACCAAGCAGTTCTAGGACGCAGCCCGATCGGTGAAGCGAGCGCACTTTTCCAGTGCGTGAGCGAGGCGATCGGGCGAGGACGACGAAATGCGTCGGTTTGCGGCGGCCGCGATCAAGGAGACGACCACTAGATGGAGATCAAGCCTGACGAGATCGCGTCGATCCTGCGCGAGCGGATCGAGGGACTGGACAGCGGCGGCGCCGAGCTCTCCGAGGTCGGGACGGTGCTGTCGGTCGCCGACGGGATCGCCCGCATCCACGGCCTCGAGCGCTGCATGGCGCTGGAGATGCTCGAGCTGCCGCACGGCGTCACCGGCCTCGCCCTCAACCTAGAGGAGGACAACGTCGGCGCCGTGCTGTTCGGCGAGTGGGACAAGGTGGTCGAGGGCGACACGGTGAAGCGCACCGGCCACCTGCTGCGGATCCCGGTCGGCGAGCAGCTGCTCGGCCGGCTGGTCGACCCGCTCGGCCGCCCGCTCGACGAGAAGGGCGAGATCGGCGCCGAGCAGACCCGCCCGGCCGAGTTCAAAGCGCCCGGCGTCGTGCAGCGCCAGCCGGTGGTCGAGCCGGTGCAGAGCGGGCTGATGGCGATCGACGGGATGATCCCGATCGGCCGCGGCCAGCGCGAGCTGATCATCGGCGACCGCCAGACCGGCAAGACGGCGATCGCGATCGACACGATCATCAACAACCGCGACAAGGACCTGGTCTGCATCTACGTGGCGATCGGGCAGCGGATGTCGACCGTCGTCCAGCTCAAGGAGGTGCTCGAGGAGAACGGCGCGATGGAGAACACGATCATCGTCGCCGCGCCGGCCGACGAGGCGGCGCCGATCAAGTTCATCGCCCCCTACGCGGGCTGCGCGATGGGCGAGCACTTCCTCTACGACGGCAAGGCCGCGCTCTGCGTCTACGACGACCTCACCAAACACGCCTACGCCTACCGCCAGATGTCGCTGCTGCTGCGGCGCCCGCCGGGCCGCGAGGCCTACCCGGGCGACGTCTTCTACCTGCACTCGCGGCTGCTGGAGCGGGCCGTGAAGCTGAACGACGAGCTCGGCGGCGGCTCGCTGACCGCGCTGCCGATCATCGAGACTCAGGCCGGCGACGTCTCCGCCTACATCCCGACCAACGTGATCTCGATCACCGACGGCCAGATCTTCCTCGAGTCCGACCTCTTCTACTCGGGGGTGCGGCCGGCGATCAACGTCGGCATCTCGGTCTCGCGGGTGGGCGGCAACGCGCAGACCAAGGCGATGAAGAAGGTGGCCGGGAAGCTGCGGCTCGACCTCTCCCAGTACCGCGACCTCGAGGCCTTCGCCCAGTTCGGCTCCGAGCTGGATCCGGAGACGCAGAAGACGCTGGGCCGCGGCGAACGCCTGGTCGAGATGCTCAAACAGAAGGAGCGCGAACCGCTGGAGATGGCCGACCAGGTCGCCGCGATCTACTCCGGCACCGGCGGCTTCCTCGACCGGATCAAGACCGAGCGAGTCGGCGAGTTCCTGCGCGACCTGCGGATCCGCCTGCACGCCGAGAAGGCCGATCTGCTCGGCCGGATCGCCGCGAGCGGCAAGCTCGAGGAGGCCGACGAGGAGGAGCTGGGCGCGGCGATCCGCGAGTTCGTCGACGACTTCGGCCCCGACTTCGACGAGTTCGGCGACCCGGTCGAGGCCGGCGAGTCCGACCGCATCCGCTCCGAGGCGGAGCGGGCGAAGCCGAGCCGCACCGAGGAGGCCGCGGCCGAGGAGAAGGAGAAGGCCCCCGCCTGATCCTCGATGGCTTCGCAGAAGGACGTCAAGAACCGCATCGCCTCGATCAAGAACATCAACAAGATCACCCGGGCGATGGAGATGGTCGCGGCGGCGCGGCTGCGCCGCGCCGAGCAGCGGATCGAACAGCTGCGCCCCTACGCGCAGGGGATGCGCAAGCTGACCCGGCGGGCGGCCGAGCAGGCGGGCGGCATCCCGCGGCTGCCGGTGCTGGTCGAGCGCGAGACCGAGAGGCGGATCGGGGTGGTGCTGATCACCGGCGACCGCGGCCTGGCCGGCGCCTTCAACACGAACGTGCTCCGCGACGGGCTGCGGCTGGAGCGCGAGCTGCGCGAGCAGGGGGCCGAGACGGCGTTCTCGGCGGTCGGCCGCAAGGGCGTCTCGGCGCTGAGCTTCCGCAAGCGCGAGGTCCGCAGCTCCTACGTCGGCTTCACCGACCGCCCCGGCTTCGCCAACGCGCGGGAGATCGGCGAGGAGCTGACGGCGCGCTACGTCGACGAGGATCTCGACCGCGTCGAGCTGGTCTACAACCACTACGTCTCGCCGCTCACCCAGCAGGTTTGGCGGCAGACGCTGCTGCCGCTACAGCACGCCGAGGTGCTCGGCGAAGGGGTCGAGGAGGAGGAAGTCGACGCCGAGGAGAGCGCGATCGAGCGGGCCCACAGCCGGGCGCTCTGGGAGTACGAGCCCGAGGCCGAGCTGCTGCTGGCGCGGTTGATCCCCGAGTACGTCAACATCTCCGTCTACCGGGCGCTGCTCGAGTCGGCCGCCTCCGAGCTGGGGGCGCGGATGACCGCGATGCGCAACGCCGCGGAGAACGCGGAGACGATGATGGACGACCTGACCCTGGAGATGAACCGGGCCAGGCAGGCGGAGATCACGCAGGAGATCCTCGAGGTGGTCGCCGGCGCCGAGGCGCTCGGCTGAGGCTTGGATAGAGAGTCGAGAAAAGGAACCAATGGCTGAGAGCAACAACGGAGCGAATGTGGGACGGGTCGAGCAGGTGACCGGCGTCGTCGTCGACGCGGTCTTCCCCGAGCAACTGCCGGGGATCTACTCGGCGGTGAAGATCGAGATGGCCGGCGACGAGGACCGAGAGGCGACCGAGCTGGTCTGCGAGGTGCAGCAGCACCTCGGCGACGACCGGGTGCGCACCGTGGCGATGGACGCCACCGACGGCCTGCAGCGCGGCGACCGGGTGATCGACACCGGCGAGGCGACGCTGGGCCGGATCTTCAACCTGCTCGGCGACCCGATCGACCTCGGCGAGCCGGTCCAGGCCGGGGAGCGCTGGCCGATCCACCGGCCGGCGCCCGACGTCGAGGAACTGACCCCGACCCAGGAGATCCTCGAGACGGGGATCAAGGTGATCGACCTGCTCGCCCCCTACGCGAAGGGCGGCAAGGTCGGGCTGTTCGGCGGCGCCGGGGTCGGCAAGACGGTGCTGATCCAGGAGCTGATCCGCAACATCGGCGAAGAGCACGAAGGGCTCTCGGCCTTCTGCGGGGTCGGCGAGCGCTCGCGCGAGGGCAACGACCTCTGGCTCGAGATGAAGGAGTCGGGGGTGATCGACAAGACGATGCTCGTCTTCGGCCAGATGAACGAGCCGCCGGGCGCCCGCCTCCGCGTCGCCCTCTCCGGCCTGACGATGGCCGAATACTTCCGCGAGCAGGGCGGCCAGGACGTGCTGCTGTTCATCGACAACATCTTCCGCTTCGTGCAGGCCGGCTCGGAGGTCTCGGCGCTGCTCGGCCGGATGCCCTCCGCGGTCGGCTACCAGCCCACCCTGGAGACCGAGATGGGCGGCCTGCAGGAGCGGATCACCTCGACCGAGCGCGGCTCGGTGACCTCGGTGCAGGCGATCTACGTCCCCGCCGACGACCTCACCGACCCGGCGCCCGCCTCGGTCTTCGCCCACCTCAACGCGACGACGACGCTCTCGCGGGCGATCTCCGAGAAGGGGATCTACCCCGCGGTCGACCCGCTCGACTCGACCTCGACGATCCTCAAGCCGGACGTGGTCGGCGACGACCACTACCGCACCGCGACCGAGGTGCAGGAGGTGCTGCAGCGCTACAAGGAGCTGCAGGACATCATCGCGATCCTCGGCATCGACGAGCTCTCCGACGAGGACAAGCAGACGGTCTCGCGGGCGCGGAAGATCGAGCGCTTCCTCAGCCAGCCGTTCTTCGTCGCCGAGCAGTTCACCGGGCGGGGCGGCGAGTACGTGCCGGTGGGCGAGACGGTGCGCGGCTTCCGCGAGATCCTCGACGGCGAGCACGACGAGCTGTCCGAGGGCGCCTTCTACATGAAGGGCGGCATCGACCAGGTGACCGCGGGCGATGACCGATAGCCGCTTCGAGGTCGAAGTCCTCACCCCCGAGGGGGAGGTCTTCGGCGGCGAGGTGCGCCAGGTCTCGACCAGGACCGCGGTCGGCGAGATCGGCATCCTCGCCAACCACGCGCCGCTGCTGGCCGAACTGCGGCCGGCCGAGCTGCGGCTCCACCTCGGCGACGCGGAGGTGAGGCGCTACGCGCAGGCGCACGGCTGGCTGCAGGTGTTCGGCAACCACGCGCGGCTGCTGGTCGAGGAGGCGATCGCGCCCGAGGACCTCGACGCGGCGGCGCTGAAGGAGCAGCTCGGGGACGCCGAGCAGCGGCTCGGCGAGTCCGAGCAGGGCAGCGGCCAGTGGGCGCGGGCGGAGAAGGACCGCGACCGGGCGGAAGCTTTCCTTTCGATCGCGCAGGGGTGAGGGCCGTCGATGTCCCTCTGCGGGAATTGACGCACCTCGCTTCGCTCGGAGCGAACGAGGTGCGCGGGCTTCGCCCGCGCGAACATCAGATTGCATATCGCCGCTTCGCGACATTCCCGCAGAGGGACATCGACGGCCCTCCCAGCAAGCGCTTGCGCAGCTGGAGCGGCTGATGAGCGATGAGCTGGTGGCGCTGGCGACGCGGTTGATCGGCTACGACACCTCGGAGCCGGATGGGGTGCTCGAAGCCGCAGGGTTCGTCGAGGGGTGGTTGGAAGCGCGCGGGATCGAGGTCTCCACCGAGGAGGTTCGAGGGCTGCCCGTGCTGCGAGCCGAGGTCGGTCCGGAGGGGGCGCCGACGGTCGTCCTGCACGGCCATCTCGACGTCGTGCCCGGGTGGCCCGGCCAGTTCGATCCGCGCCTCGAGGGCGACCGCCTCCACGGGCGCGGCGCCTACGACATGAAGGGCGCCCTGGCGGCGATGCTGGCGACCACGGCGGCGCTGCGCGACCAGGACGGGGTCAGGGTGCGGCTGGGGATCGTCGGCGACGAGGAGTCCGAGGAGGAGGCCGACCGGGGCAGCGACCACTTGGTCGACGGGGGCTTCCTCGGCGACTTCGCGATCACCGGCGAGCCGACCGACCTGCAGATCGGGGTCGAGGCGAAGGGGGTGCTGGCGCTGCGCCTGGAGGTGCGCGGCGTCGCCGCCCACGGCGCCACTCCGTGGCTGGGCGACAACGCGGTGCTGAAGGCGCACGACGTTTTCCGCAGCATCGAGTCGCTACCGTTTGCGCGGCACAGCTCGGAGCTGTTCGACCGCCCCTCGATCAACCTCGGCAGGATCGTGGGCGGCGATGCGCTCAACAAGGTGCCCGACCGATGCGCGATCGACGTCGACATCCGCTACCTGCCCGACCAGGAGCCGGACGAGGTGCTGGCGCAGGTCGGCGGGCTCCCCGACGTCGAGGTGAGCGCCCTGTTCACCCGGCCGCCGGCGGTCGTCGATCGGGAGTCCCCCTTCGTGCTGGCGCTGCGCGAGGCTGTTCGCGCCCACCACGAGGGCGAGCCGATGAGCGTCGGGCGCGACGGCGCCTCCGACGCGGTCTCCTTCCTGCGCGCCGGGGTGCCGGCGGTCGAGTTCGGCCCGGGCGGGGAAGGGCACCACGGGCCGGCCGAGTGGGTCTCGGTCGCCTCGTTGAGTGCCTACCGGCAGACGCTCGACTCGTTCCTGCGGGCGATCCCGGATCGGCTCGCAGGCTGAGCGAGGCGCGATGACCGAGCCGACCTTCAAGAAGCCGCCGCCCTCCGGCGATCACGAGCCGCCGCCGAAACGCAAGCGCTACTGGTGGCGCTTCACGCTCGCCTCGGTGCTGATCGTCAGCGTCACCGCGGCGGCCACCGCGGCCAGCGTCCTCCTCTACCTCGGCAGCATCGCCACCGCCCTCTCGCACCACAACGTGCTGAAGAACAAAGTCCAGCGGATCCTCGCGCAGACCCACGGCGGAGAACCGGAGAACATCCTGATCCTCGGCTCCGACAAGCGGGCCAGCGAACCCGGCGACCCGGGCCGCTCCGACACGACGATCCTGCTGCGGCTCGATCCCGACCGCAACGCGATCGCGCTGATGTCGATTCCGCGCGACCTGAAAGTGGAAATCCCCGGCCGCGGGATGGCCAGGTTCAACGAGGCCTACACGCTGGGCGGCCCGAAGCTGACCCTGCGGGTCGTGAAGGAACTGACCGGGCTGCCGATCAACCACATCGTCAACGTCGACTTCCTCGGCTTCGTTCGCGCCGTCTACGCGATCGGCTGCGTCTACGTCGACGTCGACCGCCGCTACTACCACTCCAACCTCGGCCTGCCGCCCTCCGAGCAGTACTCGGAAATCAACGTTCAGCCCGGCTACCAGCTGATGTGCGGGAAGAAGGCGCTGGAGTACGTGCGCTACCGCCACACCGACACCGACATCGTCCGCGCCGCCCGCCAGCAGGACTTCCTCAGCGCCGCCCGCCAGCGGGTGCCGATCTCGGATCTGGTGCTCGGCCGCAACGACCTGATCGACATCTTCACCGAGTACACGACCTCCGACATCGGCGACAAGGAGACGATGCTCGAAGTGATGAAACTCTTCATCGCCTCGCGCAACGCGGAAATCAACGAGATCGACTTCCCGGCCGAACTCAGCCCCAGCTACGTCTACGCCTCGCGTACGGCGATCCAGGGGGCGGTCGACAAGTTCCTCGGACTCGAAGCCAGCGGCGGTCCGCGCGGCTCGCTCGACAAGGCCGAATCGAACGGCGCCAAGAAGGCGAAGAAGAAGGGGAAGGCGAAGAAGAGGAAGAAGAAGCCGCGGCTGAAGACGAGGCCGCCGGGCAGCGACGGGCTGGTGCCGGCCGCCGAAGCCGGCGAGGCCGAGGCGAAGCTGGTCGCGCGAAAGGTCGGCAACGGGTTCCCGGTCTTCTACCCGGGCCGCCTGCCGCCGGGCGCCGCCTACGAGGAAAGCAATCCCTACCTGAAGATCCACGACCCGCGCGTCTACCACTTCAAGGACACCGACGGCAACCGCCACGGCGCCTACCGGATGGTGCTGACCCTCGACCTGCCCGACGGGGCTCACTACTTCGGCGTGCAGGGCGTCCAGGGCTGGAGCGACCCGCCGCTGCTGAGCGGGCCGAGCATCAAGCAGACGATCCGCGGCCGCGACTACGAAATCTTCCTCGACGGCGACCGGGTGCGGCTGGTCGCCTGGCACCGGGGCGAGAACTCCTACTGGGTCTCGAACAGCCTGCTGCGCGCGCTGACCAGCGATCAGATGATCGGGATGGCGCGCTCCGCAAGGGTGATAATCCCGAACCGCAAGCCGAGGAAGGGGAGGGGGCAGCGATGACGCAGGGCAAGGAGCCGATCGGGGTGATCGGAGTCGGATGGGTCGGGCTGGTCACCGCCGCCTGTTTCGCCGAGCTGGGGCACCGGGTGGTCGCCCGCGACATCGTCGCCGAGAAGGTCGAGGCGCTCTCCCGGGGCGAGACGACGATCCACGAGCCGGGCCTCGACGAGCTGCTCGCCCGCAACGCTGAGCGGCTCAGCTTCACGACCGAGATGGCGGACGTGCTGGAGGCGGCGCGGCTGCTGTTCGTCTGCGTCGACACGCCGCCGACCGCCTCCGGCGACGCCGACCTCTCGCGGGTCCGCTCGGTGATCGACGAGCTGGGCGCCGACGGCGATCGCGTGCTGGTGATGAAGAGCACCGTGCCGGCCGGGACCGGGACCGCGATCAAGCGCGACCTCGGCGGTCTCGCCTACGTCTCCTGCCCCGAGTTCCTCAAGGAGGGCAGCGCGATCCGGGACTTCCTGCACCCCGACCGGGTCGTGATCGGCGCCGACCCGGGGGACGAGGCGGCGCGCGCCATGGTCGCCGACCTCTACCAGCCGCTCGGGGGCGAGCTGGTGGAGACCGACGTGACCAGCGCCGAGATGATCAAGCTGGCGTCGAACGCCTTCCTCGCGGCGAAGATCTCCTTCGTCAACGAGATCGCCAACGTCTGCGAGGAGGTCGGCGCCGACGTGCGCGACGTCGCCCACGGGGTCGGCCTCGACGACCGGATCGGCCCGAAGTTCCTGCAGGCCGGGCTGGGCTGGGGGGGCTCCTGCTTCAGCAAGGACGTTTCCGCGCTGAAGCAGCTCGCGGCCAACTCCGGGTACCACTTCCAGCTGCTCAGCGCGGTGATCGAGGTCAACGAGCTGCAGAAGCGGCGGGTGATCAAGAAGCTGACCAACCACCTGGGATCCCTGGTCGGAAAGCGGGTCGCGCTGCTCGGCCTCTCCTTCAAGCCCGACACCGACGACATGCGGGGGGCGTCCAGCCTCGTGCTCGCCGCCCGGCTACACGGCGAGGGCGCGACGGTGAGCGCTTACGACCCAGTGGCGATGCGGCGCGCCAAGGAGGAGCTGCCCGAGGTCGAGATGTGCGACTCGGCGCTCGAGGCGCTCGGCGGCGCCGATGCCGCGGTGCTGGTCACCGAGTGGCCGGAGTTCGCCGAGCTGGACTGGGCCGAAGCGGCGGGCCGGATGGCGCGGCCGCTGCTCGTCGACGGCCGCAACTTCCTCGACCCGGAGGCGCTGCGCGGCGCCGGGTTCGAGTACGAGGGGATCGGAAGAGGCATCGCCCGCGAGGCGACGGCGCGCTGAGGCGATGCAGGCGATCGTCTTAGTCGGCGGCAAGGGGACGCGGCTGCGCCCGCTGACCGAGACCGTGCCGAAGCCGGCGCTGACCCTGGTCGACCGCCCCTTCCTCGCCTACATGATCGAGTGGCTGGCCGGGCACGGGGTGACCGAGGTGGTGCTCGCCTGCGGCTTCCTGCCCGACGTGCTGCGCGAGGCGCTGGCCGGCGAGGAGGAGCGGGCGGGGGTCCGGATCCGCTACGTGGTCGAGCCCGAGCCGCTGGGCACCGCCGGGGCGATCCGCTTCGCCGCCGACGCGCTCGGCGGGGAGCTCGACGATCGCTTCCTGGCGCTGAACGGCGACGTGCTCACCGACCTCGACCTGAGCGCGCTGCTGGACGCCCACGCGGAGCGGGCCGCGGCCGCGACGATCGCCCTGCACCCGGTCGAGGACTCCGCCGCCTTCGGGCTCGTCCACAGCGGCGAGGAGGGGGAGGTGCTGGCCTTCCTCGAGAAGACCGGCGAGGCGGCGCCGGGCGAGGTCAACGCCGGCATGTACGTGCTGCAGCGCTCGGTGCTGGACCTCGTGCCGCCGGGCGAGAGCGTCTCGATCGAGCGAGACGTCTTCCCGCGGCTGGTCGGCGAGGGCCTGCACGGGCTGGTGCTGGACGGCTACTGGATGGACATCGGCACGCCGGAGCGCTACCTGCAGGCGAGCTGGGACATCCTCGAGGGCCGGGTGGACACCCGGGTCGAGCCGACCGCGCCCGGCGTGCTGGTGGCGACCGACGCGGAGGCGGCGGAGGACGCGACGCTCGGCCCCCGCGTGGTGCTCTCCCCCGGCTGCCGGGTGGGGCGCGGCGCGGAGCTGACCGAGTCGGTGCTGTTGGAGGGCTGCGAGGTCGGCGAGCGGGCCCGGGTCAGCGGCTCGATCCTCGCGCCGGGGGCGCGGGTCCCCGCCGGCGCCGAGGTCCGCGGCGCGGTCGCCGCCGCCGATCGGAGGGTAGCGGGATGACCATGCTCGACGACATCCTCGCGATCCCGGACCACCTGCGCGACGCGCTGTGGCGGATCGAGTCGGCGCGGCTCGAGCCGGGCGAGGCGGCGGGGGTGCTGGTCTGCGCGATGGGAGGCTCGGCGATCGGCGGCGACCTGGCGGCGGCGGCGCTCGGCGACCGCCTGACGCGGCCGCTGCTCACCGTGCGCGGCTACGAGCTGCCGAGCTGGGCGACCCCGGAGTGGACCGTGCTGGCGAGCAGCTACTCGGGCGACACCGAGGAGACGCTGGCCTGCTTCGCCGCCGCGGAGGCGCTCGGCGCCCGCCGCATCGTGGTCAGCACCGGCGGCGCCCTGGTCGAGGCCGCGCGGGCGGCCGGCGTGCCGGTGGTCGGCCTGCCCGGCATCCTGCAGCCGCGGGCCGCGGTCGCCTACATGTTCGCCGCCGCCGCGGAGGTCGTGGCCCTGGCCGGCGCGGGGCCCCGCGTGCACACCGAGATCGACGTCGCCGCGAGCTTCCTCGAGGACCGCTCGGACGAGTTGCGGGCGCGGGCCACGGAGATCGCCGCCCGCCTCGGCTCGGTCCCGCCGGTCGTCTACGGCGCCGACCTGACCGCCCCGGCGGCGAGGCGCTGGAAGACCCAGGTCAACGAGAACGCGGAGCTGCCGGCCTTCTTCGCGGAGCTGCCCGAGGCCGACCACAACGAGATCTGCGGCTGGGACGCCGCCGCCGCCGGGTTCTCCGCGGTCCTGCTCGAGGACTCCGACCAGCATCCTCGCGAGCGCCGCCGCTTCGAGCTGACCGCCGAGGTGATCGCCTCCTGCGGGGCGGAGGTCGTGCGGATCGAGACGGTCGGCGAGACCCGCGTCGAGCGCCTGCTCTGGGCGGTGATGCTCGGCGACCTGGTCTCGGTCGAGCTGGCCGCGGCACGCGGCGTCGACCCGACCCCGGTCGGGGCGATCGACCGCCTCAAGGCGGCCCTGGGCCGTCCGTAGCTTTCGTTACGCGGCGCGGCGGCTGTCCGCGTCGTCTTCGCTGTCGCGGGCCGGAAGCAGCGACGTCACCGGCGCGGTCGGGTCGAACACTTTCGCGCCGAGCTTGCGCAGACCCCCGATCAGGGTCAGATAGCGATCCCGCTGCGCGACCGCCATCGCCGACGGATCATCCGCGCGTTCGGCGATGATCCGCGCATGGAACTTGGCGTACCAAGTCGCCGCGCCGCGAGTCTGCGCGATCTCCTCTTCGGAGAGAGCCTCGATCTGCTCCTTCAAATCCATTCCGTTCAATCTAGCGACGCCCACAGACGGGCCGGACGACCCCGGTGACCCGCCGCCGCAAATTCCGACGACGGCTGAGAAGGAGCAGACAACCGCGCTCAAGGCGCTTCGCGACATCCTCGACCGACGAGCCGGCATCTATCTCGACCTGGCCGATGCCCCCGACTACGGAGCCTATGTCGAGCGGGACCCGCCGCGCGACGACGAGGAGATCCTGACCGAGCCGCTTTTCGGGGACTTCCTCGAACGGGTTCTCGGCTTCCCGCCCGACGCCTATTTCCCCCAGTTCGGCAAGAGCGGCCTGAAGCCCGACTTCACCCCGATGGACCTGATCGCGCAGCCGTTCGTGCTCGACGCGAAGAGCTCGCGGCAGAGACTCGCCGACCACGAGCGACAGATCCGGGCCTACATCGCGCAGCGCCACGGCGACCGCCTGCCGGTGATCCACGGCGCCGGCCCGACCGCCGCCGCCGCGCGGCGCTGGAAGACCCAGTGACTGGACCCCGTTCATCGGTCAACGAGAACGCGAAGCTGCCCGCCTTCTACGCGGAGGCGAACCACAACGAGGTCTGCGCCTGGGAGGGCGAGCCGGGCGCGCCTGGCCGCCGTCCTGCTCGAGGACCGGGACCGGCACCCAGGCGAGCTGCTGCGCTTCGACCTCACCGCGACCGAGGTGGCGCGTGACGGCTTCCCGGCGATCCGCATCGAGGCTGCGGGCGAGACGCGCAGCGAGCGCCTGCTCTGGACCGTCGTGCTCGGGGACCTGGTCTCGCTGGAGCTCGCCAAATCGACCGCCTCAAGGCCTCGCTCGACGCTCAACCGGCCGATGACGGCGACAATACAGCGAATCTGGCCTAACTAGCAGCTTTCGGCCTGTAATTGTTACCCTTCAGGGGCGAATGAACCCCGAAATCTCCAAGACGCAGAAGCTGATCCTCGTGGGGGAAGCCTTCCGGCCGGCAGCTCCCGTGGATGACCTCGAGCTGTTTGCCGGCAGGGAGAAGCAGCGCAGCGAAGTGATCAGCGCGGTCACGCAGGTTGGCTACCACGTCGGTCTCTACGGAGAGCGTGGAGTCGGCAAGACCTCCCTTGCCAGGGTCATGGCCGCGATTTTCAACCAGCCGGGGATCAGGCAGTTTCAGGCGGCGATGGTGAGCTGTCACACCGACGACACCTACGAATCGTTGTGGGAGAACGTCTTCCGGCGTTTGGAGCGAGACATCGAAAACTTCACCCCGGAGGGTATTCGCTATGAGGTGGAGCGTCTCGATCCGCCGGCGCTGATCGTCGTGGACGAGCTCGATCGGCTCGAGAACGACGATGCTTTGACGCTGCTGGCGGACACGATCAAGACCCTCTCCGACAACGCGGTCCCCTCGACGATGGTTCTCGTGGGCGTCGCTGCGTCGATTGGCGATCTCATCGGAGAGCACGAATCCATCATCCGGAACCTGGCTCAGATCGGAATGCCGAGGATGGAGCCGGACGAGTTGAGGGGGATCCTCGTCAAAGGGTGCGAGCACGCCGGGCTGGAAATGCAGGCGAATGCGGTCGAGCGGATCGTCTCCCTTTCGGAGGGATTGCCCCACTACACCCATCTATTGGGTCACCGGTCCGCCGAGCGGGCTGTCCAGGAAGACCGCGACCTCGTGGCGCTGGACGATGTCGAAGCTGCCATCCCTCAAGCGGTCGACGGCCACACGATACAAAGCGACTACGTGAAAGCCATTCGCAGCTCCCAACCGGGGAATCTCTACAGAGAGGTGCTCTTGGCTTGCGCCATAGCCCCGAAGAACAGCCTCGGCTATTTCACGTCGGGTCAGATCCGAGATCCGCTCGCGGTAGTTGCCGGGCGGCGCCTGGACATCCCGGCCTTCTCCCGGCACATGAAGGAGTTCCTCGACCCCGGTCGTGGGAGCGTTCTCAGGCGGGAGGGCAAGGAACGCTCGTACTCGTATCGGTTTTCCGATCCGATGATGCAGCCTTACGTGATCATGAGTTCGCTCACGGACGGGTTGATCAGCACGCAGCAGCTCGGGGAGCTGCAGGGAAGGGCGAGGGTCGTCGAACCGAAGGCCGACGAGGCATACGCGCGTGGCCAGCTGTTCTGAGCGCTTCTTCGCAGGAGGCTCGGCAACGGATTTCTCCTATTCTTGCGCTTGACCGGAAAAGACGAAAGGAATCATGGCAACCGCCACCTCACCCGCCACCGCAGACCACAAAGTCGCCGACATCGGCCTCGCCGACTTCGGGCGCAAGGAGATCGCTCTCGCCGAGGTGGAGATGCCCGGCCTGATGCGGACCCGCGAGGAGTTCGCGGCCTCCCGTCCGCTGAAGGGGGCGCGGATCACCGGCTCGCTCCACATGACGGTGCAGACCGCCGTGCTGATCGAGACCCTGGTCGCCCTCGGCGCCGAGGTGCGCTGGGCGAGCTGCAACATCTTCTCCACGCAGGACCACGCCGCCGCCGCGATCGCCGCCACCGGCGTCCCGGTCTTCGCCTGGGAAGGCGAGACCCTGGAGGAGTACTGGTGGTGCACCGAGCAGGCCCTGCTCTGGCCCGACGACGAGGGCCCGAACATGATCCTCGACGACGGCGGCGACGCCACCCTGCTGGTCCACAAGGGAGTCGAGTTCGAGAAGGCGGGCGCCGTGCCGGACCCGGCCTCGGCCGACTCGGAGGAGTTCCGCGTCGTGCTCGAGACCCTGCAGCGCTCGCTCGAGGCCGACCCGCAGCGCTGGACCCGGATCGCCGAGGGAATCAAGGGGGTCACCGAGGAGACGACCACCGGCGTTCACCGGCTCTACCAGCTGGCCGAGACCGGCGACCTGCTCTTCCCGGCGATCAACGTCAACGACTCGGTCACCAAGTCGAAGTTCGACAACCTCTACGGCTGCCGTCACTCGCTGATCGACGGGATCAACCGCGCCACCGACGTGATGATCGGCGGCAAGGTCGCCGTGATCTGCGGCTACGGCGACGTCGGCAAGGGCTGCGCCGAGTCGCTGCGCGGCCAGGGCGCCCGCGTGATCGTCACCGAGATCGACCCGATCTGCGCCCTGCAGGCGGCGATGGAGGGCTACGAGGTGCGGACGCTCGAGGACGTGGTCGAGACGGCCGACATCTTCATCACCGCCACCGGCAACAAGGACATCATCGCGGTCGACCACATGGCGCGGATGAAGCACAACGCGATCGTCGGCAACATCGGCCACTTCGACAACGAGATCGACATCGCCGGGCTCGAAGCCTCGCCGGCCGAGAGGGTCAACATCAAGCCGCAGGTCGACGAGTGGCGCTTTCCCGACGGCCACTCGATCGTCCTGCTCTCCGAGGGCCGCCTGCTCAACCTCGGCAACGCGACCGGACACCCGAGCTTCGTGATGTCGAACTCGTTCACCAACCAGGTGATCGCGCAGATCGAGCTCTACGGCCGGCCCGAGGGGTTCACGGCCAAGGACGTCACCGTGCTGCCCAAGCACCTCGACGAGAAGGTCGCGCGGCTGCACCTGGCGGCGCTCGGCGTCAACCTCACCGAGCTGTCCGAGGAGCAGGCCGCCTATCTCGGCATCCCGGTCGAGGGCCCCTACAAGCCCGATCACTACCGCTACTGAACAAGGGCGCATGAGCCGACGATGAAGGCGATGATCCTCGCGGCCGGGCTCGGCACCCGGCTGCGGCCGATCACCTACGCGGTGCCGAAGCCGATGGTGCCGGTGCTCAACCGGCCGGTGATGGAGCACACGGTGCGGCTGCTGGCGCGGCACGGCTTCGGCGAGGCGATCGCCAACCTGCACTGGTTCCCGGAGACGATCGAGGGTCACTTCGGCGACGGCTCGGACTTCGGCATCGACCTCTCCTACAGCCGCGAGGAGAAGCTGCTGGGGACGGCGGGCGGCGTCCGCAACGCGGCCGGCTTCCTCGGCGACTCGTTCCTGGTCGTCGCCGGGGACGCGCTGACCGACCTCGACTTCGCCGCGATGCGGCGCTTCCACGAATTGCACGACGGGCTGGTCACGATGGCGACCAAGCGGGTCGCCGACACCGACCAGTTCGGCGTCGTGATCGCCGACGGCGAGGGCCGCGTCCAGGGCTTCCAGGAGAAGCCCGACCCGGCCGAGGCGCTCTCCGACCTGGCCAACACCTGCATCTACATGCTCCGGGCCGAGGTCTTCGACTACTTCCCCGAGCCGGGGACGAGCAACGACGCCGGCCGCGGCGATCCGCCGGAGTTCGCCGACTGGGCGAAGGACGTGTTCCCGGCGCTGCTCGAGTCCGACGTGCCCTTCTACTCGCACGAGATCGACGCCTACTGGAACGACATCGGCAACCTCGACGAGCTGCGTGAGGGGAACATCGCCGCGCTGCGCGGCGAGGTGGCGGTCGAGCCGGGCGCGCCCGAGGTGGCCGACGGCATCCGCGCCGCCAGCCCGCTCGGGGGCGCCGAGGTGACCGCGCCCGCCCTGATCGGGACCGGGGTCGAGCTGGGGGAGGGCGTGCGGATCGAGGGCCCGGCGATCCTCGGCGACGGCTGCCGGATCGGCGACGGCGCCCTGATCCGCGACGCGATCCTGCTCGAGCGGGCCGAGCTGGCCCCCGGGGCGATCTTGGTCGGCGGCATCGCGGCCCGCATGGCCGAGTGAGCTTGACTGTTAGTTGACGCACTTTTGACGTTCTGCGCGCCACGGGCGCGCCGCCGGCCCGCAGGATCGGGCCATGAGGCTCCTGCACGCTGTGCTCGCCGGCCTGGCGCCGCCACTCTGCGCGTCCTGCCGGCGCACCTGCCGGCCGGAGGCGATCGTCTGCACTCGCTGCGCCCGCCGCCTCGCGGCCACAGACCCGATCGCCGGCAGCGGCCCGCCCGGCACCGATCGGGCCTGGTCCTCCGCCCCCCACGAGGACGTCGCCCGCAACCTCGTCGGCGCTCTCAAGTTCCGCCGCCTCCTCCCGGTGGCGGGGCTGATGGCCGACCGGATCCAGTGGCTCGCCCCCGCCGATCTGCTCAGCGGCACGATCGTCCCTGTCCCGACGGCGCCGCTCCGCACCCGCGCCCGCGGCTTCGACCCCGCCGCCGAGCTCGCTGCGGCGCTGGCCGAGAAGGCCGAGCTGCCGATCGCCCCCTGCCTTGCCCGCCGCGGCGTCGGCCGCCAGCTCGGGCGGCGCCGCGCCCAGCGGGTCGGCCACCCGCCGCGGATCCGCGCGGTCGGCGAAGTCCCGCGCAGCGTCCTGCTCGTCGACGACGTGCTGACCACCGGCGCGACGCTTTCCGCCTGCGCTCGAGCCCTGCGTTCGGCGGGGGCGGTTCGCGTCGTCGCGGTCACCTTCGCAAGGAGGTTGTGAGGAGGGGCCGGGTACCCCTCCTCTGGAGACCGTCCGGCCGGCAGAAGGCGAGATGCGAAGGAAGCCGCTCCCAAAGTCTCCCGAGGAGGGGCACCCGGCCCCTCTCCAGGGTGGTTTCAGCCGGGGAGGGGCACCCGGACCCTCCCCCCGAACCCATCCGTAGTACGCCCCCTTGTCGCCCCCTCACTGCCCGCGTAGCATCGAAGTGAAGACCAAGAGGAGGCAAGGAAATGCGGATCGAGATTCGCGGTCGCAACGTCGAGGTCGATGAGGAGCTGCGGGACCACGTGATGAAGCGCTTCGGGCGGATCGGCAAGCAGGTGTCGGAGCTGGCGACGCTCGACGTGATGCTGTGGGAGGAGCGGAACCCGGCGATCGCCGACAGCCAGGTCGCCGAGGCGACCCTGCGGCTGAAGGGGATCACGCTCCACGCCAAGGAGGCCGCGCCCGAGATGTCCCACGCGGTCCACGAGCTGGCGCAGGACGTGCAGCGCCAGGTGAAGAAGCACCGCGAGCTGCGCCGCAAGCGGCAGCAGACGCGTCGGCTGGTCAACCGGCTGCGGGGGCGCACAGCGGAGAGCTGAGCGCTGGCCCGGGGCGGTGCCCCCGCCATCGCTACTCTTGAGCAATGGCGAACGCCAGGGACATGGTGACCCGTGCGCTCCGAGTGGGCGAGGGCCGCAAATTCAAGGCGTACGAGAAGCGCGCCGAGAAGATCAACGGCATCGAGCCGGAGATGGAGCTGCTCGACGACGACGAGCTGCGCGCCGAGGCCGACTCGCTGCGCGAGCGCGCCCAGGGCGGCGAGGCGCTCGACGACCTGCTGCCCGAGGCGTTCGCGCTGACCCGCGAGGCGGCGCGGCGCAGCCTCGGCCAGCGCCACTTCGACGTGCAGCTGGTCGGCGGCATGGCGCTGCACGAGGGGGCGATCGCCGAGATGAAGACCGGCGAGGGCAAGACCCTGACCGCGACCCTCGCCGTCTTCCTCAACACGCTGGCCGGCGACAGCGTCCACCTGATCACCGTCAACGACTACCTGGCGCGCCGCGACGCCGAGTGGATGAAGCCGGTTTACGACGCGCTCGGGGTCAGCGTCGCGGCGATCCAGGACTCCGACGACCACGAGGCGCGGCAGGTCAAATACGCCTGCGACGTCGTCTACGGCACCAACTCCGAGTTCGGCTTCGACTACCTGCGCGACAACATGGCCGAAGCGCTCGAGCACTGCGTGCAGCGCGGCCACGAGTTCGCGATCGTCGACGAGGTCGACAACATCCTGATCGACGAGGCGAGGACGCCGCTGATCATCTCCGGAGCGCCCGAACAGGCGGCCCAGATCTACTACCAGTTCGCCCGCCTCGCCCGGCAGATGGACGGCGTCCCCGCGAAAGACAGGCTGCGCTCGCTGGGCGAGTCGAAAGACACCTCCGAGGCCGACTACGACTACGAATACGACGAGAAGCACAAGACGGTCTCGCCGACCGAGCGCGGCGTGAAGCGGGCGGAGGAATTCCTCGAAGTCGACAACCTCTACCTGGGCGAGCACGGCACCCTGGTCAACCACCTCAGCCAGGCGCTGAAGGCCGAGTCGCTCTACAAGAAGGACAAGGACTACGCGGTGGTCGACGGCCAGGTGATGATCATCGACGAGTTCACCGGGCGCATCCTCGAGGGGCGGCGCTGGTCGGAGGGCCTGCACCAGGCGGTCGAGGCGAAGGAGGGGGTGGCGATCGGCGAGGAGAACCAGACGCTGGCGACGATCACCCTGCAGAACTACTTCCGCCTCTACGACAAGCTCTCCGGGATGACCGGGACGGCCCTCACCGAGGCCACCGAGTTCATGAAAATCTACAAAGTGCCGGTGGTCGAGATTCCGACCAACGTGCCGATGGTCAGGGCCGACCACAACGACCAGATCTTCAAAACCAAAGACGGCAAGTGGAGGGCGGTGCTGGAGGAGATCGTCTCCCGCCACGAGCGCGGCCAGCCGATCCTCGTCGGCACCGTCTCGGTCGAGGTCTCGGAGATGATCTCCGGCGAGCTGAAGCGGCGCGGGATCGAGCACGCGGTGCTCAACGCGAAGCCCGAGCACGCCGAACGAGAGGGCGAGCTGATCGCCCAGGCCGGCCGCAAGGGAGCGGTGATGATCGCCACCAACATGGCCGGGCGCGGCGTCGACATCAAGCTCGGCGGCGACCCCGAGCACCTGGCGGCCAAAGAGCTGAAGAAGCAGGCGCTGACGCCCGACGAGGAGGGCTACGAGGAGGCGCTGGCTGCGAAGGCGACCGAGCTGGAGCCGCAGTGCAAGGCCGAGGCCGGGGAGGTGCGCGAGCTGGGCGGCCTCTGCATCTGCGGCACCGAGCGGCATGAATCGCGCCGCATCGACAACCAGCTGCGCGGTCGCTCCGGCCGCCAGGGAGACCCCGGCGAGACCCGCTTCTTCCTCTCCGCCGAAGACGACGTGATCCGCCTCTTCGCCGGCGACCGCATCTACAAAATCCTCGACCGGCTGGGGCCGGTCGACGAGGAGGGCGAGGAGATGCCGCTCGAGGCGAAGATGCTGACCAAAACGGTCGAGGGCGCGCAGAAGAAGGTCGAGGAGCAGAACTTCCTGATCCGCAAACGGGTGCTCGAGTACGACGACGTGATGAACGAGCAGCGCCGCGTCGTCTACAAATACCGGCGCGAGATCCTCGAGGGGCGCGACATGTCCGACATCGCCCGCGACGAGATGGAGGGCGTGATCGAGCGCCTGGTCGACGAGTACACGCCGGGCGACGAGCTGGACGAATGGGACCTGCCGGGGCTGGAGCTGCAGCTTCGCCAGGTCTGGCCGGTGAGCATGGAGGTCGGCGCGATGGCGCCGGAGACGGTCGACCGCGAACAGCTCAAGGACGGCCTCGACGACGACGCGATGAGCGCCTACGACGAGCGCGAGCAGCAGCTCGGCGGCGAGCTGATGCGCTACCTGGAGCGCTCGATCCTGCTGCAGGTGATCGACAACCGCTGGCGCGAGCACCTCTTCGACATGGACTACCTGCGCGAAGGGATCCACCTGCGCGGCTTCGCCCAGATCGACCCGCTGGTCGCCTACAAAAACGAAGGCTTCGCGATGTTCGAGGAGCTGATGCACTCGGTCTGGGAGGAATTCAGCAAGCTGATCTTCAACGCCCAGATCGAACTCGATCCCACCCAGATCGAAGGCGCCTTCGCCGGCAACGGGGGCGGCGAGCCGACCGCCCTCGACTACTCCGGCGGCACCCCCGAAGGGCAGCCCTCGGCCCTGCAGCAGGTCGCCGCGGGCGGCGGGAGCGAAGTGGTCGGGGTGACCGCCGGGGAGGCGCCGGGGAACGGCGGCGGCGACGGCGCGCCGGCTCAGCAGGCGGTGGAGACGGTGGTCAAGGACGAGCGGGAGAAGAACATCGGGCGCAACGACCCGTGTTGGTGCGGCTCAGGGAAAAAGTTCAAGAAGTGCCACGGGGCCTGAGGGGCGTAGAGCCGATCCCGGCAGGGGTTCCGCTTAACTTTTTCGCGGGGTCGCGGCCGTGCCGGCCGCGCCCGGACGACGCGAAAAAGTACAAGCCGCTCAACCCCTGCCGGGATCGGCCCTCACCGATGCCTGCGATCGACGCACACCCGCGCCGATGACCCACGACCCGATCCGAGAGTTCATCCGTGCGTTCAACGAGCGGGATCTGGATGCGTTTGTCGCCGTGCTCGATCCGGGGGTCGAGCTGCACTCGATGAAGGGGCTGCGGAAGGGGAGGGAGGCGGCGCGGATGTGGGCGACCAGGGCGCCCGGCGGCGTGCAGCAGACGATCGAGCTGGAGGAGCTCTACGAGGACGGGACCGAGTCCGGCGGGGGATCGGCCGTGGCGCTGATCCGGCGGGTCTGGCACTGGGAAGAGGACGGCTCGCATGCGTCGACCGACGAGATGGCCTGGCTGTTCGAGCTGCACGACCACCGAGTGCGCAGCTGGCGGCCCTTCGAGCGGCGCGCCGACGCCCTCCATGCCGGCGGCTTCGACCACGGCACGGGGCGCGTTCTTGGCGCTATGGACCAATAACGCGCCCCGCGCCGGGTAGTCTGCGTCCATGGCCGATGTCGCCTCGACCGAATCGGTGCCGGCGCGGCTCGCCGCGATCCGCGAGCAGTTGAAGCTGCTCGCGGACTACCTTTGACCCCGCTGCCCTGCGCAGCGAGGCCGAGCGGCTGGAGGCGGAGATGCAGGCCCCCGGCTTCTGGGACGACCAGGAGGCGGCGGCGCGCACCTCGGCGGCACACGCCCGCGCCCAGCGCAAGCTGAAGACCTTCGAGGAGCTGGACTCGGACGTCGGCGATCTCGGCGAGCTGGCCGAGATGGCGGACGAGGACGAGGAGATGGCGGCCGAGCTGGGGGGCCAGCTCGCGTCGGTGGAGCGGCGCCTCGCCGAGCTGGAGGAGGCGCGCCTGTTCAGCGGGAGCTACGACGCGGGCGACGCGGTCGTCTCGGTCCACGCCGGAGCGGGGGGCACCGACTCCCAGGACTGGGCCGAGATCCTCCTGCGCATGTACCTGCGCTGGGCGGAGCGCCGCGGCTTCGAGGTCGAGATGAAGGAGGCCTCGCCGGGGGAGGAGGCGGGATTGAAGTCGGCGACCTTCGTCGCCCGCGGCGAGAATGCCTACGGGCTGTTCGCCGCCGAGCGCGGCGTCCACCGGCTGGTCCGGATCTCCCCCTTCGACTCCTCGGCCCGCCGTCACACCAGCTTCGCCCAGGTCGACGTCGGGCCGCTGGTCGACGAAGGGGTCGAGGTGGAGATCGACGACGCCGACCTGCGGGTCGACACCTATCGCGCCTCCGGGGCGGGCGGTCAGCACGTCAACAAGACCGACTCGGCGGTGCGGATCACCCATGTTCCCAGCGGCCTCGTCGTCCAGTGCCAGAACGAGCGCTCGCAGACCCAGAACAAGGCCGTGGCCATGCAGCTGCTGCGCTCGAAGCTGATCGAGCTGGAGGAGCGCAAACGGGCCGAGGAGCTGGCCAAGGAGAGGGGGGAGGTGAAGGAAGTCGCCTGGGGCTCGCAGATCCGCAGCTACTTCCTGCATCCCGACCAGCGGGTCAAGGACCACCGCACCGGCCACGAGGCCGGCGACGCGGAACGCGTCCTCGACGGCGACATCGACGACTTCGTGCGGGACTACCTGAACAAGACGGCGGCTTCGTCTGCGCGGTAGCGGCGTTTGGGAGGGCCGGGCACCCCTCCTCTGGAGACCGTCCGTCTCGCAGAAGGCGTCGTGCGAGAGGAAGCCGCTCCCAAAGTCTCCTGAGGAGGGGCCCCCGCCCCTCCCTACCGGGGCTGCAGCACGCCCTCCAGCTCGAGCAGCGCTTCCTTCATCGGCAGGCCGCCGCCGTAGCCGCCGAGGGCGCCGCCGCTGCGCAGGACGCGGTGGCAGGGGACGACGATCGGGATCGGGTTGGCGCCGCAGGCGGTGCCCGCGGCCCGGACCGCCCGCTCGTTGCCGGCCCGGGCGGCGATCTGCGTGTAGCTGCGGGTCTGGCCGTAGGGGATGCGGTGGATCGCCCGCACCACCCGGCGGCGGAAGTCGTGGGTGAGCCGCCAGTCGAGGGGGAGGTCGAACGCGGTCAGCTTCGCGTCGAAGTAGAGGTCGAGCTGGCGGCGTGCCTCGTCGAGGCGGGCCGGCGCCTCGAGCACACGGGGCGAGACCCTGCGCGCCAGCTCCTCAAGGGTCTCGTTCGGGTCGCACGTGGGCAGGTTGACCCGGACCAGGCCGCGCGGCGTCGCCGCCAGCAGCAGCGGGCCGAACGGAGAGTCGGTCGTGGTGTAGGCGACGTCGACCAGCCCCTCGGCGCTCGCCCGCTCCGCCAGTCGCTTCAGCTCGGCCTTCATGCCAGCTCCTTTCTCAGCTTCTTGATTCCCTCGTGCAGGCTGCGCCGCGCCGCCGCCGGCGAGCAGCCGAGCGCGGCGGCGATCTCGGCGTGGGGGAGGTCGGCGCCGTAGCGCAGCGCCACCGCGGCGCGCTGCTTCGGCGGCAGCGCCCCGACCAGGGCCCAGATCCCCTCGTCCGCTTCGGGCTCGGCGGCCGCCTCGGTCATCTCGGCGACCGCGGCGACCGGCAGCGGCCGGCGCCCGTTTGCCCGGTGATGGTCGATCGCCTTGCGGTGGGCGATCGTCAGCAGCCAGCCGCGCAGGTTGCTCGCGTCGCCGAGGCGCGGGTAGGCGCGCATGGCGGCGAGGAACGTCTCCTGGAAGCAGTCCTCGGCGTCGGCGCGGCCGACCGCGCCGCGCAGCACCGCCATCACGTCGGCGGCATGGTCGTCGAGCAGGGCCTGGAAGGGGGGGAGTGCGGTCACTCAAGGGATTAAACGCCTCCATCCACTCAGACGTGAGATCAGCCGCTCCTGTCTACTTATACGGCTACATGCAATACTTGCAAGTAGAAGCTATGGGAACGATCGCAGTCGAAAGCGCTCTCAACTCGCCTCCGGCGGAGGTCGGGCCCGAGCTTGCCGAGCTCCGGGAGGATCAATGGCTGGAGCGCAAGTCGAGCCGGATCGCGCCGCGCGACCTCGCCGACGCCCTGATCGGCTTCGCCAACGCCGACGGGGGGATCGTGATCGTCGGGTTGTCCGAGGGTGAAGTCGAGGGAACCAACGGCAACCTGAAGAGGCGCAATGCGCAACTCCAGGCGAATATCGATTTCTGCGTGCCGCCCGTTCGGGCGAAGAACGAGCTGATCGACTGCGTCGACAGTCGTGGCGAGCCGAACGAGCTGCTCGTGATCGAAGTCGAGCCCGGCGACTCCGTGCACGCCAACGGCAAGGACGAGGTCTTCCTGCGAGTGGGCGACGAGAACCGAAAGCTCAACTTCGCCCAGCGACGAGAGCTGCTCTACGACAAGGGACAGGCCAGCTACGAGGCAGGCTCCTCGGGCGCTTCGGTGGAGGCGGTCGACCGGTCCATCCTCGAGGGCTACGCGATTGCCGTGGGTGCTCCGAACCCGGTGCGGCTTCTCCACGCGCGCGGCCTCGCGAGCGACGACGAGCTGACGATCGCCGGCTGCCTTCTCTTTGCCGAGACGCCGCAGGCGTTCGTTCCCGAGGCGTTCATCAGGGTGCTGCGATACAGGGGCCGGGAGCGAGGTACCGGCGCTCGCCAGCAGCTGATCGAGGACGTCAAGCTGGAGGGACCGATCCCAACCCAACTACAGGCCGCGCGAGAGGCGGTCGAGCGCCTGCAGCCGACCCGGCGGGCGCTAGGCGAGGACGGGACCTTCGACGACGTTCCGCTGGTGCCGGGCGATGCCTGGCTCGAGGGAATCGTCAACGCGGCGGTGCACCGTTCCTACAGCATGGTCGGCGACCACATCCGAGTGGAGGTCTTCGACGACCGGATCGAGATCTCGAGCCCGGGGCGATTCCCGGGGCTGGTGGACCTCAACCATCCGCTCGAGACCGTGCGCTTTGCCCGGAATCCGCGCATCGCCCGGGCTTGCGCCGACCTCAGCCTCGGGCAGGAGCTGGGCGAGGGGATCCGGCGCATGTTCGAGGAGATGCGGCAGGCGGGTTTGACCGACCCGGTGTACCGGCAGACGTCGGGCAGCGTCGAGCTTCAGCTCCTGGCCGAGCCAGTCGACCGACGCCTCGACGAACGCCTGCCGGAGCATGCGCGAGCGATCGCCAGAACGCTGAGGATGGCAGGGCGGATGGGCACGGGCGAGGTCGAGGAAGCTCTCGGCATTTCGAGACCGGTTGCCCAGAGGGAGCTCAACGCGCTCAAGGACGCCGGGCTCGTCGAATGGGTCGGCAAGTCGAAGAAGGATCCTCGGGCCTACTGGCAACTGAAGACGAGGTAGTCGATCGCTACATGCAACTACTTGCAGTAAGACTTGAAATATGCCTGGAAAACAACGCATTTACTTGAATTGAAGTCGCTCGTGGAACAGGCGCTGGCGGAAGACGTCGGCTCGGGCGACGTGACCTCGCTGGCGACCGTGCCCGAGGGGGCGCGGGCAAGGGCGCGGATCGTGCAGAAGGCGCCGGGCGTGGTCTTCGGGCTGGCCGCGGTCGGCGAGACGATGCGGCAGTGCGGGGTGGGGGAGGTCGACGCGCTTGCGGTCGAGGGCCGGTGGCGCGAGGACGTGCCGGCCGAGGTGGCGCTGGCGAGCGGTCCCGCCAGGGGCCTGCTGGCGGCGGAGCGGACCGCGCTCAACTTCCTCGGTCACCTCTCCGGCGTCGCCACGCTCACCGCTCGTTTCGTCGAGGCGGCCGCCGGCACCGGCGCCCGCATCCTCGACACCCGCAAGACCACCCCCGGCCTGCGCGCCCTGGAGAAGGCGGCGGTGGAGGCCGGCGGCGGCCGCAACCACCGGATCGGCCTCTACGACGCGATCCTGATCAAGGAGAACCACATCGCCCTCGGCGGCGGCCTGGCCAAGGCGGTGCACGCCGCTCGCGCCGCCCAGCCCGAGATGCCGGTCGAGGTCGAGTGCCGCAACCTCGACGAGGTCGCCTACGCGCTCGGCACCGGCGCCGATCGCCTCCTACTGGACAACCTCGATGCCGGGACGCTGCGCGAGGCGGTGAGGCTGCGGGACGCGGAGGGCGGCGACCCGGGGCCGGCCCTGGAGGCGTCGGGGGGCGTCACCCTGGAGACGGTGCGCGAGATCGCATCGACGGGCGTCGACTTCGTCTCCGTGGGCGCCCTCACCCACTCCGCCCCGAGCCTCGACTTCAGCATGCTGCTGGAGCCGCTCTGAGCGGCGGGTCGCGGCCGCCGCCGCCCGCGGCGCCGGCTGCTCAGCGCACCTTCAGCGTCAAGCGCATTTCTTCGGGGTGGATCGTGCAGATCAGCTTGTAGGTGCCGCGCTTCGTGAAGCGCTTGGCGAAGTTGACGCCCCGCCGGCTCGTCGTCCCCGAGCTGAAGCCCCCGCCGGGGCCGCTTCGCTTGGTGACGTTGTGCGGGTTGCTGCCGGTCCACCTGAAGCTGACCTTGGTGCCGCGCCGGATCGTCATCTTCGTCGGCTTGAAGAAGTTGTCGCCGAGCTTCACGCTTCTCGTCGGCGCCGCGCTCGCGACCCCGCCGAGCCCCGGCAGCGCGGCGAGGGCGGCGATCGCGATCAGGGCGAGGCTGGTTCGGATGCGCATCGGATCCTCCTTGCGGTCGATGCGAGCATCGTACGCCCCAACCCTGAACGGCCCATGACGGACCGTGGGCCTGCCTTCACTTCAAGAGCCGCGAGAGGCGGCGGTCCTTGAGCACGCGGCCGCCGGTCTGCTCCTCGGGGCAGTAGTTGGTCTGGTGCTCGGCGAAGAAGACCGCCTCGATCGTGGTGCCGCAGCGGGGGCAGGGCTCGCCCTCGCGCTTGTGGACCCGCAGCGGCATCGGCAGCTTGTCGGGCGGCTCGTCGCCGATCGCCTCCTCGTAGTGCTCGATCGCGTCGCCGAGGACGTGGAGCGCGGCGTGGAGTCGCTGCAGCTCGGCGGCGTCCAGCTCCGCGCCGTGCTTGAAGGGCGAGAGCTTCGCCTCCCAGAGGATCTCGTCGACCCAGGAGCGGCCGATGCCGGCGAGGACCCGCTGGTCGCGCAGCAGCGGGTGCAGGTGCCGCGGTTGGTCGACGGCGGCCGCCAGATCCTCCAGCGGCGGCGGGGGCCAGGCTTCCGGCCCGAGGGTGGCGACCATCTCGTCCGCGGCGACGGCGTCGGTCGCCAGCAGCTTCGCCCAGGCGCGCTGCTTGGTGCCGAACTCGCGCAGTCGCAGCTCGCGCCCGTCCTCCAGGCGCACCAGCACCCGGGAAGCGCGGTCTTTCGGCGAGGCTCGCTTCTCGAACACGCGCAGCCGCCCGGCCGACATCAGATGGATCAGCAGCGCCAGCTCGGCGAACTCGACGACCGGCATCTTCCCGACCCGGCGAACCCCCGTGAGCTCGCGCCCCGCGAGCTCCTCGAGCGGCGGCTCGAAGGTCTTCATCACGTTCACCCCAGGCGCCACCGCCGATTCGACGCACGCTCCCCGCAGCGCGGCGTCGAGCCGGCGCGCCGTGATCTCGACCTCCGGCAGCTCGGGCATGGCGAGAGAGTAGACTCGATCCCAGTTCATTCGACTGGACTCAGGCGAAGGCCATGCCAGCGAACATACGACCCGCGAGGCCCGTTTCGGGCCTTCTGAGGCACCCGCGATGAGAGAACTGCCGACCATCAACGAGCCGGTCCCGATGCTCGACCTCTCGCCCGAGGAGGTCGAGGAGATGTCGCGCGAAGTTCGCGCCCTGGCGGCCGAGCGCGACGCGGTGATCCTCGCCCACAACTACCAGGTGCCGGAGGTCCAGGACGTCGCCGACTACACCGGCGACTCGCTCGGGCTCTCGCGCAAGGCGGCCGCCTCGGACGCCTCGACGATCGCCTTCTGCGGCGTCCATTTCATGGCCGAGACCGCCTCGGTCCTCTCGCCCGAGAAGACGGTGCTGATCCCCGACCTCGAGGCGGGCTGCTCGCTGGCGGACTCGATCACCGCGAACGAGCTGCGCAACTGGAAGTCGCGCCACAGCCCCGACGCGGTGGTCGTGATGTACGTCAACACCTCGGCCGAGGTGAAGGCGGAGACCGACTACTGCTGCACCTCATCGAACGCGGTCAAGGTGGTCGAGCACATCCTCCGCGAGCACGGGCCCGACACGGAGATCCTCTTCGGCCCCGACATGTGGCTGGGCTCCTACGTGGAGCGCGAGACCGGCCGCTCGATGCACGTCTGGCCCGGCGAGTGCCACGTCCACGCCGGGATCCGGCCCGACGACATCACCGCCCAGCGCGCCGCCCACCCCGACGCCGAGTTCCTCGTCCACCCCGAGTGCGGCTGCGTCACCCAGGTGATGGAGTTCGTCGCCGCCGGCGATGTCGAGAAGGAGGGCGTGCACATGCTCTCCACCGGGCAGATGCTCGACTACGTGCGCAGCCATCCCGACGGCGAGTTCATCGTCGCCACCGAGAACGGGATGCTGCACCCGCTCAAGCAGGCGGCGCCCGGCGTCAGCCTGATCGAGGCCAACCGGATGGCCTACTGCAAATACATGAAGATGATCACCCTGCCGAAGCTGCGCGACTCGCTGCGCGAGATGAAGTACGAGGTCTCGGTCCCGCCTGAGATCGCCGAGCGGGCGCGATTGCCGATCGAGCGGATGGTCGCGATCGGCTGAGCGCTGGCCCGGCGGATGCCGACGCGGCGGCCCGGTGCGCCGGTAGAGTCGGGTCGATGCCCCAGGTCACCCCCGAGCAGGCGCTGGACCGCGAGCAGCTCCACGAGCTGGCGCAGCAGCTGCGCGTCGACTCGGTCCGCGCCGCCGCCGCCGCCGGCTCCGGCCACCCGACCTCCGCGATGTCGGCCGCCGACCTGATGGCGGTGCTGCTGGCGCGCTACCTGCGCTACGACTTCTCGGCCCCCGAGGACCCCGGCAACGACCACCTCGTCTTCTCCAAGGGCCACGCCTCGCCGCTGCTCTACGGCCTCTACAAGATGGCCGGCGCGATCGACGACGAGGAGCTGCTCACCTTCCGCGAATTCGGCTCGCGCCTGCAGGGCCACCCGACGCCCGATATCCCTTGGGTCGACGTCGCGACCGGCTCGCTCGGCCAGGGCCTGCCGATCTCGGTCGGCATCGCGCTCGCCGGCAAGCGGCTCGAAGCGGCGGACTTCAGGGTGTGGGTGCTGTGCGGGGACTCGGAGCTGGCCGAGGGCTCGATGTGGGAGGCCTTCGAGCAGGCCGGGCACTCGGGGCTCGACAACCTGATCGCGATCGTCGACGTCAACCGCTTCGGCCAGCGCGGGACGACGATGTACGAATGGGACACCTCCTCCTGGGCCGGGCGGGTCGAGGCCTGCGGCTGGCACGTGCAGGAGATCGACGGGCACGATGCCGGGGCGATCGACGAGGCCTACGCGGCGGCGCTCGCGGCGGACGTCCCGGCGGCGATCTTCGCCCGCACCAAGAAGGGCTCCGGGGTGGCGGCCGTCGAGGACGAGCCGGGCTGGCACGGCAAGCCGCTGGCCGACCCCGAGGCCGCGGTCGAGGAGCTGGGCGGGGTCCGCTCGCTGCGGGTCGAGGTGCAGCCGCCACCCGACGCGCAACCGTTCGAGGTCAGCCGGGCGGCGGTCGACCGTCCCTCCTACGAGGCCGGCGAGAAGGTCGCCACCCGCGGCGCCTACGGCGACGCGCTGGCCTGGATCGCCTCGCTCGACGAGAGGGTCGTGGCGCTCGACGGCGAGGTCGGCAACTCGACCTACGCGGAGCGCTTCGCCGCCAAGCACCCGGAGCGCTTCTTCGAGATGTACATCGCCGAGCAGCAGATGGTCGCGGCGGCGGTCGGGCTGCAGACGCGGGGCTGGAAGCCGTTCGCCTCCTCGTTCGGCGCCTTCCTCAGCCGCGCCTACGACTTCGTCCGCATGGGGGCGATCTCCGGCGCGGACGTGAAGCTCTGCGGCTCGCACGTCGGCGTCTCGATCGGCGCCGACGGGCCCTCGCAGATGGCGCTCGAGGACATCGCCGCCTTCCGCGCGGTGCTCGACAGCGTCGTGCTCTACCCCTGCGATCCGAACCAGACGGTCGAGCTGGTCGACGCGATGCGCGAGCGCCACGGGATCACCTACATGCGCACCACCAGGGGCGCGACGCCGGTGCTCTACGAGCCGGGCGAGAGCTTCGAGATCGGCGGTAGCCGCACGTTGCGCTCGGGTGAGGGGGACGCCGTCACCCTGATCGGCGCGGGCATCACCCTGCACGAATGCCTCGCCGCCGCCGAGCAGCTCGCCGAGCGCGGGACGGCCGCGCGGGTGATCGACCTCTACTCGATCAAGCCGGTCGACGCCGACGCGATCCTCGCTGCGGCGAGCGACACCGGGGCGCTGGTCACGGTCGAGGACCACTGGGCCGAGGGCGGGATCGGCGAGACCGTAGCCGGCGTGCTGGCCGAAGCGGGCTCGGCGACGCCGCTGGTCCGCCTCGCCGTCACCGAACGCCCCGGCAGCGGCCCGCCCGAGGCGCTGCTGGCCGCGGCGGGGATCGACGCCGAGCACATCGTCGCCGCGGTCGAGCGGGCGCTGTAGGACGGGTCGGTGCCGCGCGGCACACGCTGTGACGATTTCTTTTCGCTATGCGAGAACAAGTCGTCACAGCCCGCCCACTACCGGTCGTGGTTGACATTTGAGCCGGATAGCGGTTGAAAGGTCGACCGCGCTCAGTCGTCGGCGCCGTGGCCGCCGCCATGGTCATTGCCGCCGCCGTCGCCTGAGCCGCCCCCCCCGCCGTGGCCGCCGTCGCCGGAGCCGCTCCCCCCGCCGTGGTCCTCGCCTTCGTGCGACGGTGTGGTCGGGGCGGGCGGGGCGGTGGCTTCCGGCGGCGTCGTGGTTTCGGGCGGAGTCGTGACGGTCGTTTCCGGCGCCGCCCGGGTGGTGGCGGTCGTCGTGCCCTGACCGCTCCCGCGACTGCCCCCGGCGAGGCTGGCCGGCGCCAGGGCGTTGCCGGCGTCGATCGGTTCGGAGGCGAGGCCGATCTGGCGGCTGGCGAGGCTACTGGCGGCGACTGCGACCGCGGCGGCGATCGCGATGCCGAGCAGCGCCAGGCCGATCCATTTCAGGGTCGCGGTCGATCTCATCGTTCCGGCACCTCTATGACAGCACGCAGGCCGCCTCCGTTGCGGTTGCCGAGGCTGACCTCACCGCCCCACTGGCGGGTCAGCTCGCGGGCGATCGCTAGGCCGAGGCCGGTGCCGGCCGGACCGCGGCGGCCGGCGCTGCCGCGGCTGAAGCGCTCGAACACGGCCTCCTTCTCGCCGGGCTCGAGGCCGGGCCCCCGGTCGAGCACTTCGAGGCGACCCGGCGCGGTGGCGATCGTCACCGCGGTGCCGGCCGGCGAGTAGCGCAGTGCGTTCTCGACCAGGGCGTCGATCGAGCGGTCGAGGTCGGGACGGGCGCACCAGGCGGTCCCGCGGCCGCCGTCGCGGCTGACCTCCAGCTCGATCCCGCGCTGCCGCGCGGCGTCGCGCCAGCGCTCCGAGGCCCGCTGCGCGGCCTCGCCCAGCTCGAGCCGCTCGCCCGGCAGCTCGTGCTCGCCTGCCCGGCTGAGGATCAGCAGCTCGTCGACGATCTGCGAGAGGCGGTCGATCTCGCCCATCGCGGTCTCCAGCTCCACCCCCACCGCCGCGTCCTCGCTCGGCCGTGCAGCGAGGTTTTCCAGCCGCAGCCGCAGGCCGGTCAGCGGGGTGCGGAGCTGGTGGGAGGCGTCGGCGACGAAATCCTGCTGGGCGCGCAGCAGCCGCCTCACCCGTTCGGTCATCTCGTTGAAGGCGCGGCCCAGCGAGCGCTGCTCGGCGCTGCCCTCGACGGCCACCGCGGTGTCGAGATCCCCCTCCGCGACCCGTCGCGCGGCGCGGTCGAGGCGGCGGATCGGCAGGGTGATCTGGCGCGCGATCAGGGCGCCGGCGGTGAGGCCGAGCAGCAGCACGACGCCGGCCAGCGCCGCCAGGTCGAGGATCGAGGTGCGCACCGCGCGGTTCACGGCGGCGACGCTCTGGGTGATCCGCACCGCACCGCCGGTCCGCCCGTGCTCGAGCACGGGCACCGCGGTGGCGAGCAGCTCGGTCCCCAGGGTGCTGCTGTTGCGCGTGATCTGCTCGCCCTTGCCGCGCAGCGCCGCGCGAATCTCCGGCCGGCTCGCGTAGCTGCGCCCGGCGGGGGCGCCCGCGGAGTCGGCGAGCAGGCGGCCACGGCGGTCGACCACGATCGCCCGGCCGCGGACGCTGTCGGCGGAGATCCGCACGAGGCGCTTCAGGCCCGAGCGCCGGCTCGGTTCGAGCAGCTCCGAGGCGCTCGCGGCGACCACGTCGGCCTGGCTGCGCGCCTGGCCGCGCACCTCGGAGTCGACCCGGTCGCGCAGGCTGACCGCCAGCGGCACGCCGAGGGCGATCAGCGCCAGCAGCAGGACGTAGGCGAGCGCTGCAAGCAGCGTGGCACGCAGGGTCATCCTTCGCTCACCCTGGCGGCGCCGCGAAGCGGAAGCCGACCCCGCGCACCGTCTCGATGTAGGTGGGGCTGTTCGGGTCGTCGCCGAGCTTGCGCCGCAGCCAGCCGATGTGGACGTCGAGGGTCTTGGTCGAGCCGAACCAGTTGACGTCCCAGACCCGCGCCATCAGGTCCTCGCGGCTGACGACCTGGCCGGCATGGCGCATCAGCTCGGCCAGCAGGTCGAACTCCTTGCGCGAGAGGTCGAGCTCGGAGTCGCCCAGTCGGGCGATCCGCGCCCCCGGGTCGAGCTCCAGCTCGCCGACCAGGATCGGCTCCTCCGGCTGGCCGTCGCGCTGGTTGCTGCGCCGCAGCACGGCGCGGATCCGCGAGATCACCTCGGCGGCGCTGAACGGCTTCACCACGTAGTCGTCGGCGCCCAGCTCGAGGCCGACGATCTTGTCCATCTCGGTGCCGCGAGCGGTCAGCATCACGATCGGCACGTCGGAGCGCCGCCGCAGCTCGCGGCAGACGTCGCGCCCGTCGCCGTCGGGCAGCGCCAGGTCGAGCATCACCAGGTCGGGTTCGGCCTCCTCGGCCAGCTCCAGCGCCCCCGCCGCGGTCCCGGTCAGCAGCGGGTCGAAGCCGGCGCGCCGCAACGCCTCGGCGAACGGCTCGGAGATCGAGGCCTCGTCCTCGACGACGAGGATGCGCCCGCCGGGCGCCTTTCCGCTGTCCATGAGGCAACTGTAACGGTGGGTTTGGGCCCGATTTAGCCGGGGAGGTGAGGTTTTGCCAAGGCTTTACCCGCACCTGACCGGTGCTTGCAGGGTCGCGGCGCAGACTGCGATTCGCACTTTCGACCAGGAGGTTCATCGCTCGTGAACAGCATCAAGACGCGAATCGCAGCCGGCATAACCGTCTTCGGCTTGGGAGGTCTGGCGGGACTGGCGCTGAGCGCCGGCAACCAGGGAAGCTCGCAGCCGGTCGCGGACAAGCCGCTGGTCCACACCAAGGTGATCCGGCGGACCGTCCACGTCACCAAGCACGCCAAGCCGAAGCACCCGGCGGCGGGCGCGGGGGGCGGCGGCTCCGTTGGGGCGGCGGCTTCCGGTGGCAGCTCGGCCTATGAAGGCTCCAGCGGCGAAGCGAGCGCCACGACCGGCTCCTCGTCGGTCGGCGCGGAACCGTCTTACGGCACCGAATCGGCTCCGGTCACCACCTCGAGCAGCGGCGCCTCCTCGGCGCCCGCCGAATCGACCTCGGCTCCGGTCACCACCGCGACCAGCGGCGGCGGCGCGGCGGGCGGCGGTGGTGGCGGCGAGAGCGAGGGGGAGGGGGAGGGCGGCGGCGATGACTGAGCCCCGCCGGCCCCGCCGCCCCAGTCCGGCCCCGATCTTCTGGGGCTCGCTGGCGCTGTTCGCGGTGCTCTTCGCGCTGCTCACCTACCGGCTCGCCGGCTCGACCGAACCCGCGCCCCGTCCCGTCCTGGTGCGCAAGGTGATCAAGAAGCGCGTCGTCACCACGGTCGTCCCCACCCCGGGTGCGACCGGCGTCAGCGGCGCCCCGGTCGTCAGCAGCTCGGCGCCCGAAGTCGCCTCGAGCGGCGCGGCGCCCGTCACCACGGGGGCATCGTGAGATGAGCGAGCACGACGTCCAGTTCGACGCGATGGGCTCCCACGTCCGCCTGCTGATCGGCGAGCCGGCGCCCGGGATGGAGCCGGCGGCGGAGGCGGCCGAGCGGGCGCGGCGGTTCGTCGCCGAGTTCGACGCCAAGCTGTCGCGCTTCAAGCCGGACAGCGAGCTGTGCGCGCTGAACGCCGACCCGCGCGAGCGCGTGCCGGCCTCGGCGCTGATGCGCGCCGCGGTGAAGGCCGGCCTGGCCGCGGCAGAGCGCAGCGGCGGCCTGGTCGACCCGACCCTGACCGACGAGATCGAGTCGGCGGGCTACGTCGGCTCGCGCGCCGGCGTGGCCGGCGCGCCGCTCGCCGACGCGCTCGCCGAGGCCCCTTCCCGCCGTCCCGCCGCCCCCAGCCCGGCGGTCCGCTGGCGCCGCTTCGCGGTGGACGACGAGGCGGGGACGGTCTCCCGCCCGCCCGGCATCCGCTTCGACACCGGCGGCGCCGGCAAGGGCCTCGCCGCCGACCTGCTCGCCGCGCGGCTGCGCGGCTACTCACGCTTCATCGTCGACTGCGGCGGCGACATCCGGATCGGTGGGCCCGACGCGCTGCTCCGTCCCTACGAGGTCTTCGTCGAACACCCCCTGACGGGGGAGCGCGCCCACGTGCTGCGGCTCAGCAACGGCGCGGTCGCCACCTCGGGGCTCAACGTGCGGGTCTGGCGCGGCGGCGACGGGCGCTACGCGCATCACCTGCTCGACCCGGCGAGCGGCGAGCCCGCCTGGACCGGGCTGGTCGGCGTCACCGCGCTCGGCGACACCGCGGTCGAAGCGGAGACCTTCTCCAAGGCCGCGCTGCTCTCCGGCCCGGAGCGGGGCCGCGAGGTGCTCTCCGAGCGCGGCGGCCTGCTGGTCCACGACGGCGGCCGGGTCGAGCCAGTCGGCCCGCTCAGCGTCAGGCCGCGCGTCCGCCTGCCCGCGCAGGCCGGCAGGGGGGCCCGGTGAACGCCGCGGCGAGCGGGGCGAGCGCCGCCTCGACGACCCTCGAAACCCACGGCTGGTGGCTGGCGAGCCGCGCCTCCGGCCTCGTCGCCCTGGTCCTGGTGACGATCTCGGTCGCGCTGGGCCTGGCGATGGCGGGCAAGGCGATGCGCCGCCCCGGTCTGTCGCGCAAGCTGCTGGCGATCCACGAGCAGACCGCGCTGGCCGGGCTGGTCGCGATCGCCGTGCACGGCATCACCCTGCTCGGCGACCCCTGGCTGCACCCGGGGATCGCCGGCGTCGCCGTCCCCTTCGCGATCGGCTTCCGGCCGCTGGCGGTGGCGGCGGGCATCGTCGGCGGATACCTGGCGGCGGCGCTCGGCCTCAGCTACTACCTGCGCAAGCGGATCGGGCCGCGGCTCTGGCGCAAGGCCCACCGGGCGACGATCGTCGTCTACCTGCTCGGGCTGGGCCACGCCTTCGCCGCGGGCTCCGACGCCTCGGCGCCGCTCTTTCGCTGGTGGGCGATCGCCACCGGCATCCCGATCGCAGGGCTCTTCCTCTACAGGCTCGGCGCCGCGCGGCGCGCGGCCCGACGGCGGCGGCGCGCGGCGGACGGCGACTCCCCGGCCGTCCGCCGCCCGCGGCCCCAGCAGCTCCGTCCCATACCCGTGACCGAGGAGGCGTGATGAAGGACAGCGGAGTGGTCATCGTCGGCGGCGGCCTGGCCGCGCAGCGCTGCGCCGAGGCGCTGCGCCGCCGCGGCTACGACGGTCCGGTGCGGATGGTCTGCGCCGAGCCGCAGCCCCCCTACGATCGCCCGCCGCTCTCCAAGGGGTTGCTGGCGGGAAAGGCGAGCGAGGAGGAGCTCGCCTACCGGCCCGTCTGGTGGTACGAGGAGCAGCAGGTCGAGCTGCTGCTCGGCGCCCGCGCCGAGGGGCTCGACCCGGCGGCGCGGCAAGTGCGGCTCGACTGCGGCGCCGAGCTGGCCTACGAGAGCCTGCTGATCGCCACCGGCGGCGCGGCGCGGCGGCTGCCCTTCCTCGACGGCCGCGAGAACGTCCACCACCTGCGCACGCTCGCCGACGCCAGCCGTCTTCGCGCCGAGCTTGGCGCCGGCGCCCGGCTGGCGATCGTCGGCGCCGGCTTCATCGGCCAGGAGGTGGCGGCGACCGCCCGCGGGCTGGGCGCCGAGGTGACGATGGTCGAGGCGCTGGAGACGCCGCTGGCGCCGATCCTCGGCGAGCAGCTGGGCGGCTGGTTCGCGGGCCTGCACCGCGACGAGGGCGTCCGCGTTTTGACCGGCGCCCGGCTGGAGGCTGCCAGCGGCGACGGGCGGGTCGAGGAGCTGGTCCTCGCCGGCGGCGAGCGGCTCCCCTGCGACGCGGTCGTGGTCGGAGTCGGCACCGCGCCGGCGACCGGCTGGCTGCGCGGAAGCGGCCTCGAGCAGGACGGGGTGCGCACCGACGCCTCCGGTCGCACCCGACTGCCCGGCGTCTTCGCGGCGGGCGACGCGACTCTGTCCTTCGACCCGCGCTTCGGCGCCCACGCCCGCACCGAGCACTGGGACGCCGCCGCCTGGCAGGGCGCCGCGGCGGCCAAGGCGATGCTCGGCGAGTACCCCGGCACGCCGCCGCTGCCGAGCTTCTGGAGCGACCAGTACGGGCTGCGGATCCAGTACGTCGGCCACGCCCACCACGCCGACGCCGTCGTCTTGGACGGCGACCCGGCCGAGCGGGACTTCGAGGCGGTGTTCAGCCGCGGCGGCGTCCCGGTCGCCGGCCTGGCGGTCGGCCGCCCGCGCGCCATCCCGGCGCTGCGGAAGCGAATCGAGGCCGGCCACCTCCCAACCCACGACAAGGAGAAGGCAGCATGACCTACGTCCCGAAGATCGACCCCGACGAGTGCAGCGCCCACGGCGACTGCGTCGACGTCGCCCCCGAGGTCTTCCAGCTCGACGACACCGCGGTGGTGATCGGCAGCGGCCCCGATCACCTGATCCTCGAGGCCGCCGGGGTCTGCCCCGCGGTGGCGATCTCGGTCGTCGACAGCGAAACGGGCGAGACGGTCTTCCCGTAGCGGACTCTGCCGCCTACGCGGGAGACGCGGAGCGCCCGATCGTCAGGCGCCGGCCGACGATGCGCCCTGGGTGTCACAGACCGGCATGCTGTCGCGTCTGGGGAATATGACCTCCTACACGGCAGTGACCTCATCCAAGAAAGCCCTCGTCGTGGGCGGCGGGCCGGCAGGGCTCGTCGCCGCCTGCAAGTTGGCCGCGGGCGGCGTCGCCACGACGCTGCTCGAGGCCAGCGCCGGCCTCGGCGGCCGCGCCGCCTCCGAGCGCCGCGAGGGATTCGACCTCAACCAGGGTCCCCACGCCCTCTACGTGGGCGGGCCGGCGATGCGCGAGCTGCGCGCGATGGGAATCGACCCACCCCGGTGGAACCCGACCTCGCACCGTTCGGTGCTCCTGCGCGACGGCAGGCCGGTGCGCCTGCCGGCCGGACCTCTTGCCCTCGCGATCTGGCTGGCCGGCGCCCTGCGCAGCAGGCCCGAGGGTCTCGCCGAGCTGTCCGTGGCCGAGTGGCTGCGGCGGACCCTGCGCTCCGAGCGCGCCCGGGCCAGCGCCGGGGCCCTGGTCAGGGTGCTCACCTTCGTCGCCGACCACGACGCGCTCAGCGCAGACGTGGCGGCCACGCAGCTCAAGATCGGCCTCTTTCCCGGCGTCCGTTATCTGCGGGGCGGCTGGCAGTCGCTGGTCGACGCGCTGGCCGCCAGCACCGAGCGCAACGGCGCGACGATTCGCACCCGCGCCGCGGCGCGCGCCCTGCGCCGCGGCCCCGACGGGTGGACGGTGACGCTGGACGAGGAGACGCTGCACGCCGACGTCCTGGTCGTCGCCGCGGGTGGGCCGGATGCGTTCGCCAGGCTGCTGGGGGAGGGCTCGCCGACGCCGCCGGGGCCCGCCGCCGAGGTCAGCGTGCTCGACCTCGGCCTGAGCAGCCTGCCGCGAGAGGGCAGGCGGTTCGCGCTCGGCGTCGACGCCCCCACCTACCTATCCCGGCACTCTCCGCCCGACCATCGCGGCGGTTCCCTGCTCAGCCTCGCCGGCTACGCCCGTCAGCCGCGCGAGGAGCTCGAGGCGGTGGCCGACGCGGTTCAGCCCGGATGGCGCGAGCGCTCGACCCTGCAACGGTTCCTCCCGCGCATGGTCCCTGTCTCCGCGATCGCGAGCCCGGCCAGTGGCGGCCTCGCCGGGCGCCCGGCGGTCGACCGGGGCGAGGGCCTCTACCTCGCCGGCGACTGGCTGGGACCGGAGGGCTGGCTGGTCGACGCGGCGATCTCGAGCGGCGCCGCTGCGGCCGCCGCGGCGCTGCGGAGTCCCGTCGCGGTGCCGGCATGACACCCGACCCGTTCGCCGCCTGCCGCCCGCGCCTGCTGGGAATCGCCTACGGCATGCTGGGCGAGCTCGGCGAGGCCGAGGACGTCGTCCAGGACGCCTGGCTGCGCTGGGATGAGAGCGACCGCGACGCGGTCCGCAACCCGGAATCCTTCCTGGTCAGGGTCACGACGCGCCTCGCGCTCGACCGCCTGCGCTCGGCTCGCGCTCGGCGGGAGGTCTACGTCGGCCCCTGGCTGCCCGAGCCGCTGCTCGCCGACCCGGAGTCCCCCGAGACCAGGGCGATCGACGCCGAGCAGCTGAACCTCGCGCTGCTCGGCGTCCTGGAGCGCCTCAACCCGGTCGAGCGAGCGGTCCTTGTTCTGCGCGACGCATTCGACTTCGAGTACGCGGAGATCGCCGACGTGCTCGAGAAGACGCCGGCCAACGTCCGCCAGATCGCCAAGCGCGCTCGCGACCACGCCGGGGACCCGAGCCGCAGGCGCGCCGTGAGCGGGGAGGAGCAGGAGCGCCTCGCCACCGCCTTCATGGCCGCCGTGCTCGCCGGTGAGGTCGAGCGGGTCCGCGATCTGCTCGCCGCGGACGCCGTCATGTACACCGACGGCGGGGGCGTCGTGACCGCAGCCCGCAAGCCGATCTACGGCGCGGAGAAGATCGCGCGGTTCATGGTTCGCGTGCAGCGCAAAGCCAGCTTCCCCTCCGACCCGGTGTTCACCCGCGTGCTGGTCAACGGCGATCCGGGGCTGCGCATGGAGAGCGCCGCCGACGGCTTCCTGAGCATCATTTCCCTCGAAGTGGCAGACGATGAGGTGCAGTGCATCCGCTTCTTCATCAACCCGGAGCGGTTCGCCTGCATCACGATGGTATGATGCTTTTATGTCGAAGACACGCACGACCGTCACCCTCGACGAGGATGTCTTCCGGGCCGTCAAGGTCAAGGCGGCTCGCACCGGCAAGCGGGACTCGCAGGTGATCGAGGAGTCGCTGCGACGCGACCTCGGCCTCGACGACCTGGAGGAGATCTGGGCGCGGGTGCGGCCCGCGCCACAGGGGGAGGGGATGGCGCTCGCCGAAGCCGAGCTCGACGCGATCCGCAAGGAGAGGCGTGCGACGGGTCGTCCCTGACCCCAGCGTCCTCGTCTCCGCCCTGATCACCCCTACGGGCACCCCCGCGAAGCTGCTGCAGGAGGCGCAGGCTGGCGGCCTGGATCTGGTCGTCTCGCCGCTGCTCCTGGGGGAGCTCGAGGAGGTTCTCGAGCGCGAGAAGTTCCGCCGCTACGTCGACCTCGACGCCGTTCGCGACTACCTCGCCCTGCTACGCCGCGATGCCCTCCACGTCGCTGACCCCGAGGGCCCGCCGCCCCTGCGCTCGGCCGACCCCGACGACGACTACCTGATTGCCCTCGCCCACGATCAGAACGCCGCCCTCGTCTCCGGCGACACCCACCTCCTCGCCCTTGCCGATCGCGCCCCGGTCCTCTCCCCGGCCGACTTCATCGCCCAACACGCCACCCCCGGCCCCACCGCCCCCGACGAGTCGTGAGGCCCGCGCCGGGCGGCGAAGACCTGCCGCTCGTCGGCCTGGCTGGCTCATTCTCGCCGGGACCGCTGGTAGCGCATCGAGACGACCCGCGAGCCGAAGGTCTGGGTCTCGACCAGCTCCAGGTCGAGCGTCTCCTCCAGGTCGGGGAGGAAAGGCGTGCCGCCGCCGACGATCACCGGGTGGACGAACGGCTCAAACTCGTCGACCAGGTCGGCCCTGATCAAGGTCGCGGCCAGCCCGGCGCCGCCGACCCCCAGGTCCCCTCCCTCCTCCGCCTTGAGGCGCTCGACCTCCTCGACGACGCCGTCCCGCACCAGCCGCGTGTTGCCCTCGACCTCCTCGAGCGTCGTCGAGAAGACGACCTTTGGAAGCTCCTGCCAGATGCCCGCGAACTCGCGCTCGACCTCACCGAGCTCCGGGTCCTGTTCGGCCGTCTCCCAGTAGACCATCGTTTCGTAGAGGTTGCGGCCGAGCAGGTGGCAGCCGAGCTCGCGGGCCCGCTCGTTGTGGAAGCGGTGGAGCTCCCGGCTGGGCACCGACCAGTCGAACCGCCCGTCCGGCCCGGCGATGTAGCCGTCGAGCGAGACGCTCATCGAGTAGATCAGCTTGCCCACAGGTCATGTCCTCGCTTCGGTTTTGGTGCTCCTCTGAACGGGGTCCGGTCATAGTCGCATCGCGCCCTACCCTTTTGCCCGACGACCGGAAGCCGCGCGGCTACGCGGAGCCGCTGCTCCTTCGCGCGATTTGCGAGAGCGCGTGCCGGGTGTGATCGTCAGGCGATCTGTGGCAGCTCGCCCCAACGCTGAACAAGAAGGTCGGCGTGAGGGTCGGGGCGCTCGTCGGTAAGGCCGATGCGGTCGCACAGCGCCAGGCTGCGCCGATTGCGGCGGTCGACCCTGACGAAGGTGCGTGGGTGTCGACCGAGGGCGATCATCTGCTTGAAGATCGCAAGGAGCATCAACTCTCCCAGCGAGACCGCCCGTCCCTCGGGCAACTGCACGAGCGTGCCGCGGGCTCGCAGAGAGACCGCCACGACCTCCGTATAGCCGACGTCGGGCTCAAGGGTCGGCTCGATGTGATGGGCGCCGATGACGAGGACGTTCCCGTCTCCGCTGGCCCCAATCAGCATCCTGCCGTCAAAGCGCGGCGGTGAGGCTGCGGCAGGGGACCGCGGATCTGCGCCTCGACCGCGTCCTCCCACGGTGTCCCCGTGCTGCAGCGAAAGGCGTCGAGTGGAGGTAGATCGCCTGCCGTGAGGGCCCTGATCAGGACCTCGTCGGACTTCACTTAACGTCGGGGATACCGTCCGGGATTGAGATCGTGGGCGCGCCAGTCACAGACAGCGCCTGGGGGTCGACGTCGGCGAGCACCTTCCCCCAGGCCGTTCCGTAGATGTCAGAGGGCGTGGCCCCAGCGCGGGCGCCGGCGACCAGCGCGAGGGCATCGGCGGCCTCCTCCTCGCTCATCTCGGAAACGACCCGTTGCAGGCGTTCCTTGACGGTCATAACGGCATTCTACCGGGGACGAGGCCGAGTCCCAGCCTTCTCGCCGCCCGGGCCGCCCTCGATGAGGGGTCCAGCCCAATTGCATTGTCGCGGCCATTTCTGCAGCGATCAGGCAGTGATCCTGCGGCCTCCGATCTGCTCGAGCCAATCCGCGGAGGAGGCCACGGACCCCGTTACTCAACTTCAGCTTGGTCCCTGGCTGAAGTTCCGGACGGAGCTGCCGATTGGGGCGCTTTTCTGCGTGGTCAGCGGGTTCGCGGCGGGGAGGCCGTGGTCGGCCGCCGCGGCACGAACGCAATTCCGGCGCCTGGCGCGCCGGGCCGGCGTCCGCCGCCGCTTCGCACCGCACCAGCTGCACCACGCCCACGCCGTTGAAATGGCACGAGAGGGCGTCCCATTGAATGTGATTCAACGCCAACTCGGGCATGCCGACCTCGGGATCACCACGGTCTACCTGCAAGGAATCGACAGTGGCGAGATCGTCGATGTCGTCCACAGACGGCGTGCCCCCGGTGATACTGGCGGCCGTTACGCTGGGTCCGTAGAGGACGCCCCGGCCACACTGCCACTCGACCACCCGTTCCACGCGGGAGGGCGAGCCAGCCCAGCGGAGACCGTCACTGCCCCTTTTCGTCCGAAGCGGGCATCTCTGGCACACCAACCGGGGTGCTCGCAACCCCACGCGAATGCGGGCAGTGCGTCCGTTGAGACACGACGCGTCGAGCGAGTTGGCGGGGTTGAGAATCCTGAAGGATTCGCACATCTCTAGTGCCCTCGAAGAGTTAGCCCAGATCTTGCAATAAGCCCGCCGGATTGAGCCCAAACGATGCCGGCCAGGTGAACGGCGGTGTCATCAGGGTCATAGTGTGCTCGTGGGCGGCCCCCGCGGAACCACTTGAGCGGGCTTCGGCGACGATCGAGGCAACGTTTGGGAGATCCGCGCAGCAGTAAGTGACACGGCCGCGCCGTGTTTCACCAGGTGTGGGCGGGCTCACCCCGCCGGCAGGGGCAAGGCGTCGAGCCTTCGGCAGGCCGCCGCCAAGTCCTCAGCCCAGGGCCAGTGACGCGCGAGGCGCAGGCGGGTGCGCCGGCCCGAGCGCGAGAGGCGGCCGGCCTGATGCAAGAGCCGGTAGCGCAGCGTTTGGGGCTTTGCCTTGGCGAGTTCGCCCTCCAGCGTCAGCGCCTTCGCGAAGCCGACGATGTCCTGGGCGGCGAGGACGAGCTGCATCCAGGCCTCGTTCATCGCGAAGCTGCGGAAGGGGAGCTTGGCCAGCCCCAGGGCTTTGCCGTCTTCGATCCGCTGCTCGACGTGGGCGTGGGCGCGGTGGTCGCGGTCGAGGCAGGCGAGGTCTTCCCCCTCTTGGTCTGTGAGGAAGCAGGTGTGGCGCCAGCCATCGGTGTCGACGAGCGAGAGCTGCGCTCCGGGGTGGGCGCGCTCGCGCCGGCAGATCAGCCGCGAGCCCTCCGGCCAAGCGGAGAGGTCGAGGTGCTCGGTCAGCTCTGCGATGTAGGCCTCGCGCGGGCGGGTCGGATGCTCTGCGACCGGCACGCCGTCCTGGGAGATCGCCCCTGCCCAGGCGGAATCGGGGACCTTGGCGATCGCCTCGCGCACCGGGGCGCTGATGTCGTGCCCGACCGAGAAGCGGATGCCGCCCTCGCGGCAGAAGTCGAGAACCGCGTGCACGCAGGCGGCCGAGTCGCCGCGCAGCAGGACCTCCCCTTCTGCGAGGGAGGGCGGCAGCTGCTC